>Ga0209184_1000873_pt1 | contig 25233 bp, 27 predicted proteins | sample EN8Hudsemesocosm_2_FD_184627 | JGI IMG/M metagenome (GOLD analysis project Ga0209184, IMG submission 184627) | Methane-oxidizing microbial communities from mesocosms in the Hudson Canyon - EN8C Hudson Canyon (SPAdes) (version 2) | ecosystem: Environmental > Aquatic > Marine > Cold seeps | place... | reverse complement strand
CTTTGTGGTATTCAATGACGTTTTGGTGGTATTGTTTAAACAATTAATGCGTAAAATCAGATGGCTACACATGTGCTGCAAATGAAAGTTCATAACTGATATTTAGTGTATAACGTGCTGATTTGTGGTTGTTCATTTGATTGAAAATAAGCACTTAAGTGAGCGTTATATGTAATTGGAGTTTAAGAGTTATATTCAAGAAGATAGTATGAAAAATATAGTTGTAATTAGAGAAGCACAAGAAAGTGATCACCCATTTATTTTAGAGTTATCACCTTACCTAGCTGAAGTTGCTCAATTAGAGTGGCATACCGAAGATGCCATTCAGAAAATGCAAGACGAATATATTTCTGAAATGCTTGCTGAAACATCTCAACCAAATACCACATATATTGCTGAAACCAATAACGTTCCATTAGGCTTTATTCATGTGCGCACACATAAAGATAGTATTTCAGGGGAAACATGTGGAACTATACCGCTTCTTGCCGTATCACCTAAGTTACAAGGATTGGGTTTAGGTAAGCTTTTAATTGAACACGCTGAAAAATGGGCTAAAAATTTAGGGTGCAGGTTGTTACATCTAGAAGTGTTCGCCAATAATAAAAAAGCAGATAGCTTCTATCAGAATATAGGGTTTAAACCTGAAACGGTTCATATGATAAAACCTATATAGTGTAATTTGCATATACAAGGTGTTCAAGTGGGACAGAATACATTTGACAGTATTTAGTTCCTCAACAATTATAGTCAACTATATTCTTGCCTCTTAACCGAGGGGAGAGAGCAAACAAGCTAAGAAAACCGATATTCAATTTCTGCAGTTGCTTAGAAATGTGACAATGAATGATTATCTGCAAACATCCGGTTTAGAAACTGATGAAAAGTCTCAATTAGACCGCATTCACTATCATTTTGATGATGCCAATATTGTCTATCTCGGAAATAAACGTATTGGTTTGTTTTAATTTTATTTTCATGATCCCATCTGGGATGTTGTACAAATCCAAATATTACCGGAATATCAAGGAAAATGGGTAGATGCAAAACTATTGTTCAATCTTCAAAATCTGGCTGATGATAGACACCAGAGAGTGAGGTTGAGTATTTTAAAGTCCAATCCTGCTATAAATTTATATCAAAAACTTGGATTTACCTCAGTAGCAGAAGGCGATACAGAATTCACAATGGAATATGAGCCTAACGATCTGTTAAAAAGGACGATGTAGTTCCACAGTTCTAGTGGCTACCTTCTTATCACACTGGTAAGTCTAAAATGCCAAGACACATTCAACCTAAAAAGGCTTGGTTTTATCCTCTAGATTTCAAAATCAAAGTAATCGAGCTAAGCTTAATTGGCGATGTTATGTCAAAGGTTGTTGCTCAAGCATTCGATAATCATCCGTAACATAAAAAAGCCTAAACTGTAAGGGCAGTTTAGGCTTCTAATGCGCGAGCATTTAATTTTTCTACTTAATTGAGTTTATAGCAATCAGGCTAAGACTCTTCTTCCAACGGAACAACTTTACCAATGTAGGGTAGGTGACGATATTTTTGTGCGTAATCAATACCAACACCAACGACAAATTCATCAGGTATTTCAAAGCCAACCCATTTTACATCGACTTCTTCTTCACGGCGTATAGGTTTGTCTAATAAAGTACAAATTTGAATAGAGTTTGGTTCTCGTAAGTTCAAAATTTGTAATACTTTGCTTAAGGTATTGCCTGTATCAATGATATCTTCTACCAGCAATACATCTTTGCCTTCAATGTTATCGTCGAGATCTTTAAGTATATGAACATCACGAGAGCTTTCCATGCTATTTCCGTAACTAGAAGCCGTCATAAAATCAACGCTATGATTAACCTTTATTGCTCTAGCTAAGTCAGCCATAAAAACAAATGAACCACGTAACAAACCAACCATCACTAAGTTATCGCTTTCTTGATAATGTTCGCTTATTTGTTGCCCTAATTGAATCACTCGATCTTTAATTTCTTGTTCTGAAATCAATACCTCAATTTTATGTTTCATTTTAATCTCTTTTTAATTTCACATAGTGAAAAATATTACTGGTGATTTAGCTTCGTAGCAGTAATGATATTATTGATTTAAGGCGTCTTCAAGAGCTGCTAAACATAAAGCTACATTTTCACTTCTTGCTGTATATCCCATAAGGCCAATTCGCCAAGCTTTGCCTGCTAAGTCACCTAAACCAGCACCAATTTCTAGGTTGTAATGATTAAGTAAATAGTTTCTTACTTTGGCATCATCAACGCCATCAGGAATATAAATAGCATTTAACTGTGGTAGGCGTTCTTCCTCAGGTACGATAAATTTAATGCCTAGCTTTTCTAACCCTTTTGCAAGTGTTTCATGCTGCGCTTTATGACGGGCTAATCGGTTTTCAAGGCCTTCGTTATGTAATTGTACTAATGATTCATGTAAACCATATAGTGAATTAACTGGGGCTGTATGATGGTAGCTACGCTTACCTTCACCAGACCAGTAACTCATCACAAGTGATTGATCTAAAAACCAACTTTGTACAACCGTTTTGCGGTTTTTAATAACATTTACCGCCTTTTCACTAAACGAAAGAGGAGATAAACCAGGTACACAAGACAAACATTTTTGTGAACCAGAATAAACCGCATCAATGCCCCAATCGTCAACTTTAAGCTCAATACCACCTAAGGATGTTACGGCATCAACAATAGATAAACAGTCGTGCTGTTGTGCTAGCGCACATAGTGTTTTAGCGTCAGATACCGCGCCAGTTGATGTTTCGGCGTGGACAAAGGCTAAACATTTAGCGTCTGGGTTAGCAATTAATGCTTGTTCTACTTTGTCAACTTCAACGGCTCGTCCCCAAGGAGAGTCAACGATAATAGCTTCTGCACCGATGCGAACAACATTTTGGATCATGCGATCGCCAAATACACCGTTACGACAAACAATGACTTTATCACCAGCTTCTACCAAGTTAACAAAACAGGCTTCCATGCCTGCAGAACCAGGCGCTGAAAGGGCGATTGTAAATTCATTTTTGGTTTGAAATGCATACTGAAGTAATGCCTTAACTTCATCCATCATGCCAACAAATAATGGGTCTAAATGACCAATTACAGGTCTTGATAATGAAGCTAAAACTTCTGGGCTAATATCTGAAGGGCCAGGGCCCATTAGGATTCTTCTTGGTGGATTGAATGATTGATAATTCATTTTCTATTTCGCCTTACTTGATGAATAAATATTTGCTATATACTTGATAACAAAACCTGACAGATGTGTCAAGTTTTGTTAGTTTTGAATTTTTATCTCTAGCAAAAAAAATAAAGTTTCTAAAATAATTAAGTTGACATATGTGTCAGGATTTGTAATTTTAGTTGTGGATTAACTGAGTTTCTCCAATATCTAATGTTTTTATTTAAACTAAGCTATTATTTAGAAGAGCCTTTGAGTTAATAGAATTACTATAATTATAAAAAACAAACTAAATTTACAAACAACTTGAATTTAAGTAAGGGTAAAATATGAAAGTTAATAAAATACTAAGTGCAGTTGCAACAACAGCATTTGCAGCATCAGCATTAATAAGCACTACAACTACTGCAGAAATTTGGGGGAATACAGAAGTACAATTACAAGCCTTTGGTGAGTTAGAGCAAGTAGGTACGGGGGGCACGGCTGAGACAACTATCATTACTTTCCAACACGCAGGTGGTTGGGAATATGGTGATAACTTTTTCTTCATCGATTACTCTCGTTATAGTGTTAATAATGACGCTAATTTCCCTGTTTCAGATAGTAGTACATTTTATGGCGAATGGTATTCTAATTTCAGTTTAGGCGCTATTACTGGTAATGATTTTTCTTTTGGTCCAGTAAAAGATATCGGTATCGTTGGTGGCCTTAATTTTGCGCCTGATGTTGATAGTATGTGGGTATTGCCAGGCGTTAGGTTTTCTTTAGATTTACCAGGTTTTGCTTTTGCTCAAGTTGATGTGACAGGTTATATACATCAAGGCGGTGGTAGTGCATCTTCTCCAGTTTTTACTGTTGTAGATGAAGACTCGAGTTTCATGGTTGACTTTGCTTGGGCTTATCCTTTCAAATTAGGCTCAACAAGTTGGAGCATTGAGGGGCATTTAGAGTACATTGATGGTCGTACACAAACCAATAATTTTGGCACCACTGAGCTTGAATCTTGGATTTTATTTCAACCACAAATCCGTATGGATTTAGGTGAAGCTTTAGGTAATAAAGCCAACCGCTTATTTGTTGGTGTTGAGTACCAATACTGGAAAAACAAGTTAGGTGAAAAAGGCACGGATGATAATACCTTACAATTTCTAGCTGTGTGGCGATTCTAACCAGTTAAATCTCTTAAATAGTTATACCTAAGAACGCTAGTTCCCAAGAGCAACCTGTTAAATCTAAACTTGTTGCTCGCCAAAATCAGCTGTGTTGGACGTGCAGCTGATTTTTTTTATCTGTTAGCTCTTTCAACGAGCAACATACTTCATTTACCTGTTACACACTAACAACTATTAAAGGTCACTTATGAGCGAGTTAAAACAACGCGCGCTGGATTATCACGCCTATCCAACGCCAGGAAAAATTGCAATTGAAATAACCACATCAGCTGAAACTAGTGATGATTTATCGCTAGCCTATAGCCCAGGTGTTGCAGAGCCTTGTCGTGAAATCGCCAATGATGCTGAAAACGTCTATAAATATACTAGCAAAGGCAATACAGTAGCCGTGATCTCTAACGGCACTGCGGTGTTAGGCTTAGGCAATTTAGGGCCTATGGCATCAAAGCCTGTAATGGAAGGTAAAGCCTTATTATTCAAACGCTTTGCTAATATTGATTCGTTTGATATAGAAGTTTCCCATAACACACCAGAAGAATTCATTAATACGGTTGCCAGTATTGCCGACACATTTGGTGGTATAAACCTTGAAGACATTAAAGCACCAGAATGTTTTATAATAGAAAAAGCATTACTTGAGCGCTGCAAAATTCCGGTGTTTCATGATGACCAACATGGCACGGCTATCGTCACTGCCGCGGCAATGCTTAATGCGTTAGACATTCAAGGCAAAGATATTGAGCATGCCGTTATTGTTTGTTTAGGTGCTGGCGCCGCCGCAATTGCCTGCATGGAATTACTGATACAATGTGGTGCTCAGCGTGAGAAAATATACATGCTTGATACCAAAGGTGTAGTGCACACTCGCCGAACCGATTTAAACGAATACAAAACATTATTTGCCAATAATACCGATAAACGCACATTAGATGATGCTATTGAAGAAGCTGATGTATTTGTTGGTGTATCAGGGCCTAACTTATTATCAGGTGAGCAATTATTAAAAATGGCTGATAACCCCATTGTATTTGCTTGTTCAAATCCAGACCCTGAAATAAAACCTGAGCTTGCCCATTCTGTACGCGATGACTTAATCATGGCAACTGGGCGTTCAGATTATCCAAATCAAGTAAACAACGTATTATGTTTTCCTTTTATTTTTAGGGGCGCATTAGATGTTAGGGCTCGAAAAATAAATAATGAAATGAAAATAGCTGCGGTACATGCCATACGAGCACTTGCGAAAGAGCCAGTACCGACAAGTGTTCTAAAAGCGAGTGGAGACGATTCGTTACGTTTTAGCAGAGATTATATTATCCCGCGACCTATGGATCCTAGGTTATGCCATAATGTCGCCAAAGCCGTTGCACAAGCCGCTGTTGACTCAGGTGTTGCTGCATTACCAATGCCAGCTCAATATATTGATTAGTTTTATTGGAGCTAGACATTATTATTAATGCTGAGTTTTACTACAAAAAAGGGTAACGACTTAAACTCGTTACCCTTTTTTGTCAAATCTTTAATAAGCTACCTTATTAAAGATTTAAACCTAAACAAAAGCTATTATCTATGAGAATATTAAGGTGCTAAAATATTACAGTATTAATTGAAAAAGGATATTTACATGACAAATAATGTATCGGTAATGCAGTCAATGCGGTTACCTTTTTTAGTGCTTACACCTGTTTGTGTATTGCTGGCAATGGCAATAGCATCATATCAACAAGTTGATTTTTCAGTTTTTTATGTTTTTATTTCTTTAGTAGGTGCCTTGGCGGCACATATTGCTGTTAATACCATTAATGAATATCAAGACTTTAAAAGTGGATTAGACTTTAAAACAAAGCAAACCCCTTTTAGTGGTGGTAGTGGCTTATTACCCGCTAATCCTCATTTGGCTAAAAAAGTTTTTGCGGTAAGTGTGCTCTCTGTATTGGTTACTGTAATCGTTGGTTGTTATTTTATTTTTATATATGGTTGGACAATATTTCCACTGGGATTGGTTGGATTGATTATCATCGTTACTTATACCCAGTGGATTAATAAAGATGCATTTATATGCTTAATAGCACCGGGTTTAGGATTTGGTACCTTGATTATAGGTGGTACATATTTTTGTATTACGGGGAATTACAATAGCAGTATGTGGTTGATAACTATCATCCCTTTTTTATTAATTAACAACTTGCTTCTATTGAATCAATATCCAGATATTGATGCAGATAAAAGCATAGGAAGAAATCATTTCCCTATCAGATATGGGGTAAAGGCAAGTACGGCGGTTTATATCTTTTCCACCGTTAGCGCTCAATTGCTGCTTATCTACTTGGTCATAATGGCTCACTTACCAACTTATGCATTGCTAGTTCTTTTACCCATGTCATTAGGTTATATTTCAATAATAGGGATGATCAAGTTAGGTAAAGGAATCGCATCTCAGCCTCAGTTTTTGGCTGCAAATGTTGCTTGCAGTATTTTAGCGCCGTTAGTGCTTGCTATTACTTTGCTGTATTGATTTCTTTTTTTCTTTGTTTATATAGGATGTATATGAAGCTAGATATTTTGTAAGTATTTGTTTTTATAGGCGTAATCTCTTTATTGTGTTTGTGCAGAGACATACGTTGCCCGCGCACCTTGAATAAATCTCATTTCCATATACACTAAAGTTGCGACAAATAATTAAGGATGAGTAATATGAATCAAAATGATTTTGACCGTTTAAGTTTTATTTCTAAAAAATCGCTTGTTGATACAATCACTTCAGATGAACTAAAAGAATTTAAACAATTAATAGACGAATGGAGTGCATCTACTGAGTATAATTTGCTAGAAGGGTTTAATCAGCAGATAAGTTCTGGTTAAGTGATTATTTGCAATATCTTGTCTCGTACTTACTTATCGATATCATACAAATGAAAACGGGCGCTTCAACTGAAGCGCCCGTTTTTAGTTTTTAAAGCGCTAGGTTTATTTAACTTCTTCACCTGCAGCTTGTTTGTCTGCATGGTATGAAGAACGAACAAGCGGCCCACAAGCGGCATGTTCAAAGCCCATTTTAGTGGCTTCTTCTTGGAACATGTTAAAATCATCAGGATGGACATAGCGCTCTACAGGTAGATGATCTTTACTCGGTTGTAAGTATTGGCCAATAGTAAGCATGGTAACGCCATGACTACGTAGATCGCGCATTACTTGCAGTATTTCTTCATTGGTTTCACCTAGACCAACCATTAAACCTGATTTAGTGGTAACGCCTGGATTCTTTTCACCAAATTTCTTTAACAAATCTAATGACCATTGATAGTTAGCGCCAGGGCGAGCTTTGGTGTACAAACGTGGTGCTGTTTCTAAGTTATGGTTAAAAACATTAGGTGGGTTTTGGTTCAGTATTTCTAATGCTCTTTCCATACGACCGCGAAAGTCGGGCACTAAAATTTCAATTTTGGTGTTAGGCGCCTGTTCATTAATTTCTTTTACACAATCGGCAAATTGTTGTGCGCCACCGTCGCGTAAATCATCACGGTCAACCGAAGTAATAACAACATATTTTAACGCCATATCTTTTAGACTTAATGCTAATTTTTTCGGCTCTTCGGTGTCAACTGCTAATGGCCGGCCATGGCCAACATCACAAAATGGACAACGGCGAGTACAAATGTCGCCTAAAATCATAAAGGTAGCAGTGCCGTGGTTAAAGCATTCAGACAGGTTAGGGCATGATGCTTCTTCACAAACTGAATGTAATTTATGCTTACGTAAATTAGCTTTAATATTATCAATACGTTCACTTGAACGTGGCAGTTTTATACGTAGCCAACTTGGTTTGCGTAACATGCTTTCTTTGGTTGAGCTAACGACTTGAATAGGGATGTGTGCCATTTTGTCGGCATCACGTAATTTTGTACCGGGAGCCATTTTTGTCGATTTGTTTACCGCCGTGTTAGCTTCGGCTACTTTGCTGGCGTCAGTTGGCATGTTATTACTCATAATTGCTCGGTAATCCTGTTTGGTAATTCACCTCGTCTGTTTCTAGCAAGGTGACTAAATGTTTGACTAATGCATCACATGCATCAGTCATGTTTTGTGGGCCTTCTATGTCGCAAGTTTGAATCATTTCAAGACCAGCATAACCGCATGGGTTTATGCGTAAAAAAGGTGACAAGTCCATATTTACATTGAGTGCTAAGCCATGAAAAGAACAACCTTTTCGTACTCTTAATCCTAGCGAAGCAACTTTTTTATCATCAACATAAACACCTGGAGCATCGGGCTTTGGATAGGCTTTAATATTAAAATCATTAAGCGCGGCAACTATGCCGTTTTCTATCAAGGTGACTAACTGCCTAACGCCTATTTTTCGGCGGCGTAAATTAATCATAAAATATATAACTTGCTGACCCGGGCCGTGATAGGTTACTTGACCACCTCGGTCAACTTTAACTACTTCAATATCGCCGGGCATTAATAAATGCTCTTCTTTGCCGGCTTGCCCTTGAGTAAACACGGGGGGGTGTTCAACTAACCAGAGCTCATCAAGCGTTTCTTCATCACGATTATCAGTAAAGTTTTGCATAGCATGCCAAACTTTACTGTAATCCATGGTGTTTAATTGGCGAACTATTAAGTTGTTTTTGTTTGTATTAGGAGCAGAATCAGACACAACAAATCTCACAAAAAATTAATGATACTTGGCAAGTTTTTATAAAACGTAACGTACTTGCTCTATGGCATTTAAGGTTTTATAAATTTTTTCAATATGATCTTTACTCGTTACCGTAACAGCAATAGAAACTGAGTGATAGTTACCTTTAGAGCTCGGTTTTATCTTAGGTACATAGTCACCGGGCGTATGTTTTTGTAACTCTGCAATGATCAAGTCAGGTAGTTCGTCACAGGCGATGCCCATTACTTTAAAGTTTAGTACGGTGGGGAAATCTAATAATTCGTCGAAATGGGTTTTCATGTTTTTCTCTACAATAGCTTAAGCTTGCAAGTATTAACCAGTATAAAATATGCGGCTAAATAATAATTGAGCTATTTTATCACTAATTTACTTAAAAGTGCTATTAGCGTTTACGCTTTATTATTTCCTAGCTTGCTTCAATGCGAAAGCCTATTTTAATAGTGACTTGGAAATGAGCTACTTTGTTATCAACTATGTGACCGCGCGTTTCTACGACTTCAAACCAGTCTAAATTATTAACATTATTACTTGTTTCTGTTATGGCATTTTGGATTGCCTCTTCAATGCTATTGGGTGAGGTGCCAACAATTTCTAACTTTTTGTAGGTATGATGATTAGACATAAGGAAATCCTTTAATTTTGTTTATAGGTATAAATTAAAGATAGTCGATATGATTTTTTTTGCGAGGAAATAAAAAGAGCCACAAACTATGTGGCTCCCTTTGTTTTCTTAAAGTAATTATTCAACTTTAAGCTGTATGGTTCAATTTAAAGGAAAAAGCACGGAGTTGACGAACGTCATTACTCCGTACATCCTGTACATCGCCTTTCAGGCCATCCTTCGGATGTTCAAATTATTTCCCGAAGAATTTGTGAGTACTTTTGACAAATAAATTGGGCTTTACAGCAACAAGGAGAATTGTTACTCACTAAACCTTTTCAATAACCATGGCAATGCCTTGGCCGACACCGATACACATAGCACATAAAGCGTAGCGTTTATTGGTGCGCTCAAGTTGTCTCATTGCTGAAAGTACAATACGAGTACCACTCATACCCAATGGATGACCTAAGGCAATGGCGCCACCTTGTGGATTTAAACGAGGATCATTATCTTGAAGACCAAGTTCTCGGGCACTGGCTAGTGCTTGAGCTGCGAAGGCTTCGTTAAATTCAATAACATCCATATCATCAAGGCTTAAGCCTAAACGTTTCAATAATTTGGCACTAGCAGGAGCAGGCCCTATGCCCATCACGCGTGGCTCTATGCCAATCACTGAAGAGCCAACAATACGCGCTTTTGGCGTTAAGCCATTTGCTTGTGCGGCCTCTTTACTCGCCAAAATAACCGCTGCTGCGCCATCATTGATACCTGAAGCATTACCTGCTGTAACAGAGCCGCCAGCGCGAAATGGCGCTTTAAGTGCAGCAAGCTTGTCTAACGGAGTAAGACGTAAGTGTTCATCTTTTTCAAAAATGATGTCATCGCCTCGGCGCTGCTCAAGAACAACAGGGACAATTTCTTCACCAAGGCGTCCATCTTCTTGAGCCGCTTTGGCTTTGCTTTGGCTCCAAAAAGCGAATTTATCTTGATCTTCTCGGCTAATGTTAAATTGTTCAGCAACGTTTTCAGCCGTTTCAGGCATGGTTTCTGTGCCGTACATTTTATCTAATTTCTTATTAACAAAACGCCAGCCCATAGTGGTATCAAACATTTGTGGTGCACGATCAAAAGCACTTTCGGCTTTACCCATAACAAAAGGGGCGCGAGACATGCTTTCTACACCACCGGCAATAATGATGTCACCTTCACCTGCTTTTATTGCATTAGTCGCCATAGCGATGGCATTTATACCTGAGCCACATAAGCGATTAATGGTACAGCCTGCAATGTTTATTGGATAGTCTGCAACGAGCAAGGCCATGCGAGCAATGTTACGGTTGTCTTCACCTGCTTGATTAGCGCAACCTAAAATGACATCGTCAACTTGGCTTAAATCTAAATCGGGGTTTCTTTCTTTTAAGGCTTTTAATGGGATCGCAGCTAAATCATCAGCACGAACTTTGGCTAGGCCACCGCCATATCGACCAATTGGGGTTCTTACGCCATCGCAAATGTATACTTCTTTCATCAGTAATTATTCCTATTTAGTCATTTTTGGTAATAACATTTCAAAACCACTCTTAAATGCGGCAACTAAATGATCTATCTCTTTAACTGTCATGGTTGTTGATAATGTTGCAGAGCACGTGTTTATCAACATCACACCATTAGCAAACATATGTTCTAATAAGGCGTTAACTAGCATGCTTTCTTCTTTATCAGCGTAGGCTTGTCGATAATTTTTGGGTGGTTGAGCTTTTAAATGCACTCTAAACATAGTACCTGCGCCTGTTACACAAGCGGCAATGCCAACATCGTCAATTGCTTCTTCTATTTCGTTCCGAGCATAGATTGCTAAAGCATTTAGCTTTTCAACTGCAGCTTGGTCAAAGTCTCGCATGGCAATATAGCCAGCAGTCATAGTAACAGGGTTTGCCGAAAAAGTGCCTGAGTGTGGAAGTAGTACTTTTGGCTCAGTAGGATCTAACACTTTCATTACTTTGTCAGCCCCTGCAAAAGCGCCTGTTGGAAAACCTCCGCCTATCATTTTACCCATGGCGGTTAAGTCAGGGTCAACACTATAATTTTGTTGTGCACCACTATAATTCGTTCTAAAAGTGATGACTTCATCAAAAACTAGTAATGAGGCATTATCATCAGCCCATTTTCGTAATGCACAAACAAACTCATCACTGGCAGGGATAAGCCCAACTCGATGAGGAAGTAGGTCAACTAAGATGCAGGCGATTTCATCTTTATGTTGATCTAATATTTTAATCGCGCGATCTACGTCATTAAAAGGAATGATGACGACATCTTCTAAGGCTTTATCTGGTGTGCCTACGGCTACTGGAACGCTACTGGGTTTGTCGATATCCCCCCAATTACTTGGATTAGCAGTTTGGCTAACTTCGGCATAGTCGTATGCGCCATGGTAAGCACCTTCAACCTTGGCTATTTTAGCTTTGCCAGTATAAGCGCGAGAGGCTTTTAACATTGCCATGACGGCTTCGGTACCAGAATTAACAAAACGGATTTTATCAAAACTCGGTACACGATCACATAATAGCTGGGCGTATTCAATTTCAGCTTCGGTCGCCATGGTAAAACAGCTGCCTTTTGCTAACTGTGCGCTTACTGCTTCGACTATAGGATCATAGGCATGACCATGAATAAGTGATGCCATATTGTTGGCAAAGTCTATGCGAGTAACACCTTCAACATCCGTTACATAACAGCCCTTACCGCTAGCAGCATAGAAAGGGTAAGGTTTTCTAAAAATAGTATTACGACTAACACCACCGGGCATGACTTGTTTTGCCTGATTAAATAATTGCTCGCTCTTATTCATTATGTTTACTCACTCTTTAAATTTTTTGCTGTGTTACTTAGCTGCATTTGCTAGGACTACGTCAGTTCTTTCTTGTACATATTCAAAACTAACACCGGGCGCTAATTCAATTAGTACCAAGCCTTTTTTCGTAACATCGATAACACACAAATCACTGTAGATGCGACTAACAACACCTTTGCCTGTTAGTGGAAAAGTGCATTGTGGTAAAATTTTTGCTGCGCCTGTTTTCGTTGTGTGTTGCGTGATGATATAAATAGTTTTTACACCCGCAACTAAATCCATTGCGCCGCCAACGGCAGGAATAGCATCAACAGCACCAGTAGACCAGTTAGCTAAGTCGCCAAATTCTGATACTTGCATAGCCCCTAAAACACAAACGTCGATATGATTACCACGGATCATGGCAAAGCTATCACCGTGGTGAAAATAAGAAGCACCAGGAATAGCGGTTACGGGTTTTTTACCGGCATTAATTAAATCAGGGTCTAGCTCGTCATCACTTGGCGCATTGCCCATACCTAATAAACCATTTTCTGTATGGTAAATTACTTCTCGACCTTCAGGCACGTATTGAGCTACTTTTTCTGGAATGCCTATACCTAAGTTTACATAACAACCATCTTCAATATCTTGTGCACAGCGCTGTGCCATTTGTTCACGTGACCAGCCACTATTTTTATCATGTATTTCATTGCTCATGGAATTATTACTCATGGGTAGACAACCCCTTCTTTTACTAATTTAGATTCTTGTTGAGGTTTTTTTACTTCAATAATACGGTTAACAAAAATACCCGGTGTGACAACGTGCTCAGGATCAATATCACCTAGTTCAACCATTTCATTGCTCTGAACGAGTGTTTTTACAGCTGCCATCGCCATAATTGGTGCAAAGTTACGAGCGGTTTTGTTAAAAATAAGGTTGCCATATCGGTCTGCTTGTTTAGCCTTTATTAAGGCGAAATCAGCTTTAAGACCACGCTCCATTACATAGTCATCACCTTCAAAATTTCGTAGCTCTTTTCCTTCTGCCAAAGGTGTACCAACAGACGTTTTAGTATAAAAAGCAGGAACACCCGCACCACCAGCGCGAATTCGTTCTGCTAAAGTACCTTGTGGTACAAGCTCTAATTCAATTTTTCCACTGCGGTAAAGCTCAGGAAAAACGAGTGAATTTGCGGTACGAGGATACGAGCAGATCATTTTTGAAACTTGTCCATTTTCAATTAAGGCAGCCAAACCAACACGACCACTACCGGTATTGTTGTTTATGACGGTTAAGTTTTTAGCGCCATGATCTATTAAAGCATGAATAAGCTCTATTGGACTGCCAGCTTCACCAAAGCCACCAATCATGACCGTATCGCCATCTTTTATATCAGCTACGGCAGCAGCACAGCTTGCGACTATTTTATTTATCATCTGTTTTACCTATTGTAGAAAACCACTTGTTCGCAATGCGAACATTTGTTACTATGTCGAACATTTAGCGTTAGTGTAATATTGAGCAATAGCTATGTCAAAAGAAATGTCCATTGAATTGGATAAAAAAAACACTGAAACAGTACAATCTTTAGTAAAAGGTTTAACGGTTATTAAAGCCTTTAATCAACAAAGGCCAGCAATGACTTTGTCTGAAGTGGCGAATGTTACGGGTTTTACTCGCGCTGCAACGAGGCGATTTTTATTGACGTTAGTCAGTGAAGGGTATGCCAAGCAAGAAGGTAAAATTTTTTCATTAACCGCCAAAGTTCTCGACTTAGGTTTTGCTTATCTTTCAACACTCGATATTTGGCACAATGCGAAACCATTAATGACAGCGTTAGTTGAACAGTTAAATGAGTCTTGCTCTGCTGCGGTATTAGATGGCTTTGATGTGGTGTATGTTGCCCGAGTTGCGACCACTAAACGTATTATGTCTGTCACTTTGAATGTGGGAAGCCGATTACCTGCTATTGCAACTTCGATGGGGCGTGTTCTACTGGCAGATATGTCTTTACCTGCTTTAGATAACTTCATTGATACTTGTTTAATTGAGCAGTATACAGAGCACACAATCACTGATAAATCGGCTTTAATGTCAAAGATAGCTAAGGTGAAACAACAAGGTTATTCGTTGGTTGAGCAAGAATTAGAAATTGGCTTAACCTCCATTTCAGTCCCTGTTCATAATGGTGCGGGGGAGGTGATAGCTGCGCTTAATGTTAGTACTCATATGTCTCAAACCGCAAAACAACAAATCTTTGAAGTGATTTTACCTGTATTGCAACAATGTGCTCGTCAGGTAGAAAGATTGGGATAGCTTGAGTATATCTACTATATAAATAACTAGTAGCTAAGCAGAACTTATGGTTAAATAACTGTTGTTATTTACAGTGTTCAAGGTCATTTATATGTCATTCTATTTGCAACAGCCTGAATTTTTGTCATTTGTTATAATTGCAACGATTGTTGTCCTGCTAATTTCTCTTTTGTTTATCTTTCGACAAAACCTTAATCAAAATAAGCAAATTGCCCAACTAACGGCCATGGTTGAGCTGTCATCATCTTCTCAAAATAATGCTTTAATACAACTTTTTGATAAGCAGCAATTGCAATTGTCAGGTGTTTTTGAACAAAAAATGGCGGATCTTCGACTTAAATTATTAAGAGAATTGAGTAGCCAAAAAGAGCAATTCAATCACCAGTTAAATCAGAACCAAAACCAAAGCCTTGAACAGCTAATTAGTCATTTAAATAAAACCACACAAGCCAACCGTGAAGAGTTGAGCAAGTCGTTAATACAAAGCAGTGAGCAAATGACAAAGCGCATTGATGTGTTAACGAACGCTACAGACAAGCGCTTACAAGAAATTAGTGGTCAGGTAGAGAAGCGCCTTGCAGAGGGGTTTGAAAAAACCACTAAAACGTTTAGTGATATATTGCAACGCTTAGCGCTGATTGATGATGCACAGAAAAAGATCACTGAATTATCAACTAATGTGGTTAGTTTGCAGGAAGTATTGAATGACAAACGCTCTAGAGGTGCTTTTGGTGAAGTGCAACTTAATGGCTTAATTCGCAATGTATTGCCGGAGCAAAGTTTTAAGCTTCAGCATACTTTGTCAAATGGTAAAATTGCTGATTGTATCTTGTTTTTACCCGATCCAACGGGGAATGTAGTGGTAGATGCTAAGTTTCCGTTAGAAAGTTACCGTAAAATGATGGATTTTGAACTAGCAGAATCGGATAGAAAAGCGGCAAAGCGACAATTTAAAGTTGATATTAAAAAGCACATTAATGATATTAGTGATAAATACTTAATAGATAATGAAACGGCTGATGGCGCAATCATGTTTATTCCCGCAGAAGCAATTTTTGCTGAAATTCATGGGCATCAAAGCGACTTAGTCGATTATGCGAATAAAAAGCGCGTTTGGTTAGTATCACCTACAACATTAATGGCAATACTCACCACTGCTCGTTCAGTGTTAAAAGATGAGGCGACCCGAAAGCAAGTTCATATTATTCAGGCGCACTTGTCTGATTTGGCACAAGACTTTGATCGTTTTAAAGGACGGTTTGCTAACTTGGCGAAACATATTGATCAAGCCGCGGTTGATGTTAAGCAAATACATACCTCAGCAGATAAAATTTCTAATCGTTTTGAGAAAATTGAGCAAGTTGAATTAGTTGAATCGGATGATGAAAGTTTGTCAGTATCAGCTGCTGTTAAATAAATATTAATTTTAGTAAGAACGCATATTGGAGTTTTTTTTGCCTGTATTTTTGTCTGGTTTACCTATCGTTATTTACAGCTTTATCTCTGTTGGTTTGAGTTTGTTTTTGTTGTCTTATTTTTCGCATATTTGGCAACCCTATTCTAATTTACTGTCAAACTCTCTTTATATCGCTTTTCCTCTTGTTTTGGTTTTAGCTGCGCAATTTAGTCGTAGCCGTTTATCATTTCTATCTTTAATTTGGTTAGTATTTGCTGTTACGTTAAATACAGAATTGAATGGCTCACTGCCTTGGATTGACTGGTTAAATGAGCAGCCTCGATGGTTAGTATTAACAGGTTATTTTGTCTTTGTATTATTGGCTTTGATAAAAGATAGAGGCTTATTGTCTGTGCATAGTTTTACCCGAGTTATTTTACTCGTTAGTTGTGGTTTATTTGCCTATTTTTGGTTGTGGCTATCAGGTTTTGCTACTGACAATGTTCCACCAAACTCCGTTTTTTCTCCCTGGCTAAAATATATGTCAGTGGAGTTACCATTACTTATTTCATTGTTTATTTTATCTTTTAAAGCCCTTTATCAAGCAAGTTTATTAGTGAGCGCTTTATTAATTTCACTAGTTATATGGACTCTTGGGTTTTATAAAGTTTTGCCACTTACTTGGCCAATAATATTAAGTTTTCTCGCTATATATTATTTGCTTGTTGTCATTATTGAGTCTTACTTCTTAGCTTATAGAGACGAGTTAACTCGTTTGCCTTCAAGGCGAGCATTAAATCAATTGGCTTTATCTTTGGGAAGAAAGTACACACTTGCTATGCTAGATATCGACCACTTTAAAAAATTTAATGATACCTATGGTCATGATATTGGCGATCAGGTGTTAAAACTTGTTGCAGCGAAGCTTGCCAAAGTGAAATCAGGGGGAAAGGTTTTTCGCTATGGCGGTGAAGAGTTTACCGTCGTTTTTCCTGGTAAAGAGCAAAGCCAAGTATATGCAGAGTTAGACTCGTTAAGGCAATCGATAGCTGATTATCAAATAGTTATCAGACAAGCCATAAGAAAAAACAAGCAATCTCGTAATGCAAAGGCCAAAAGTCAGCAAAAAATTATAAGTGTGACTATATCTATTGGTGTTGCGACACGGCTAAGTAAACAAAACTTTGAGCAAACTTTGAAAGCATCAGATCAAGCATTATATCGAGCGAAGAAAAATGGTAGAAATAACGTCAGTGATTAATCTTGCCATTGCGCTTAGTTAAGTACTGATTTTCATAAATTAACGACTCTATTGCCGCCTTGTTCTTTAGCTTGGTAAAGCGCTTTATCTGCTTGTAGCATTAAGTCTTTGAGTTGTTTGTTATCATCAGCTGTACTACTGCATACACCGATACTCACTTTACAGTTTAAATGTATATTGTTTTCGGCTCTTATTGAATTTTTCTCAATGGATTTTTGAATACGCTCTGCAATAACTTTTGCTTCATGCACAGTGGTATCTGCCAGGGCTATAACAAATTCATCACCACCTATTCTCGCGAAACAATCTTGTGAACGGCAATGGGTATTGATTTGATTTGCTGTTTCTAATAAAGATAAATCACCGATATGGTGGCCGTAGGTATCGTTGATTTTTTTAAAATTATCAAAATCTAACAATATAATACTAAAAGAGCGCTTGAACTCATTTGCTACTGCTAAATTATACGTTGCTTGCTCAAAAAAATGATGACGATTATAAATACCCGTTACTGAGTCTGTTGTTGCTTGTTTGGTGAGCTTTAAATGGTTGATTTCAATCTCATTAGCAAAAAGAGTTAATACAAAAACAACTTCCAGCATATTGAAGAAAAACACAGATTGATAAATTATATGATTCATTTCACTGCTTAACTCAATAAGTGGTGAAAGGTTTAACGTATTTTCACAATAAAAAAATAAAATAATCGCGATAAAACTTAAAGAAAGCTTTTCAAGTTTATCTTTCAATTCAAACAGTAAAAAAGCGCCTGTTGGTACTAAGAAAAAGTATAAATGAAAGCCCGTTTTATTGGTGACAAAAATATTAGTGCAAACAATTAAATGTAACATCAATAAACTGAAAAACCATATTTTACTCGCCTTATGGGCACTGTATTTATTAAATAACAATGTTACTGCGTAAGCAAAGGTAAAGAGTAAATTGATAAAAGCGACACGAGGTTCACTTAAGATGAAAATATAGTTTAGGGTATATAAGGCCGCAACGACGATTGAAAATAATGCAACAATATTGGTCATTCTGACTTTGTTTGCAATATTAAAAGGTTGGTGAGCTGTACCTAAATTGATTAATGTTTTAAGAAATACCATAAAGTCACTGTTTGTTTTCTTTTACTAAAATGCAACATTAATAAAAACGATTAGTAGAAGAATAGGACAAATATATCGTAAATAAAATCCGAATAGCTTTAATTTTGTATTATTTTCTAATAAGGCTATATCGTTAAGTTTGTTACCTCGCTGCCAAATCCAACCAATAACGATGAAGTAAAATAATGACATAAGTGGCTGCAATATAGTTGTTAGTATCTGAACAACTAGGCCAAACAACACATCAAAAAATCCCACTAATGTCATACTAGCGACCAAAACAATACCAGAGACTAACCAAGTAGCGCGTTTACGACTAATATTCTTATCTTCAACTAAGTATGACACCGGAACTTCAGTCGATGAGATAGTTGAAGTAAGTGCTGCAATGGATAATAAAGTGAAAAAGCTAAAGGAAACAATTAAACCCATTGAACCCATTGAAGCAAATAATGAGGGTAAAATTTGAAATATTAATTGTCCTTCGCCGATTAAGTGACCGTTGGTAAATACTTCTTGTCCGGCATGCTGAGCAACAAATAAAGCAGGAATAATAAGTAATCCTGCCAAAAATGCTATAAAAGTATCAAGTGCGGCAATAGAGATAACCAGTTTGCCAATATCTTGTCCCTTTTTCATATATGAGCCGTAAACCATCATGCCACCAACACCAATCGAGAGAGAGAAAAATGCTTGCCCCATGGCAGAAATGATTAACTTAGGATTTGTTACTTGTGCAAAATCAGGAATTAAATATAAGGCGACACCTTCTGATGCGCCTTCTTGTTGCAAAATATAAACTATCAGGCCAATTAACATAAGCAGTAAAATAGGCATTAAACGACCTGACCACCGCTCTATACCAGCATGAACTCCTTGGTGAATAATAGCAGCACCTAATATAATGAAAATTGGCGTGAATATAATATTTCGAAGTGTGCTTGAAGTTGATAACCATGTAGAAACATCGGTAATCCCTAAAAGTTCAAATAATGCGCTTAGGGCATGAGCTAACATCCAACCTGCAACAATGGTATAAAAACTCAGCATCATTATAGCGCCAATTAAGCCGATGATGCCTGCGTTACGGCCTATATTTTTAAAGCGTTCTCCGCAAGCTTGTGCAAGTGCACCTACAGGGTTTTTCTGTGCTTGGTTACCAATATATACTTCAGCATATAATGCCGGTAGTGCTAATAATAAAGTGACAATAAGGTATACAAATAAAAACGCACCACCACCATTGTTTGCTGCTTGAGTTGGAAATCCCCAAATATTGCCTAAACCAATGGCAGAGCCAGCAGCTGCTAATATAAAGCCAATGCGAGAATGAAATGAATCACGAGAAATAGCAGAAGATGACATAAAATTTATAGTTTTTATTGGTAAAATATATAATAGTTTGTGAGCTTACCTAGTAAAGCGCTTTAGGGGAAGTAGTAATCATTTTTATTCGTTATTAATGCTGCTTTATAATGCAGATTTATAGCAAAAATTTATGTTATCATCTGGCAAATTTTAGAATTAGCCTTGAGATCGAAAAAACATGCTTCAATATGAAATTATCCCCGTAACTCCTTTTCAGCAAAACTGTACTTTATTCTGGTGTGATGAGACCAAACAAGCGGCTGTTGTAGACCCTGGTGGAGATATTGATAAAGTGATTGCTGCTATTGATAAGCATCAAGTAACCTTAGTTAAAGTGCTTCTAACCCATGCTCATATTGACCACGCAGGGGCAACTAATGCGTTGGCAAAACACTATAGTGTTGAAATAGAAGGGCCTCATAAAGAAGATCAATTTTGGATAGATTTAATTGAAGATCAAAAACAGCGCTTTGGTTTTTCCCAAGCTGAATCATTCACTCCAAATCGCTTTTTAAACCAAGGTGACACGGTTAGTTTTGGCAATATCGTCTTAGAAGTGTATTTTTGCCCTGGTCATACTCCGGGTCATGTAGTGTTTTTCCATAGAGAATCTAAACTTGCGCAAGTAGGTGATGTATTGTTTCAAGGCTCCATTGGCAGAACAGACTTTCCTAGAGGTGATCACGCAACCTTAATAAACTCAATTCGAAATAATATTTTCCTGTTGGGAGATGATGTTCGCTTTATTCCTGGCCATGGACCTATGAGCACCTTTGGACAAGAGCGTCGTAACAATCCCTATGTTAGCGATCAGGCTGTAGGTTTTAATCGTTAATTATGGCAAGTTTTGTTTTTCGTGCGCAAAGGCGTTTAAAAAAGATTGATTCCAGCAAATTGTTTCAAGGGGCAGTCATTGCTGTAATTTTGTTATCCGCTTTATTAATTGGAGCAAAAACCCATAATTTGTCAGTTAATACAGTTGCCATACTCGCCTTATTAGATCTTGGCGTGACTATATTTTTTGTTCTAGAAATTGTTATTCGCTATCTTGCATATCCAAATAAAAAGCAATTCTTTCATAGTGGTTGGAATATTTTCGATACGGTTATTGTTATTGGTAGCCTAATTCCTGCTGGAGGAACTGGCGTATTGTTAGCTCGTTTGTTAAGAGTTTTCAGGGTATTGCGTCTAGTTTCTATGGTTCCAGAGTTACGGTTACTTATTAATGCCTTGCTCAAAGCAATCCCTCGTATGGGTTACATAGCTTTGCTAATGTTTGTGATTTTTTATATTTATGCTGCTATAGGTAGTATGTTCTTCCATAAAATAAACGAAGTGTTATGGGGTGATGTTTCTATTTCAATGCTGACGTTATTTCGCGTTGCTACTTTTGAAGACTGGACCGATGTAATGTATGAAACAATGACTGTTCATCCGCTTAGTTGGATTTATTATTTAAGTTTTATCTTTCTAACTGCTTTTATCTTTTTAAACATGATGGTCGGTACTGTGCTTGAAGTTATGAGCCAAGAGCATGAAAACTATCGTGCTGAGCAACATGGTGAAACAGGGGAAGGTGGTGAACCTGCAAGTCGAGCTCAAATTGAAAAACTTGAGCAAGAGCTGGCAGAAATTAAAAATTTATTATTGAATAAGTAACAGGACGTTATTGTGACTTTTGATAACGCATCAAAATAGTATCTAAGTGATTGGCAAAGGTTTGGCGATCACTTTGGTTTAATGCTGGTGGCCCACCTGTTTGTACACCACTGGCACGCATAGTGTCCATAAAATCACGAATATTAAGCCGAGATTTTATGTTTTCTTTGGTAAAAAGTTCGCCTCTTGGACTAAGAGCTATTGCAGACTTGCTTATCACTTCATCAGCTAACGGAATATCTGAGGTGATGACTAAATCATTTTTTTCCACTCTATTAACAATTTCATCATCGGCAATATCAAAGCCAGATTTCACTTGAATAAAGTGAATGACACTAGATGGTGGTATTCGAAGATGATGATTAGCGACTAATGTCGTTTGAATTTTTGTGCGCTGTGCAGCTTTAAATAATATTTCTTTTATCACTACTGGACAGGCGTCAGCATCTACCCATATTTTCATAAACTTTCTAAAACCTTAACTATGAACGTAAGTATAAACAAATTTTTCATTTTGATATGATAACTCATTCTTTTGATTCATAGGGCACTTCTTTGTCAAAAATCACTAAGCATTCAATTAAACCGCATTATGCTCAAATATGGCAAACAGTACAGCTTATTCCACAAGGAAAAGTTGCTTGTTATGGCCAGGTAGCAGATTTAGCTGGATTGCCGGGTAGGGCTAGGTTAGTAGGAAAAGCCTTGGGCAAAGTACCTGAATGCGGCTGGCAAGAAAAATTAGTTCCTTGGTATCGAGTCATTAATTCACAGGGAAAAATTTCTTTTCCAGTAGGTAGTGATTATTTTGAAAAACAAAAACAGCTATTACAAGATGAGCAAGTTGTAGTTATTGGTGCCAGAATCAAACTAAATTATTTTCAGTGGCGGCCAGATTTAGCCGAGTTATTATTTTCGTTAGAGTTTTGAAAAAAATTTAATGCTAATATCATATGCTAAGTAAAGCTATTAAAGCCTTTTTTTGTGGCGTTTAATCAATATGACTGTTTTTTTAATCATCAAATGGCACAAATAAAGTTGACTTGCTACGAAAGAATTAGTAAAACATGTAAAGCAATTTATTTGTGCCTGATTATAGGCCTTTTTGCTTAAGTAATAATCAAAAAAGACCATATTTTATATTTGAAACAATTTATTTACATAAATTTTTCATTTTATTTGTGTGATATTTTTTATTTATTACTAGAATAAATAGATAACTTTGAACTCCCATCTTGACAGCTTGTTTGTCATTTGGGATTATTGATAGGTTGTATTCATAAAAAGTTACATATTAGTAACAAGTAAAAAACGACAGATTTTTATATTTGCGGTAACAAAAATCTTTGTTATCAAAATTTAAATAGCAATTGGTTGGGAACTATGTCCAAAGTAAGTAAGAAAAGCCTCATCGCTACGGCAATGGTAGGCGCACTAGCGTTAACAGGTAGTAATATCGCTACTGCTGATGCATTATCAGACCTTCAAAAAGCTGAAGCTAAAATATTTAAGCAATCAGCTAAATCACAAGTTAAAGTCAATACACTCTACGAGCAAACGCAAGATCTTCTTGCTGAATACCGTAACACTGTTGATGAAGCTGATGTTTTACGTGGTTATAACGATCACGTTCAACGTATGGTTGATGATCAAAAAGCAAACATCGCCTCATTACAAAAGCAAATTAATGGTATTGATAAAATTAAACAAGGTGTTGTACCGTTAATGTACAAGATGATTGACACCTTAGAGACATTTATCGATTTAGATGTTCCTATGAATATTGAACGTCGTAAAGAGCGTGTTGCTAATTTACGCAATGTTATGACTAATTCAAACGTAACAACATCTGAGCAATTTCGTTTAGTACTTGAAGCGTATGAAATAGAAGCGGGTTATGGCACTATTTTTGATGCTTACCAAGCAGAAATTGATTTTGGTGGTACTACATTAACAGCTGATTTCGTTCACATGGGACGTATCGCTTTTGTTGCACAATCACTTGATGGTAAACGTTCTTGGTTATGGAATAACCAAAATCGCGGATGGGAAGAGTTAGGTGACGAATACTTGAAGCCTATTAAAGATGCTGTCGCTATGGCGCGCAAGCAACTTCCAATGGATTTAACTAAATTACCAGTATTTGCAGCAGGAGCAGAATAATGAAGAAAATTATTAATTTTGTAGCGCTAGCAGCAATAATGACCGCTGGCTTAGTTGCAACAACACAAGCAAATCAGTTAGATGATTTATTAAAGCAAGTTAAGGCTGACCGTGTTTCTGAAGCTAAACTTGATAAAAAACGTGAAGCTGAATTTAAATCTGCACGTGCTGATAAGCAAGCGCTTTTAAATAAAGCAAAAAAAGAACTAGCTAATCAAAATGCCCGTAACAAACGTTTAACTAAAGAATATGCAGCTAACGAAATTACCTTAGCGCAAAAAGAAGTTGAACTGGATAATGCTACAGGTACTTTAGGCGAAATGTTCGGTGTTTCTCGTGCAGCTGCTGCAGGTGCATACGGTCAAATTGCTACTTCAATTGTAAGTGCTGAATTCTCAGGACGTGGCGAAGCGCTTAACCGCATTGCTAACGCTAAAGAAATTCCAGCATTAGAAGATCTTGAAGAGTTATGGTTTGCTTTGCAAACTGAAATGACTCAATCAGGAAAAGTTTCACAATTTACAGCTGAAATAACCAACTTAGATGGTTCTAAGTCTACAGAAACCGTTACTCGACTTGGTACTTTTAACTTAGTATCTGATAACGGCTACTTAACTTATAACGATGAAGTAGGTCAAGTTCAGCCTTTACCTAAGCAACCAGCAGGTTATATTGCTGAAACTGCTTCTGGCTTCTTTAATACAAGCTCAGGTTATGCTGGTGTTTATCTTGATCCTTCACGTGGTGGTATTTTATCACTAGAAACACGTAAGAAAACTTTAGAAGAGTTCTTCCATGAAGGTAAAGAAGTTGGTTACGCTATCACGGTTCTTTTAATCATTGGTTGTTTAATTGCCCTTGAACGTTTAATCGTTTTAGGTGGCATGAGCGCTAAAATTAAAGCACAAGAGAAAAATCTTGATACACCAAATGACAACAACCCTCTTGGTCGTTTACTTAAAATTTACCATGAAAACAAATCAGTTGATGCTGAAACATTAGAGCTGAAACTTGATGAAGGTATTTTACGTGAAACACCTAAAGTAGACCGTGGCGTTAACTTAATTAAAATGTTTGCTGCCATTGCCCCATTAATGGGTCTATTAGGTACGGTTATCGGTATGATAATGACTTTCCAAACTATTACCTTGTTTGGTACTGGCGACCCGAAAATCATGGCTGGTAACATCTCACTAGCATTAGTTACAACAGCATTAGGTTTGATTTGTGCATTGCCACTTATTCTTATCCATTCAGTTATTGCCGGTAAAGCGAAAAGCGTTTTACAAAAACTTGACGAGCAAAGCGCAGGTTTAATTGCTGCGATTGCTGAGAAGGAGTCTAAATAATGTTATTCCTGATAGAGCTTTGGGAATCTGTCAGGGGTTTTATTGCAACTGGCGGTAACGTACTTTACGTTGTTGCCTTTGCACTCTTATTGATGTGGAT
>Ga0209184_1000872_pt1 | contig 25239 bp, 19 predicted proteins | sample EN8Hudsemesocosm_2_FD_184627 | JGI IMG/M metagenome (GOLD analysis project Ga0209184, IMG submission 184627) | Methane-oxidizing microbial communities from mesocosms in the Hudson Canyon - EN8C Hudson Canyon (SPAdes) (version 2) | ecosystem: Environmental > Aquatic > Marine > Cold seeps | place... | reverse complement strand
CTTGTTTATTTCTAAAACAGGGCAAGGTATTTTCTCAGGTGTGCAATCATCTCAAACAGCTAACATAGAGAGTTTCGCCTTTTCAACAGGCTCACCTATAAATACCGATAGTGAACAACAACTTATTGCGAAAAGAGATGGTTTTGCTGGCTTATTACTTACCGGGCTAAAATCACTTAACCCTACCAACTTACCTGATTTTTTAGTTACTATAAATGATTTTAATTGGCAGAGTTACCCCTGGAAGCAGGCAGGGATCATTGCCTCAACAGTATTTACTGTTTATCTTGCCTTAAGCAGTGGTTGGTTAGTCGTTAAACAACAGCAACTTGATCAACAACTTAGTGATCAAAAATCACAAGTTAACCAAGCGTTAGCATTACAGAAATCTTATCAGCAAAAATTACAATGGCAAAAATTACTCGCAGAGCCATTAAATAATTCATTGCCCTATTGGAATACATGGCCAATTGTATTAGATGCGGCATCAGTAGGTGCTACGTTTACAGCAATACATTATAAAAATAGTAAAGTTATCATCCATGGCACTGCAGACAAATCGGTTAAAGCGACAGATGTGTTAGCTAAATTGAGTGAAAACCCGAAGGTGGAATCACCAAGTTTTTCACAACCGGTAAGAAAAAATAGAAACAAAGAAAATTTTGCCATTACTTTTAGTTTTGCCAAACAACTCCCACAGCAAAAAGCCCAGCAAGAAATTGAGCAAACGGCTAAGCAAGCAGCTAAGCAAATAAGTAAACCAGCAGTGAGTGGGAATTAATAACATGCAGCCTCAAAATAAACGTAAACTCATGTTAGGCGTGTTGGCCGTGTTATTATTAACACGTTTTATTTTGGTGCCAATATTTGATTGGCAGCAAGAACAAATAGATCAGATAACAAAGAAAGAACAACGGTTAGTAAAAACCAATAATATAATTACGCGCTTACCACGAGTACAATTAGCATTAACGCAATTAAAAGACAGCAACCAAAAACAACAAGAGCGTTATTTTAACCAGTCATTGTCAAATACATTTAAGTTACAGTTACAACAAAAAACTGAAAAACTATTTTCTGAGCATGATTTAAAGGTTACCAACTTTAATTGGGTTGCCGAAATACCAGATAAAATAACCCAGGCAAGAGCAAAAATATCGTTTGAAGGAAGCACGAAAGATTTTGCTAACCTTCAATTAGAAATAGCTCAATTGCCTAAGTTACTTAATATAGCGCAATGGACTTTACATATTAAGCGTATGAATGATCATTCATTAGGTAATGCAAAAGGTAGTATATTGCTTACTGCATACAACATAGCGTCAAAACCGGAGGCGCCATAATGTTGAATAGCATACTAAATAGCTTTACCCAAAAGTTTTTTTTCCCTTTGTGGGCTGTGTTAATTATTATTATTTTTGTCGATATAAGTACACGATTAACGCAGTTTGAAACGAAGAAGAATTCTAATTGGAAATTAGCAACCTTAAGTGATAATGCGGGTTTACTACTCAGCAAAGAACAAGCAAATAAAATAATAGCAGATATTAATGACTTCCAAGTTGATCCAAAAGATGAAGTAGAAGCTAATACAAATGACATTATGTCTGAAGCAGAACAGCTAGCCCAGCAAGGTAGTTTAAGCGAACTCTTTTCCGGTAGTATACGATATAGATTAGTTGGGATATTTGATAAAGGTGAACGTTTCGCTGTTATTCAGCAACATGATACTGCCAACAATGAACAAAAACTAATAAAACTCAGTGTTCTAGAAAGTTTGAAAAATTATCAAATAACTAAAATTTTAGCGAATAAAGTCACATTGACCAGTAATGATAACCGCCAAATAAGTCTTTATCTATATAATCAAATAGATAATCAAATAGATAATCAAATAGATAATCAAACAGATAAAGCAATTAAATAGTAAGCGAATTAAACATGAACAAAATAATTAATAACACAGCCATGATGCTTTTAGTGCTAACAATCTCAAGTTGTGCATCGACGGATAATGACTCACCCAAAAATTTAGATACCGCTTATAAAGTAGGCGGCTCTTATTTAGGGGAAGAACCAAATACAAATGAAAAAGCCGATGACCATGTCGCTAACAGTAACAATAAAGCCGCAAATCAAAATCAAAGCCAAAACCAAGGCGCAGCATCAACAGCGACAATGCAAAATATCCCGTCATTAGCGCGTTCGCCACTTAATTTGCGACAAGCAGAGCAATTATCAGCATCTTTTTCAAATAAGCCTTCGTTAACAGTTTCAGTTAATGAAATGCCAATAGCCGATTTTTTACATTACGCTTTTGGTGAACTCCTTAACATTAACTACATAATAGATAAAAATGTAAATCAAGACGATCAAAGCATAACCCTTAATGTCAAAGAACAAATTAGCCCACAACGTTTAATGCAATTAACTACCGAATTATTAATTGAACAAGGGGTAGAAATTAAATACAACGAAGAACTTTATTTTATCCGTAGATTAGAAAGCGATAAAAAAAGCCAAAAAGTGGTTACAGCTTTAGGTCGAGAATTAAGCTCAGTGCCACGAACAGCACAAGAAATTTTGCAAATTGTACCGTTGAAATTTGGCATAAAAATTTCTATTGAACGCACATTAAGGCAATTAGTGGGGGTAAAAATAACACCTGACTTTGAGCAAAGTGCTTTGTTTTTACAAGGTAAACGAGAAGATATTCTTAGAGCGCTAGAGTTTATCCATTTATTAGACGCGCCGTCTAACCGTGGTAAACATATTGGTTTAATTCCACTAACCTATATAGATAGCACTGAATTTACTAAGCAAATTTCTTTATTGTTAGAAAGCGAAGGCATTCCTGTTTCAACAAACAAGGCTCAAAATAAAAATCTAGTGTTAGTCCCTATTTCGCAAATTGGCGCAGTGGCAGTTTTCTCAACCGAACAAAACATATTGAACCGGGTGCGTTTTTGGGCAAAAACAATAGACCAACCATTAAAAAGCTTAACCAAGCAATATTTTATGTATCACCCACAATACGCCAGAGCCTCAGATTTAGGTGATAGCTTATCGGCATTATTAGGGGGCACACGTAGTAACTCAAAAGCCTCAAGAAATAGCAATTCATCTAATAGTAATACAGAGTCTAATGCTCGCAGTAATGTTCGTAATAACGCATCAAACACCACAGGTGCTGCACCTTCAGCAAAACGTACCGCTGGTGTAAGTAATGAGAACATTACCCTAGTGGTAGATGAAAGAGCCAACGCCATTATTTTTTATACCTCAGGTAGCGAGTATCAAGCGTTATTACCCTTAATAGAAAAATTAGACGTACTGCCAAGGCAAGTAATGTTAGACATTACTATTGCTGAAGTAACCCTAAGTGATGAGTTTAAATATGGGGTGGAATGGGCATTGAAAAGTGGCGATGCCTCTATGGGCACTAGTGGTGCTTTTGGTGTAGAAGGCATTGGCGGCTTTAATTTTAGCTTAACAGGGGTCGATGGCGAATTAAATGCTAACTTTTTTGAAACTAATAATTTAGTTAAGGTACTTTCTAACCCAACCTTATTAGTGCGCGACGGAGTGACTGCCAATATAAATGTCGGTTCAGATATTTCTGTTATTGGTTCAACAACTGATGACCCCATTAATGGTGAACGACAAACCACTACCTCTGATTACCGTAAAACAGGTGTTGATATTACCGTAACACCGACCATTAATGCACAGGGCATTATTATTATGGAAGTAAGTCAAACAATATCGAACTCGGTACCTGAAACTTCGGGTACCGGTGGCAACCCAGATATTTTTGAACGTTCATTATCAACAGAAGTGGTTGCGCAAAGTGGTCAAACGATAATACTCGGCGGTTTGATCAGTGAAAACGTTAATGAAAGTGACAAAAAAACGCCATGGATAGCGGATATTCCCCTAATAGGCTATTTATTTAAGGCAGGTGGTGACAATATCAGTAGAACAGAATTAGTGATGTTAATAACGCCGAAAGTCATTGATAGAACGGATCAATGGAATGATTTAACTGAGTCATTCAAGCAACGCTTAGACTATTTAAGCTTAGATTTTCAGTTAAAAAAATAACTCTTTAATAAAAGAATAAGAAAAGAAGTAAGAAAGTAAATAAAATTCGATTAGATTGATATATGAACAGTAAGTTGAAATATAACCCTGATCCAAAATAATCTAATAGAATTAAATGATTAAATGGTTAAATAGTAGTTGACAGCTATAGCATTGTTGATTAGATTACCCATAGATTCAGTTTGATAGCAGCAGTACGTTTTGTAGGGTTGCATTCTCTGTGATCTTTTTAACGTTAAATAATGATTTATTTTTTGTTAAACTATAGAAATGCAAAAAATGATAAAAATCATTTTCATGAAAAAAATTAAGGATTAAAAAATGTTTAAAAAAACACTTCTTGCGGCATCAATTGCTGCATTATCTACTAGTGCAATGGCTGTTGATGTATCTACTTCTACAGCAGTGACTTACGGTAACGAAGGTTTAGCAAGTGGTCTAATTGCAAACGACGCTACTGTATTAACTTTAGGTGCTACACAGTTAACTTTAGGTGCTGAGTACTCTGTTGGTGATACTATTACAATTACTCTTGCTGGTGGTACATTCGATCCAACTGATGCTTTCGAACTAACTGATACTAACGGTGCCGGTGCTACAGTTGGTATTACTGCAGGTTTGTTATCTGCTACTGCTACTGAATTATTATTCCGTATCACTGCATTAGATACTACCAATGGTTTATTAACTAATGGTGAAACATTAGATCTAGAGATTACTGGTGCTAACCCTGTTCCCGTTATCCTAGGTTCAACTGCTGTTGCCTCTAAGTTAACTGTTTCTGCTAACGCAGCGACATCTAATGGTTTGGCTATCGACGTAACTGGTGCTACAGATAGTATGGCTGTTGGTTCTGTTATTACTCAACATGATTTCGAAATAACTACAGCTATGGCTGCAAAAATTGATGTATCTGCTGGTCGTTTAGTTTTTGCTGCTGCTGCTGGTAGTGTAACTGACCCAGAGTTTACTGTAACGTATACTCAAACTGCACCAACACAAGCTGCAATGGCTATTGCTGATACAACTTACACAATTAATGGTTCAATGACAGGTTTCGAAGATACTGTTGCTGCAACTGATAATGATGGTACTATTGTTGGTGATAATATAGCTGCATTGACAGTTGCTGCTGATTTACAGTCGGCATCTGATACTACTGGTGGTGTTCCATCAGCTGCTGAAGTACTTACATTTGCTCCTGGTACAGCGGCTGATCGTGTAGTGCTAAATACAGGTAGCTATACTCTTGATGTTAAAATTGAAGAAGCTGGTGGTAAGTCAGTAACTGTTTCTGGCTTAGCGGCTGGTTCTCATACACTAAACGGTTCAAGTGTTCAATACGCTTATGTACCGGTAAATTACGATGGTGCTGTTACTACTCAGTTCGAAATTGGTAATGAAGGTGTTGTTGACGGTGAGATCACGTTAACTGCTTTTGATACTGCGGGTAATGATTACTCTGCTGAATTAAGCTTTAAAGCAATGGCTGGTATGCTGACTAAACTTAGTGATGCTGAGATTTCTTCAGCGCTTGGCTTAACTGAAGGTACTAAGTTAAACCTTACTATCACTGTTAATGCTCCAGATGCTGATGTTACTTACGGTGCATACTCTAACCGTGGTACTACGGGTCGTATGGCAATACTTCCAGTTAAAGTTGATACTAAAGCTCACTAAGCTTTGCTATTTTGCTTAATAGTTTCATTAATAAGTTAATGAAACTATTAAAAAACGACCTCAGGGTCGTTTTTTTTTGCTTTAAATCCCTCCCTCACAAAAGATCGACTCTCTTTCCTGAGTCATCTGCATAACCTATTTTATTTAGATGTTCCTACAAATAGCTGCTCACTAAATTGACAGCGACAAATAACTCGATATAGTACAAATAGTATTATAAAAAAGGTGTGTTATGTTATTTCCTTGTCAATTGTTTTCTGTTTCTCTTTGTTTCACCCTCTCTCTTGTTTTGTTCGGTTGTAATACGTCAGATAAATACCCTATATGCACCATTAACAGTGAGCAAACATTAAGCTGCAATGGAGGTTATTCTTATTGGATAGGTGACGTGTATGCTACAGCGAGTGAGGTTTTAGCCATTACTGGTGTTTCAAGAAGTAAAAATAGAAGTAATCAGTGGATTGCTTTTGTTAATAATGATTTGTCAGAAGTTATAGCAGATCATCAATTTAATAACCTTTATTATGCCGATGAACATAATGCTCCAGCTGTTATTGCTTTGCCAAAAAATCAATGGCTAGTTGCCCGTACAGGGCACAATGATACCTTTGATAATGGCCAAGGCATCATTGAAGTCACTTTATTTGATCAAAAATTTGAACCTCAACCTAGCCATACTTTAAGAACAGTGAGTGGCTCCTCTTATGTTCAACTAGTAAAGGCAAATAATAAGTTATATCTGTTAACAAGAGATACAAATGAAGGTTGGGGGGTATTTATCAGTGATGATTTAGCAACAACTTGGTCTGACTGGCAAGCAATCAAACTGCCACCGGGTCGAAAATATGCTTTGATCAAAAAGGAGAATAGATCGGGACAAAATTATGAAAGAATTATTCTTAGTACGTCTAATCACCCATTAGATCATGATCAACAAATTTCATACAGTTACATGGACTTGGCAATTGATGACCCTATGAGAGAGTTAACAGAGGATATTCGTCTTGGTAAGGCCAAAGAAAGTAATTCGTTCAACTCGCTGTTGCAGGTATCTTCAGAGACTAGCTCCAATATTAGACTGTTAGATGTTTATAATGACAATAACAGCTCATGTCATCTGTATTCATCACAAAATGACCTTAAATATAAAGAAAAATGGCAGCTTAATATCATTGCAAGAAATGTTGCTAGTGAGTCTACTGTAACGTATGAGGTAGGAAACTTTAGCGGCGTTCTTGGTGATAATGCCTATATAACAGGGGCATCAATTAAGTCTTGCCATTACGTTGATGGTGATTCAATTGATGTACTTGTTACTTCAGAACTAGAAGAGTCAGCTAAGTCGACATTGTCATTAATATCACTTGATGCGCAAACAGGAGTTGTATTGTCTGAGCATATTATTTACTCTTCAGACAAAAAGCTATACCGACCAGTATATATTGAAGAGCTGAATTATGTGATGTTCAATGAAGCCGAGTATTGGAAAGATTATGAAAACTGGTCTGCTAACCAAATAATAGTTAAACTTTAGTAAATATAGCCCGTTACCGGAAGTCAACCTCTTAAAAGTTAAACACATAGAAAATAAGTTATATAAATGCAAAGGAGTTTTACATGATTGATGGTTACCTAGTTGGCTGTGAAAATTTGATGAAGAAAGAAAAATATTCTGAAGCAATAAATGGTTTTTCGTATATATTGAAACTTGATAGGACATCTATTCAAGCTTACAGAGGAATGGCATTATCTCATTCAAAGTTGGGTAACTGGGCTGAAGCATTAACCTATAGTTTAAATGGGTTACATCACGGGAAAAATCAAACAGGTGACTTAGCATTGCTGCTGGATATTCTAGAGCTGAGTTCGTTAAGGGAATATATTGTGCATCTCGAAGCTCCTTTAATGGCTGCACTGAAAAATCCACGGCTATCTCTCAAAGCGTACAACATGTTAGGGCTGCAGATTGCTCTAAAGCATAATTCAGTATTTTCTAATTTCTCACAATCACTAACTTATAATAAAGAAATTGAACAGCTTATTTTTGATAAATCATATTGTCGATTACTTGAAATGTCTGTCGTAAGCGATTATCTGGTTGAAGAAATACTACTTGTAGTTAGGCGTGAAGTATTAAAGTTAGCATCATTAAATAAAGATATTTCTAAATATTTACCTTTTTTAACCTCACTGGGATGCCAAACCCTGTTAAATGACGGTTTATATTATACAAGCAAAGAAGAAGCCTTGTTATTAGAAAACATAAATTTAAATACAGATAAAATTGTACGTGGCGAACAGCCTCAACAGATGAGAGTTGAACATTTACTCTTATTACTTTGTTACTCGAGCTTCGAGGATTCAATGGCTATTTGGCGAAATAATGAAGAAATACTAAGGTCTAATGGTGAGACTAATTTGGTTTTAGATTTGGAATTTTATTCAAATGTTCTGTCGAGCAGAAATGGATACCTGATTAAAAGAGATACCTCAAAGAAAGTTCAGTCGTTTTATATGGAAAACCCTTACCCAAAATGGAAAATGGCAGGATTTAGCTCTGTTGAAGTGGCTCAAGACCTTAAACAATATGAAGCAAAAATAGAATCTATTCCAGCTATCCTAATTGCTGGTTGCGGCACGGGTAAGCAAGTTATAGAGATTGCTTTATGTAATCCAAAATCAAATATACTCGCCATTGATATTACCCCAACGAGTATAAAATATGCTCAAGTAATGGCAAATAAATACGGTATAACAAACGTTGAATTTAAGCTACTTGATATACTGGACTTAAAAGAACTTAATAAAGAGTTTGATTACATTATTTGTACTGGGGTGTTACATCACATGGCATCACCTGAAGATGGTTTGAATGTTCTAGAGAGTGTGCTATCTGAAAATGGATATATGCTATTAGCTTTCTATAGCAGTGCAGCACGAAGAGAGCTTTCAGACCTTAGAACTGACTTATTTAGCTTTTCAAATGTTGATGAATCCTCTATAACCAGAGAATTAGTGAAAAAATGGCGAAGACAATTAGATATAACCATTAAAACAAGTGAGTTGTCGAAAACAGCTGACTTTTATTTTTTAAATGGTTTATATGATTTATTGCTTCACCCTCAGGAAAAAGAGTATTCATTAAATGAGATACGAAATATGTTAGGCATGAGTGGGTTGGAATATGTGAAAATGAAATTGAAGTTAAATAAACGAACCGAACTTCAAGCAGTATTGAAAAGAAATCCAATCTCCAAAGAGGGTGATACTTTGGATTATTGGAGTGATATCGAAAAAATATATCCTCCTACATTCATTAATATGTATACATTTCTTGTCACTCGAGTTTTGGATAGGTGATCGAATTTTTTACCTTTTTCTTGATAGAGCCTCACGAATTTACTATCTCAGCACGTTTATTTAATGTAGTCGTTATATGTTTATGAATCTTGCTGAAATCTGACTTATAAGGGGGGGATTACAAACGCCCCTAAACGAGTTAACAGTAGTGTATAACAAACATAACAATTGGATAACAAGGCTTTATGTAAATGTGGAAGTGGCACATGTTGTGGTGCCGATTTAAAATCAAAGCGAAGGTGTTTTAACTAAGAAAGCTAGCTGGATCACTTAGGTGACTCCGATAGATAGTTTATAGAATTGCAAATAATTGATCTTCCACTGATTTGTAACTTCGTTACAAAGGAAACTTTATTATCCCTTGCTGTAATAATAAAGCCTCAATAAAATAATAATCAGCATAAATTATTGACGTATCTACTTCCTTCTCTGAAGGTCTATTGCCTGTAGCGTGTAAAAGTAATGCTGGGTAATTTACATCGCTATTAAAATAGCTTGATGAAAATAGGCTTGACGTAATAGCTAGTGATACCTGTTTAAACTCTTCACTTAGCTCTTTATCTAGTACTTGATTTGATAATAACCATAAAGCTGCGCTAGCAATGGCGGCAGCTGATGAATCTCTTGGTTCATTACTATCACTTACATCGAAATCCCAATAAGGTATGTGATCATTGGGTAAGTGTTCAATGTAGAATTTAGCCATGTTGATAGCTGTTTCTTTAAATTCATTGTCACCTGTTTCGATAAAAGCCATGGTGAAGCCATAAATTCCCCAAGCTTGTCCTCTTGCCCAAGTTGAATCATCCATAAAGCCTTGTACCGTTGATTTACTTACTACAACGCCTGTTTCACGATTAAAGTCTACTAAGTGGAAACTACTGCCGTTTTCTCTTACATGATGCTTTGCCGTTGTTGTCGCGTGATTTAAGGCAACAGAATAATAAGGTTCAGTGCCAAAAAGATTACTTGCCGCAAATAATAATGACAGGTTCATCATATTATCTATTATTACAGGAAACTGATAACTGCCAAAATCCCAAGATCGTGTTGCTTGTACCGAAACGTTATAACGATTAGCGAGGGTTTGTGCCGCCGATTCTATTGTTGGCAGGTATTTAGGATCACCAGTAACTCTATAAGCCTTACCAAAACTGTTATTAATAACAAATCCAACATCGTGGCTAGACATGAAAGCATGCTGTTCTAGAGGTAAGGTCCATAACTCTGCTTGATTTTCCAGGTCATCATCTATTAAAGATAATTGCCATAAAATTCCAGGGAAAAAACCATCTGTCCAACTTTGCCAATTTGTTTGTCGCCATCGCTTGTTTTCGATAGCGCGAGGATGACCACTATCTATGTTAAGTTCAATAGCAAAGTTTTGATATTTTTTGACCGCTATTTCTAGTGCTAACGCTTTTGTTATATTCGTTGGTTCAACTGTTTCCGTAGTTTTAGAGTACTCATTACATGATGAAATAAGAAAAATAATCAATAAGGGGAGAAGTGTTTTTTTAAACATTAAGAAAATTCTTTGCATAATATAATTAAGAAATAGTATTACATGCTTATGTAGATCAATCCGAGACAATTCAAAATTGGTCGAAAACGTCATTCCAGTGGTGTTTTAGGCTGGAATCCAAACTAAAAACAATGGATCTTCGACAAAATACTTCGAAGATGACGTTATCAGTGAGGTTCTGAGTAAAGTTCATAGGCACGTCGTTTTATTATAGTGTTTGTATGGTAAAGGTCATTCATTTAAAATACTAAAAAATAGGCTGTTATTTCAGTTATAACATAATTATAAGCAACTCATTTAAAACCCGTTGATTTGCTATCTATAGGATATACCTTTTTGTTTGCTAAAATCAAAAAAAATAAAACGTCACTTGCTGCTATAAAAAACACCAGTTGGTTAGTGGGTGAAAAACTATTATCAATGGTGCTGGTTTTATTGGTTAATGTTTTTGTTGCGCGTCATTTAGGCCCTGAATCTTTTGGTTTGTTAAATTATCTATTAGCTGTGATCGCTCTGTTGATACCGCTAAGTTCGTTAGGCCTAAATGCCATAGTCACACGTGAGTTAGTTGCTTTAAAGCATAGTTATTTATCAATAATGACAACAGCAACAGTTATCCGCTTTTTGGGCGGTGTGCTGGCCAGTATCATTTTGATTACTTGTTTGTATTTTGGTGTTTTTACTCGTTTAGAAGGTAAACACTGGGCAATAATTTTACTTTCATTGGCTAATTTACTGGTTGCATTTCACGTGATTGATTTTTGGTTCCAAGCCAAAGTGCAATCCAAGTATATTGTAAAAGTGCGCTTTCTTAGTGTTGTTATTATTTCTAGCATCAAATTAATTCTTGTTTACTATAATGCACCTTTAACCACATTTATTTGGGCCGCCGCATTAGAGTCACTTTTATTATCAGTAGGATTTATTGTTATATATAAGATTAAGAAGGGGAGTTTTGAGTTATCTTCTTTTGATTTTTCTTATGGCATGAGTTTATTAAAACAGTCAAAGTGGCTTATTTTATCGGGTATAGCCTCGATTATTTATTTAAAAATAGATCAAGTTATGCTGACAGAAATGGTATCAACAACAGAAAATGGTATCTATTCTGTTGCCAGTAGAATTTCAGAAGTATGGTATTTCTTTCCAACCGCTTTGGCTGCTTCATTTTTTCCTTCACTGCTTAAATTTAAAGAAACGAATAAAGACAAATATCAACAGCATTTGCAACGGTTATGTGATGTGTTATTTATTAGCGCATTAGCGATTGCTTTAGCATTAACTTTTCTGTCTGATTGGCTCATAGTATTTTTATTTGGAGCTGAATATTCTGCTGCGGGTAGTATTTTAGCCTTACATATTTGGGCTGGTGTATTTGTATTTATGCGAGCATTATTGAGTAAATGGTTGTTAGCTGAAAATTTACTCGTTTTTTCATTGGTTACTCATGGCGTTGGTGCAGTTATAAATATAGGATTAAACTTGTGGTTGATTCCAATATATTATGGCGTTGGTGCCGCCATCGCTACCGTAGTATCTTATGCCTTTGCTTCTTATATCGTACTATTCTTTCATTCTAGTACATGGCCAATGGCAAAAATTATGACTAAGTCTTTGTTTTTTCCAGTGCGTTTGCTTTTGCCTAAGAGAAAGCCATAGCATTGTTAATGTAATTTTTACAAAAAGTAGGACCTATTCGAGTAACCATTTTCTCTAGTAATAGTGTTTGATATTTAGGCTAGCAAGTTACAATTAATACTGTTTCTAATTACATGTTTTTCAGGTAAAATATGCGAATTATTTTTATAGGTTCATGTTCTTACATTAAGTTTTAATGTTTCGCATATGTTTACCTGTCAGATTTAAAAATCCGTTAAGCTTTGTTCTTTACATATTTAATAGTTAACATCATCAATGAAATCAGTTCTTAGAAAATTATTACCTCACACTTTAATTAAGAAATTAAAAATTGCAGTCGACTCGTTTGATAGAAAATTTTATCCATTTTTTGCTAAAAATTCTTTTTTGAGCTCTATTTATTATTGCTTTTTCAGTACGCAGTTTCGCCGTGAACATAAAGCGGTTTTGCAAGGGCGTCTTCAATATCAAAAATCTTTGCATGATATTAAACAATCTAGTGTGCTATTACGTCGAAATACACATCGATTAGAAAAAGGGTTGATCATGCAACCGCGTCGGGCTATTTTTGCAGAAGCTTATATTGATGAGACGGTTGACTGTTTTGCTAAATGTTTATTAAGTAACGAGTTATGTGCTGAAGAGTTAAAATGGGCACAAGATGTTTTAGTTAAGTACTTTAATGTTACCCAAAGCTCTGTAGTTCTTGATTCCGCTCGACAAAAGTTTGAGTCGCTTACCTTAAAATCTTTTGATAGTTCTGATGAGTCACTACCTTATCAACATCAACAAAGAATTGAGTCAAACGTGACTCAAGAAGAACTGCATAATTTATTTAAGCAGCGACGTTCTGTGCGTTGGTATGAACAAAAGCCAGTTGAAATGTCTTTACTGAGTCAAGCCGTAGAAATGGCTTCTCAAGCGCCAAGCGCATGTAATAGACAACCTTTTCAGTTTTATGTTGTCACCGATATGGATAAGGCCTCAGATATTGCCTCTATTGCTATGGGAACTACTGGATTTTCAGATAATATTCCAGCGCTGATTGCTGTTGTCGGTGATTTATCTGCCTATCCGGCAGAACGAGATCGTCATGTTATTTATATTGATGGTGGTTTAGTCTCCATGCAGCTTATATTGGCATTTGAGACGTTAGGCTTGTCTTCATGCCCAATTAATTGGCCTGATATTGAAATATGTGAGAGAAAAATAGCTAAAAAATTAAACTTGGCTACGCATTTACGACCTATTATGCTTATTTCTGTCGGTCATGGTGATGCCAAAGGACAAATACCTTTTTCGCAGAAAAAGGGTAAAAGTACACTTATTAAGGAAGTTAGTTAATGTTTATTGAAATTAAGGGCGTTCAGTTTGTAAATAAAGGTGCCGAGCTTATGTTGGCATCTGTTGTTGAACGAGTTAAACAGTATTGGCCTGAAGCAGATATTGTTTTAGAAGGGAATCCTTTATCTCCTTATAAAAGCCGTGCCATGTTAGGGGCATATCAAAAGCTCTCGTTACGAAAAAATATTCTTGATTTGAATTTTTTGAGCTATTACTTACCTAAAAAAATACGCAACTATTTAAAACGTTGGGGCATTGTTACGGAAGCCGATATAAATGTTGTTCTAGATGCTGCAGGGTTTGCCTACGGTGATCAATGGGGAGCCCTTAAGATTAAGCATTTAGGTGGCGAACTTACGCGCTATAACAAGAATAACTGTAAATATATTTTTTTACCGCAAGCATTAGGGCCTTTTAGTCGCCCTAAAGATCAACAAGTATTAAAAGCATCTTTACCAAGCGCTGCTTTAATTTGTGCCCGCGAAGAAGACTCTTATAACCATATAAGAACACTTATTGGTGATGCTGATAATTTAGTACAATATTCTGATTTTACTAATGCTGTTAAAGGTGTTATTCCTGACTATTGGCAAGATGGCCAACAAAAGGTTTGTTTTATTCCTAATAGCAATATGATTGGTGTTAAGAATAAAAATGATAGCTGGAAGAAAAACTATATTTCGATTATGACGCTGCTAATGACTCAAGTACAATCATTAGGTTATGAAGTGGTTTTGCTTAACCATGAAGGTGAGGGTGATCGTGATATTTGTAATGTTTTGAATCAACATTTTGATAATAAACTTACTATTATTGAAGAAGCAGACCCGCTAAAAGTTAAAGGTATTATTGGCGATTCTAGAGCAATTGTTTGCTCAAGGTTTCATGGCTGTGTAAGTGCGTTATCACAAGGTGTTGTTAATTTAGGCACCAGTTGGAGCCATAAATATGAACAACTTTTTAAAGAATATGGTGTTTCTGAATTATTAATAGATCCAAATGTCAGTGATGAAGCACAAATAGAGTTAATTAATTCAATACTTGCTGAGAATGAGCTTTATTCTAAAGTAATTAGTGATAATGCAATAAAATATAAAGAAATAACTGAAGTAATGTGGTCTCAAGTTTTGAATGTTGTAGATTCGTAAATCAAAGTTTTGTTCATTAGTCAGTATAGAATAACGTTAAAATAAGGTGAATGAGTTGGCAGAATTATCCCCCAAAGAAGATATATCACTATCAGAATTAATATCAGCTATTTACAGTGGAAAGATAAAAGTTATAGTGGGGACAATTATCTTTGCAATATTGTCGGTAGCACTGGCGCTTTACTTGCCAAACCAATATAAATCCAAGTCGACGTTGATTATTAATTCTGAGTCGAGTGGTGGCCTCTCTTCGTTGGCTGGAAGTTTGGGCGGCTTAGCCGGAATGGCTGGAATTAGTTTAGGTGGAGGGCAAGAAAATACTAATCCATTGATCGCAAAAGAACTCATCACTTCACAGGCTTTCATTTTAAAATTTATTGAAAAGCATTCATTGCTTGTACCTATAATGGCATCTACAAAATGGGATGAAGCAAACAATAAGTTGGTCATTAATTCAAAACGTTATGATGTTGATAGAGGTTTATGGTTATTTAAGGATGAACCCACTAAAAAAGATAGACCAAAACAAGAAGATATCGTTAAAGAGTTTAAAAAGTTAGTAACGCTTTCTGAAGACAGTAAAACAGGCATCATTACTTTGAGTATAGAGTTTTATTCACCTGAGCTTTCGCAAAAGTGGTTGAGTTTATTAATTAACGATGTCAACGAAACTATCCGTGAATATGACATTGAACAATCGACGAGAAGTATAAAATATTTACAGGGGCTACTTGTAGAGACTGATAATAATTATTTTAAAGAAACCTTCTATAAGTTAATTGAAGAGCAAACCAAAACGTTGATGATAAGTAAAGTACGAGACGATTACGTATTTAAAATGATAGACCCACCCAACTTACCTGAAAAAAAGTCTAAGCCTTTAAGAGCTATTATTTGTGTGCTAGGCACTATTTTCGGTGGCTTTTTAATGACGTTGTGGATATTAGTGCGTTATTTTATGAGTGTTACAGAGCCTTCTCATTTAAGTGAGTTAAAAGAACTAAATGAACAAAGCAAAGCTTAAAGTAGCATTCATCGCTCCTGGCTCACTTTTACATACCATAAAATGGGTTAACGGATTAGCCAATAGAGGTATTGATGTTACCCTGATCACTCAACATAAAGTTACAGCCAATATTCACCATGATATTAAGGTTGTTTATTTACCTGTTAGTGGCGGTAAAGGCTACATTTTAAATGCGCTGGCATTAAGAAAGGCAATTAAAAAGTTATCACCGGATGTGGTTAATGTTCATTATGCTAGTGGTTATGGAACCTTAGCATTACTTGCTGGTATTAAGCCTTACATTTTATCCGTTTGGGGTAGTGATGTTTATGAGTTTCCTTATCAATCAAAATTTAAACATTGGTTAATCAATAAGAGCCTATTAAATGCGGCACATTTAGCTTCGACAAGTTATGCAATGGCGGAACAAGTAAAAATAATCTTGGATAACCCCAAAACCAATATCACGATCACCCCATTTGGTGTGAATTTATCAAAATTTATAAAAACAAAAGCTCCTTTTAGCCAAAGTAGTATTACTATAGGCATTGTAAAGAAGCTTGAGAAAAAATATGGAATAGACCTTCTAATTAAAGGTTTTGCTTTAGCTCAAGAGCAATTGAGGTCACAAAAAGAATTTGATGAATGTGAATTGAAATTGGTTATTGTTGGCGATGGCTCTCTTGAAAATGAATTAAAAGAATTGGCAGCAGAAAACAACATTTTAACTCAAACAACTTTTGTCGGTTTGGTAGAAAATAACCAAGTTGTTAATTATATTAATGAAATGGATATATTTGTTGTACCTAGTAGAATCGAAAGCTTTGGCGTTTCTGCAATTGAAGCGCTTGGCTGTGAACGCCCATGTATCGTTGCCAATACAGGCGGATTACCTGAGGTGATTGAGAATGGTATAACAGGTAGAGTTGTTGCGGCAGAATCAGCGAATGCAATAGCCAATGCCATTGTATACTTTATTAATAATAAAGCTGAAGTCATTAACATGGGCCTTAATGGCCATAAAAGTGTGATGGGAAAATATACAGAGTCTGCAGCACTCGATGCTATGATAAATTTATATCATCAATTTGATAAGAAAAATGCTCACTAATTACTCTGATACTTATCAACCTAGCCAGCATCGATTTAGATATATCGTTTTTTTAATGTGTATTTTAGTCGGGCCAGCACTCGCTATCTTACAATTAAAAGGCTTCCATTTTGCTTTCGGTTTTTTACTGTTAGTCGGTGTTCTATACATATTAAAAAAGGATAAACTTGATAGCAAAAAAGTAGCGTTATTTATTACTTACATAAGTTTTGTGTCGCTGTGGATTATTAATCATATATTCACGGGAAGCTTTTCTATTCGCTATGTGTTGTATCTATTTTATTTTACTTTTACATTCGGTATTTTTTATTTTTCGTTCCGTCTATTAATTACAGTACCAAAGTCTACGATTTATAAAATTATTCAAACGTTTATTTATATTGATTTATTGATTGCGTTGTTGGAAGTTGCTACAAATTTAGCTTTTTTCAATTTTTATCCTTTGGTGGGTAGTGAACACCAAGTAGGCTCGGCATTCTGGTCAAACATGAATACCAATGTTGTTGTGCTTATTTTACTTAATACTTCATTATATTTTCTTGGCTATAAAAAGTCTTTTTATCTAAATACCGTTCCTTTACTGATATTATCGTTGCTTGTTGATGCTAAATTGTGTTTCTTAGCAGCTTTAGGTCAGGTGGTTTTAACCCAATTAATGGCTAGTGGCACAGCGCGAGTTATTTTTGCGATTGCCGTAGTCTTCATTTTACCAATAGCTGCAATATTGTTTCAAAAACAGTTAGATTATGTGCTTTATGCTATCAATCAAGCTTTAAATTTATTAACAAATACTAAAGCGCTAGAAGCAATTGTTTCTTCTGGAAATATGTTCTCTGTTGCCATTAGGGCTTATGCGTTATCTGAAATGCTCAATATAGTTTCACAATTTTCAATCGTTAATTGGCTCTTTGGGATTGGTTTTGGCAACATCAATATCTCATTTGTAAATAATCAATGGGGCGGTTTAATTGAGCACTTTGCTCCACATTTGTTTTTTTTAGAAATGACTATTTATTTAGGTTTTAGCTACTATCTATTTTATTTTATTGCCATGAAAATTATCGCTGGCAGACTACCATGGCGTAGTATGTTAATAGCCATTCCGACGTTAGGATCTATTGTTGCCATTAGTTCGGCTGTGTATTTCTTGCCCCTCTACTTTTTTTTCGCGGTCATTTGTCACTGGGAATATGAACAATTGAACATTAAGGCTCAAAATGTCATCTAATGCATTAGTTACCGTTTACATCGCCACTCACAATAGAGCTGAATTACTTGTAAGAGCAGTAAAGTCGGTCTTAGCTCAAACATACGCTAATATAGAGTTGATTGTTGCTGACGATGGCTCAACCGATAATACATATCAGCAGTTACAGCCCTTGATTGAAAGTGGGCAAGTTATTTATGTGAAAAATGCTCAACCTAAAGGTGCATGCGTGGCTAGAAACTTAGCTTTAGCTATTGCAAAAGGGGAATTTATTACTGGCATGGATGATGACGATGCGATGGAGACTAATCGGGTAGAACACTTGTTAAAAGAGTTTTTATCTGGCACGTATTCATGTATTGCCAGCTCTATAAAAGAGCGTACACCTCAAGGTGATATTGTACGTAAAATGGACATTGGTGATGTCACTATTGATAATTTATTACATTACAATATTTTAGGCAATCAGGTGCTTACTCGCACTGAAAACTTAAGGGCTATTGATGGCTTTGATCCAGATATGCCAGCATTTCAAGATTATGATACTTGGGTGCGATTAGTGAATAAATTTGGCGTGGCGAAAAAGTCGGCAGAGGCTAGTTATGTTTGGTTCACTGATCATACTCATGGTCGTATAAGTGAAAGTTCTGATAGACGTAAAAAGGCTTTTGAACTTTTTTATAAAAAGCACTCCCCATTAATGAGCAAAGAACACAAAGACTCTTTTATCATTTTACGACGTAAGTTAGCCAACGAGCCATATGGGTTAGTCGATTTTATTAAACATACCAATAAAGGTAATTGGAAAGCTTCTTTGTCGTTATTTATAAATCAAAACATCAAACCGCTAAAGTATCTTTTAGATTTAACCCGTACTAAATTGAACTCTAAGTAATGCATATTCTATTTCTAACTGATAATTTTCCCCCTGAAGGTAATGCTCCAGCCACGAGAACATACGAGCATGCAATAGAGTGGGTAAAGGCAGGGCATAAAGTAACGGTAATTACTTGTGCGCCAAACTTTCCAGAAGGTAGGGTTTTTGATGGCTATAAAAATGCTTTTTATAATCGCTCAGTTATGGATGGCATTGATGTAGTGAGAGTGAAGACTTTTATTTCATCAAATGAAGGCTTTATTTTACGTATATTAGATTTCGTTTCTTTTATGTTTTCTTCTTTTTTTGCCGGACTTTTACAACGCAAGGTTGATGTTGTTGTTGCAACTTCACCTCAGTTTTTTACGGCAGTATCAGGTTGGGCATTATCGGCAGTTAAACGTAAAAAGTTTGTTTTTGAATTGAGAGATATATGGCCAGCTTCGATTACCGCGGTTGGTGCTATGAAAGACTCTTCAGTTATTAAATTGTTAGAAAAACTTGAGATGTTTTTATACCGACGGGCTGATGCTATTGTTTCTGTTACGCATTCTTTTAAAAAAGAGCTGATTGAGCGTGGTATTGATGGTGAAAAGATTTCGGTGGTATTAAACGGGGTTGATTTATCGAAGTATCAACCTGCTCAATGCAAAAATAGTGCATTTGCTAAAGAATATCAGCTCGATAATAAGTTTGTCGTTGGTTACATTGGCACCCATGGTATGGCACATGCGCTGGAGCATGTTATAGATGCAGCTGAATATTTGAAAACAAATGATAATGTTCGTTTTATTTTTGCTGGTGGTGGTGCCGCCAAAGACAAACTTGTTGAATTGGTAAAACAAAAACAACTTACGAATGTTGTTTTTATACCTCGTCAGCCAAAAGAAAAGATGCCCGCAATATGGAGCTTGTGTGATGTTTCACTGATTAGCCTTCGAGATACTGCACTTTTTAAAACGGTGATCCCATCGAAAATATTTGAGTCAATGGGCATGGGCTTACCAATACTTGCTCCCATACCCAAAGGTGAAGCTAGTGATATTATTGAGTCGGCAAATGCGGGTGTTATTTGTTCACCTGAAAATGGTAAAGCGCTTGCTGAAGAAGTTATAAAGTTAGTGAATAATGAGATGTTAATATCAGACTATCAAAATAATAGTTTAGCTGCTGCTAGTCAATTTGATAGGCAAAAACTTGCCAGTTTGATGCTTGATATTTTGAAAAAAACAACAAAATAAATCTGAAAAAAAAACAATAGATTCGAGCTGCCTGTTTTTGTTTTAGGAAAATTATAACTTGCTATGGTTGTTTTATTTTTAATGAGAGTTCAATGTTAGTTTCCATTATTACACCGTCTTATAATTCATCACCTTTTATTATGGAAACGTATCAAAGTATTGTAAGGCAAACTCATGAAAATTGGGAGTGGCTGATCACTGATGATTGTTCTACTGATAATTCATGGGATATTTTATTAGATCTCGCGGCAAAAGATAGTCGAATAAAGCCAATAAAAAATAAAGTAAATAGTGGCTCAGCGGTTAGCCGTAATAATTCAATTGCCAGATCAACAGGTGAGTTTTTAGCTTTTTTAGACAGTGATGATTTATGGTTACCTAAGAAATTGGAGCTGCATTTGGCTTTTATGGATAAGCAAGGGGATGATATCTCATTCACGCCTTATTTTGTAATAGATGAACAAAGTATAGATATGAATCAAAGTGTTGATATGAGGCTTTCAGGGACATTTGATTATGAAGATATGTTAATCAAAAAAGCCACAATGGGCTGTTGTACCGTTATGGTAAGAACAAATGCATTTGATGATTTATCAATGCCATTGATCCGTGTAGGGCAAGACTATGCTTTATGGTTAAAATTACTTAAAACAGGAAAGTCAGCCAGTGTTTATCCAAAGCCTTTAAGTCAATATCGTATCGTATCTAATTCTATTTCACGGCATAAAATAAAAAAATCACAAAAAATATGGCGCGTATATCGTGATATTGAAAAGCTTAATATCCTTAAAGCATGTTATGTTTTCTCTCATTATGCGTTTCGGGCATTTTTTAAATTGAACCAGTAATATTAAGGATAATTATGGTTACTAAAAAGGATGGAAAATACATCCTTTTTATTCGTTGTTGGTGTTAAATTAATCGGGTTTTCCTCTTAGCATAGTCATGGCTTTTCTCGCCAATCCTTTATAATTTCTCCATTCAATATTACCAGATTTAATCGCCATTATTGCTTGTTGTCTTCTTGCTGAAGCATAAACCTGGTTGAACTCCTTTTTAGTAATGCCACTTAAATGTTCAAAGCTATTCCACTCATCTCCAGGATAAAAGGTGTCGTCAATCATCTTGTGTTTTATTGCAATATCATATAATTCAGAGCCTTGTACAGGTAAAGCAAATGCCCAACTAGTGTAATGAATATGTCCTTGCCACCAAAGTGAATATAAATCTTTTATCGTTTGTTTTATTTCTTGAAGGGAATCGTGTTGTAATTCATTTTTGTCTTCCCAGTAATTAAAAAGCATGGCAAATGCAAAAACTTTTATCCCTTGTGCGCTCAATAGACGACATGCAATTTTTGATTTTTCCAATGACATTTTCTTCTTAATTCCAGTTAGAACCCTGTCACTTGTGGTTTCTAATCCAATTCTAACAAGCCAAAAGTTTGCTTTTTTCAACCAAAAAGCAAACTCTTCAGACATGGGGGTTACTCTTAAGTTACATTGAAAATATAAATCTTTATGACCTAATGCTGCAAGCGCTTTGCAAACCTCAATGGACCAAGCCAGTTGTACATTCAATTCATCAGAATGAAAATAAATCTCACGGTATCCTCTTTGGTAAAGCTCCTCTACCTCTTCTGCTATATTTTTAGGGCTCCTTGCTCTGTATAAAGGTCCATTTTTTAATCGAAAAACAGGGTTAGCACAAAAAACACATCGCATTGGGCAGCCTCTAGTAACAACCATTTCAGTGTTTGGGCGTGCTTTACTATAAGTTAAACCACAAAAATCAGCATCATTGACTAAATCTCTATTAGGAAATGGAATAGCATCAATATCGCTAATGAGTTCACGAGTAGCTGTTTTATGTAAATGACCATTTTTTAGATAAGCAATACCTTTGATATTCATTTTCGACGAATGAATTAATCCATAAGATGATGCTATTTCGAGAAATGTTTCTTCTCCCTCTCCGATTGCAGCGATGTCAGCTCCTGATTTTTTTAAAACATCAAAAGGGGAATTGGTAACATGTGGTCCACCACACACAACTAAAATATTTGGAAATTGTTTTTTTACTTCTTTGATTAACTCATAAGCTACAGCAGCAGAATAAGATGTAAATGAAATGGCGTATATTTCTGGTTGAAAGCTTGCTACTTTATCTAAGTGATATTGAATAGGTTTTGTTTGAGGGATATAAGTGAGTTCGACTTCAAAATCAGCATGTTTTTCAAGGTAAGAACCTAAATATAATAAACTTAAATTTGCACTCGTTTGATCTTTTCCAATAACAGTTCCATGACTATCAGCCAAAATTATTTTCATAATTTGAGTTATCCATTACATATGTAGTATTGATGAGTTTTGTATAAAACATGCTAATTGATTCATGGAAAAGTATCAATATTTTTAATGGGTTATCATTGTTTGATGCTTATGTTTTTAAGCTGATTTCTTGTAATGCTTTATCGAATAATTCAGTAAAGCGAGGCATTGTACTAACAGTTTTTTCAGCTTTATCTGAGATTGAATTGCATTGTATGAGATTTTCAAGGTATTTTAATACTTTATTAGCATCTTGCTGGGAATTTTCACCTTTAAGATGCACTGCATTCATACCATCCTCTGTATAACTAGCTATTTCACCAACGGGAGTTATAAAGCAAACTAAACCTGCAGATAATGCTTGGACGACTGAAATAGCAAAACCTTCAACACTACTGCATTGTAAATAAAAATCATATTTCGTCATGGTATTAATGACTTCTTCAGGCGCTATAAAGCCACAATAGTTAATGCTTGAATTGTCTGAAATTAGTTTGTTTATTTCGTTTTGTTGTTTACCTAAGCCATAGATATCAAACAAAACATCAACCCCCATCTTTTGTAGAGACTCAATAAGGTGAATTGCATATGTTACATTTTTTTCTTCAACAATCCGTCCCATAAAACAGAATCGATAAGGAGGCTGGAAATTTTTATTTAAAGGTATTGTTTCTTTCATGCACAGAACAACCGGCGGTACAATCCAACTTTTTAAACGACCTCTCGTTTTTACTTCCTCAGAAAAAACAAGAGATGCTTTGCTGTCAAAGATAAAATACTGAAACTTTTTTAATGCCAATTTTGAAAAAAAGCAGTCGAACACATGAAAATAGCGAGAACTATGTAAAAAACCACAATATTTAGCTTGTCGATGAATGAGTGTTTTTAAAAAAAGGCCTAAAAGGTGACTTTTCCAAAGAGACGTAACAATGACATCAGGCTTGATTTTTAATATTTTTTTAGCGATATCAATAAAAGTTAATGGATTATGAATACCTTTAAAATCAACCAGATTACTTCCTTTGATAAAGTATTCATTACTAACTGGGTCTATACAGAACAAATAATAATCAACTGTTTTAGGCATATATTGATAATATTCCTTTACTGCTACTTCAACTCCACCAATAGCCTTACTATGAATTATATGTACTATTTTTTTCATTGCTTCTTCCTATAAAGTCATTACTGTCCAGTATATATTTGTCATTGGTATTAAATCCTGTTGAAAATAAGTTTAATTTTTCAACATACATGCCATTGTGGGTTTTATTTATTTCTAGAAGGTGAATCATGGACAATATGATATTTTTACAAAGATCCCCATAGAAAACTATTTAGCTCTTAATTTATGTATTAATGAATTAAGCTGAGAAATATTGCATTTTATAAAAAGAGTTACCGATTGTTTCCAGTTGTAGCTCCTAGTGAATTTAATAAAATTAAATAAACTAAAGTCTTTATCATAAAGTCGCAATTTAAGTATTTGGTAGGTCTTGTAATGTGCTGATGTCATTTTACTCATATGCTTATCATAAAAGGCATCAAACCCTTTACGTACGTTGTTTTTATTCGTGCTAATTCGGTCAATTTCGTGAGCCGTATTCCATATATAGCTACAAGATTTTATTTTATAAGCAGCACCAAATTCATAAACAAGGCGTATCCAAGTATCATAATCTTGAAATGCGGGCATTGCTTGATCAAATCCACCAATCTGTTTTAAAAAATCAGTTTTAGTTAAAACTTGATTCCCGAGAGAGTTATGATGTAAAAGCTTATTCAATGAAATTTCACCGCATTCAAAAGTTCGTTCAATATCTCCTATATTTGTTCTTTCTGTAGTACATGCAGCAACACATGAAACATTCATCTTATTAAATGCAAGAACAAGTTCTTTTATTCTTTCTGACTTAAACAGGTCATCGTCATCTAAACCTGTAATTAATTCGCCATTAGCTGCGAAAATTGCTTTGTTCCTAGAAGCACAGGCCCCTAGCCTTTGGGCATTTTCAAAATATAAAAAATTATTTAATTTCAGATATTTTGACAATACTTGCTTTGTATTATCATCGGAGTTGTCATTGACCACTATAATTTCAATATTGGAGTAGCTCTGTTTTAGGACAGACTCAATACTTTTCACTACCATAGTAGCTCTGTTATAGGTTGGTATATAAACAGTTACTAAAGGGGGCTTGATCGGATTCAAAATTTATTGCCTTGAAATAACTTATTCGATACTGATGGTGTTCGAATCATCATATGTTTATTTAACTCACTAAGAGCAGCTTAAGCCATGCATTAATTATTTACGACGATTTTTTAAAGCGCGAGCTAAATACCGAAAGCCTTTTTACTGATTGGAAAGTGTCTTTTTTTGTTAAAACCTTTTCTTTTTATCTCTTTGATTGTGTCTGTCCAGTTGTGGGCAGAAACAATAGAGTTAGTTGCTAATATAAATCAATCGCCAACAGGTGCATGGGCGAGTTAATATTAGGCCTAAAGAATAAAGCAACTAAATCGTTTCTTTTCAATTAATATAGTCGCCAAAATTAATTGACCACTATATTAATGTTAATACAAAGATTGGAAAATTAGCTACATTTTTATACACAGTTCAGATTATTTAGAAATAATGACATGCTCACCATTCTCCAAGTCTAAT
>Ga0209184_1000871_pt1 | contig 25258 bp, 19 predicted proteins | sample EN8Hudsemesocosm_2_FD_184627 | JGI IMG/M metagenome (GOLD analysis project Ga0209184, IMG submission 184627) | Methane-oxidizing microbial communities from mesocosms in the Hudson Canyon - EN8C Hudson Canyon (SPAdes) (version 2) | ecosystem: Environmental > Aquatic > Marine > Cold seeps | place... | reverse complement strand
ATCAAAGAACAAAAAAGCGACCACTCAAATGAATAGGTCGCTTACACGAATAACTAGATCTCAGTTCTTTTTATGAAACTCAATACTATTTATGAAGTTCTCTTCTATTTATCAGTAACAACAAGTGTGGGAGTTCAACTAAGTTGGAAACTGGAGCATGGCTATAAGCCTTTAAAACCGTAACTAATAAATTATCGAAATTAAATAAAGTTAGAAACTAATCAAACAATCAATTATATCGGCCCCAGAACAAGACAAATAAAGTTGGAAACTGATAACTTCCTCACTTTGAACATCAAAACTAAAGAAAGCTCTCACCATTAGGTCATTATCCATGATTAAACCTCACATCAATGCCCTTTTCTAATTGCATGTTTCCGCCAGCAATTTAGCCTGTCTAGGTAAAGTTAACTTAGCATAATCGCTTTTTCTGATAAGTAGAGAGAAAATGCAGGGTATTTATGTTCTGCTTTTGAACTTGAATCCATCCAGTGATCGATGGCTTCATCCCCTAATAAATTTACTACCTCATCTCCGGTTATCAAGAAAGACAAAGTGTCTTGTAAAGCATGAGATTTAATCTTATCCAATTGCAGTTTACTTAAGGGAAGTTTTCCATCAACAAATGAAATCAGTGAAGATATCACAGTTTCGGCTCTTGTTAGTGGATTGGGATATCGGCCATTTAACACGGACTGTTCGCTAACGAAAGTAAAAAAAATCAAAATAGAGCTAATGCATAAGCTCACCAACTCCTCAATATCGAAACACTCTTCCTCAAAAGATTTAGAAATCAACATTAATAGTTGTTGACCTACAAAAGTAGCCGAAAAGTTATCCGCATCCATTTCTATTAGAAACTGTCGTTCGTTAAGATTGTCATATAGATCATCAGGAAGATCAAAAAATAAGACTTCCGTAGATTCCTCTTCAAGCATATTCATTTCGCCACGCTTTTGTAAATCAAGGTGCCCTCTTAAAATATGGCCAAGTTCATGCCCAAAAATCTGCATCCATATAAAGCTGGAACCAAATGCAATTGGAGCTTCTTTTTCTGAGAAACATTTGTAACGCGAAGTAAAGTAAACACTACTCTCCTTCATAAGAGTTAACACTTGTCCTACAACACCGCTCCTCATTGCAATCAAATATTGATTATCCTCTAATTTCTTCGCGTGAGCATTTAACCCCCATTTGAGTAACAGCTCACAGTCAATTCTATTTAGATCATAATTTTCAGATACATTTAGTTGTGTCAATATTTCTTGAAATTGATAATACATGGCTACAAAAATACCATCTTCCTCTAGCTCAATGTCTTGTGACAAGATAGGTTGGCCATTCTTCCGATAGAACGCATCTCTAGACATCAAAATTCCTTATATTCATATAGAGCGTAAGTACTCTTACGCCAGATTAACATTTATCAATTAACTAAAAATAAATTTTATATATTTCAATTTATTGGGGGTGATAATATCTATTTAAAAATCCGATGAGAGCTTCATTACTAGCACCATTATTTTGATATCACCTTCGGAAGTATCCACAGTAACTTAATTCGCATTTATGAACGCAGTAAATTAGTATGTGTGGGGAGTGTGCTGAAAAACTAAAAAGTGAACATAGAAGGGACTGAACACACATGGACAAAATCAAGAAAGACACAATTGATTCGTTAGTTAAAGCATTAAACGAGCAGCGTTTAATTTTATTTTGTGGTGCTGGCATTTCGATGCTTCCTCCTAGCGCTTCTCCTTCCTGGTGGGATATTTATGCTGCGGCAGCCAAGGCATTATCAGCGAGGTTTGTAGATAAATATCCGCATGCTACTGCAAAAATTGATTTGAATAGTTTACTCGCTCCTCTAGACACGCAAGAACTGGCTAATATTATTTCGCAACGATTTGCAGGCCCAACCTTTTCCAATTTGCTGTCTGTCGTTGATATTGCCGATGCTAATGAAAATCATAGGGCTATTGCCACGCTCGCCAAGAAAAACTGTTTGCGAGGGGTTCTGACAACTAACTTCGATACGCTAATCGAACGCGCAGCCATCTCCTGTGATTACGCCTTTGATATAGCATCACCAGGCATACAGGCAAAAAAAGATCCTGCAAAATGCACATTAATAAAAATTCACGGGACAACCGTTGACACATTAAACTTGATTGAAACTTCCAGAGAAAAAGCCAGAGAAATCAACCCAACTTTGAAAGATGCTTGGGATCCCTTAGTTGAAGGAGCCGATCTTCTGGTTCTCGGATACTCAGGGGCTGATTTAAACTTTGGTGCAGCTAACGCTTTCTTCAATGATTTTTTGGCATCAGGTAAACGAATTTTTTGGTTATACCGCTCAGGCCGACTCCCTAAGTTACCGAAAGAAGTTGAAGCACGTACCACATTTATCGAAGGTGGCTTGCCCACCCCCCTTAAACAAATGGTTGAAGCAATTGGCGAGCAGGACTTCAAGACTCATGTAACGGGTCGCGATTCCCACGCCCAAATGGCACTGGCAATGGAAAGTTGGTCAAAAGAGCTACATATAGGCCCCTGGGCCGCATGTTCATTTTTCCTTGCCCTGTTGGAATCCCGCCCTAATCAGAATCAATCCACCCGTGAGGCACTTTTTGATATTGCCTCACAAGAAGCTAACCGCTTTGAGACGAACAAGCCAATCAGCATCGAAGATATTGGCGCTGCAGCTTTTTATAGCATGGCTGGGCTAAATGCTCTGCAACGGTTTGATCTTGATAGTGCGGAACTATTTTTAAGGATCTCGTGCAACATTTATGGAACGCTTGATAAAGTTAACGAACAACAAGAAAAAGAGAGTGGTCAAGGACAAGGAATTTCATACGCTGAGCGACATATGAATTTATCCTCTGTATGGAACAATTATGGTTATACCAAACTCTTAAAGCAGGAACAAAAACAAAGCCTTATAAGTTATCAGAAATCATTACATCACGCATATCTAGCAGGAAACCAGCACAGTGCACTTGTAGCACTGCACAGTATTCTGCACTACAGCATTCAATTCAAAGATTTGCGTAAATCTATGAGTCAAGCAGAGGCGGCCACGGCACTTGCCGATAAAATAGGGTCAGTACAATCATCAATCGAGCTAAGGTTACTTTTGGCCTGTTTTGCCTTTGATCGCAATGAAATTTGGCTAGGTCTAGATTGGTTAAAAGAGGCACATCGGCGTGCTACAGCGCTCAATGACTATAATAGTAAAATGGTGGCTGATCTCATGTTGGCGGAACACGCATTACGTCAGGGAGATATTGAAAATGGACTCAACTCTCTTGCTACTACTCTGCAAAATACTAAAATTACTGCCTTTTTTGTGCTTCCCGTAGAGAGGTTACGACGTTACTTGGAAGTACTCGGATCGCCTCAGCCCACTCCATTCATGATTGACTTTTCACATGATGATATTGCTCCCCTGATCAATAATATCAATGCGGAAAATCAACAAGCAAAACTATCCGGCATTATACCTTGGAAAGGCGCACATTGCAGTTTATCACCCTCTGCTGTTGCTGATAAAAATGAGTTCACAGCACTTGCGAAAATGGGTCATCACGAGTATTCAGTCGAACGAAAGGAAGCCATTCAATTAGGGCTAGATTATGCTGAATTCCTTTGCAATCAAGGTCGATTCATGGAGGCTCGTTGGGGAGCAAAGAACGCACTATTAAATCCCGTCATTGATGTCTCTGCTCAAGCCAAAAGTCACACACTACTTGCCCATATAAGCGCCAGTATTGGCGATTTGGTAATAGCAAAAACTCACTTGATGGCAGCTAAACACATCAATGAAGAAGCAAACATTCACGCTCTTCCTACATTAGCCAGAACAGGGTTATGGCTGTCTATTCAAAGTTCAAATTTTAGCAGTGCTTTAAATTGGGCCAAATGTGCAATCAATTTGTTAAACGAAGGAGCTCTGCCTCCTGAAACACTCGAAAAAGAGTTAACGATGCTTACTAGCTGGGGAGCACCACTACAACCTATTTGTAAGCTGTTTAATCAAGCCCTATATGGTAAAGAAATACAGATAAAAATTCCGCCTGGTGTGCCACCTTTTCGGTTATATAACGGTGCGGTGCGATCTTTCGACGAGGCAAACGACAATGTCACGAATGCAATAATGCAAGTCCAGTCCGCTTTGCAACAAGAGCAATATCGTGAAGCTCTAGAGTTTATTGACAAACTGGCTGATGAGGGGGCGTTTTGTGAAGAGCAACTTGGACAGGTTATTACTATGCAAATCCATGCATTTTCTCATCTGGTTGATCAGGAATCACTAGAATCTATTGTCGCTGATTTCCGACAACGTTATCTTACTGTTCGTGCCTTCAATGTACTCACGCGCCTCGAAACTGCTTACGCCAGAGCATTGGTCATGCGATATGAAAATAAAATAAAAGCGTACGATGTGATCAGCAAGTATGGATTTCTGACTGACCTTTGCACAGATCCGATTGCCAAAGGTAGCTTACTCGCTTGGGTAACCACAAAAGAAGCATTGCTAGGGAAGCCGATTCAACTTAAAGGAGATATTCATGTTACGTCCGCATACTTTTTCAATTTGCCTGAAGTCACTATGTTTAAAACTAACTTTTCTCCAGTTTCGCGAGAGAAGTCATCTACTTCTGAACAATCATCTACAGGAATTATACAAGTTTTAATGAGTAGACTAGATTCCACTGATGACTCCGACGTTGCTGACAAGGCAATCACCCACGCTCTCAAGCAACTACGTAAGATGCGTAAATTAAAAAGAGAAAATTTGGCCGGAATTATAGGTGATCGTGCTAACTGGGCGTTAAGGCAGCAACGATTTGAAGAAGCAAAACACCTTTTTCGGCGAGTTGCTAATAGCTTCAGGATATTGGGAAGTACGGTCAATGAGCTAAATGCCATGGCTGGTGAAGCCCGTGCCCATAGCCGTTCTGGTGATCATGCTGTGGCCGTCAACATATTCAATAAAGCCATTAAAAAGTCTAATGCATATAACATCCGATTCAACTTACTATTGGGGTTAGGTTCCGCTCATTTACGCGAAGCCACAGAAGGCCGTAAAGAGGCAAATCATGCCCTCATTGATCTGGCTATTGAGGCTTTTGTTCAAGCAGAAGAAAGCAAAATTGGAGATCAGGAACGACCATTATCAAAAATTGCACTGGCTATGGCTTTGGGTGAAAAAAAAGAACAAGATAGGGCATTAGCCAAATTTGATGAAGCAATTGCTGACTTCGCGCATATGGGAGATCCTCGCGCAAAAATGTTGCAGGAAAATAGGAAGATTTTTGTTGATGGAGATTGGCGAGGTCTGACGCTATTTTAGCTCTCAGGATAAATAGCCAGAGTATATTTGTGATCTACAAGTTTGCTCTTTAGAGCAAACTTGTAGAACTATAAAGTCTTATATAGATTTATTGATTTAATACTGGACGCTTCAGATCCGAGTTTGGCCGAAGGAAGAAAAATAACACAAAGCAGTCCAACTAAAACCGTTTTTTATGTTTGATTTGTAACAAGAATAAGACAAAATTTATCGCTTTATTTAAATCCTATTTTAATAAGTGGCCAAAAGTTAGCCTCCCTCAAATTTCACTACTAAAATCCCCATAACTTTACTGGGAGGGTGTTATGAATAAACGCGAAAAAGACTACATACTTTACTATTTAGACCAATTAAGTTTGAAGCTTAAAAACAATATATCAGAGATGCAACAAGGGCTAAATCATATAGCCGAGATATCAAAAAATATCAGCCAAGAAATCCCACCTCCAGCAAAAATAATAACTTATGAGCCATTATCTACCGATAAGCTAGCCGAAAAACCACCTGAATGTTTGATAAGGATAAAAGAGGTTTGTTTACTAGTTGGTATAAGCCGATCAACTCTTTATAAGATGATTGAGGAAGGGAGCTTTCCTAAACCCTTAGATCTAGGATCTCGATTCAAAGCTTGGCAAAAACAAACAGTAATAAATTGGATAGCCACCCTTAATATTCATGAGTAAGCTCAAAAGACAAAGTCGATGATTTTTCAAGAAGTGGTGTTCACTCATAAATTCCGATATGATTATCTCAATGGCGCTAGCCTCACTTGCACGCGAGTGAAAAAGAGCATAAATATCGAAAGATAGTAATCCTTCTACAATTAAAATTTTTAAATATAACCTGGCTTGAGAGATCAGCCGTAATCGCGTGTGGTAATGATTGATAGCAGCAATGCCTCAAGCATATGGATATGTTTATGAAAAATTTAAAAAACCTAGTTCACTCTATTCACTCTGAATTGAAACAATCAATACCAGCATTTAAGAAAAGCCATGTACATGAGTTGGTTTCAGCTTATTTAGGCTATGGTAGTTATGCCGCATACCAAGTTGATCTATCCTTTAATAAAGTTACTAATGACACCAATGAAATAGCAAAAGGTCAGTGCTTTGATAGAGCACTCGAGTTAAACTTTGATGCTTCAAACTCTCTATTAGTGAGCCAATGTATTGCTCAACAGCTAGACGTAAGTTTGCAATCAAAAATACTGTTTGAAAAATTGGTTCACTATTTAGAAAGTGATGGCGAATTAAATAATATCTTAATTTTAAGTAGCTTAACGTCACTTATCGAAGAAGGATTTGGTGACGCTTCTCTTTTAGCAATCGTCATTTGCGCTCAGGTTATCTCTGAATCTCAAGAGAATCCAGATAACCGAAGTGGAGAATATTGGTATAATAAAAGGCTTGCTGGAGTTGAACTGAATTTGCTTCAAGAAGAAGTTGCCGATCATTTTTCAAGTATGAAAAGTTACTTTGACTTGCTTAAACATGTAATGACTCAGACTCAAGATCTTAACTTACCAAGTCCTATTAAGATGAAACCAATTGCTGACCATTTTGAAGCCGACAATGAACGGGAATGGACAACTCTTTTTAATGACTCTTCTTATGTTGTACTTGAAGCATTAGATTTTGTGTATGAATTGGATGATTCAATTAATCCGGTTAACCATCATAAAGTATTTATGGATTGGCTAGCTTTTGACGTTACTCTTTCTCCTTCAAAAAATGGTCTTGCAGAAATATTGAAGTATTGTGAATCAAACAGTGAGAAATGGTTTTGGCACTACTTTGGCTTAAAGCATAACATTGATGTTACTCAAGATAATTTATATGCTATCAACGCTGACACTGGCGAAGATTATGATGATTATGGGCCAATGGCCGTTGCTGGTGATGAGGGTATAACACTGCCAGATATCTCAGATGAGTTAAAAGCTGAAGCAAAGGTATTATCAACATCTTTATTTTGTGATTAGTTCTTAAATATAAACAAAGAATAAGTGCGCTCTCTCGATGTTGTCACTTATTCTCTTTTGTTTTTCTGAACAAAATCCATAAAGGGGTATATGGTAGGACTACTTATTTTTTATTCGTTGTTTATTTTGCTCGCGAAACGCATGCCTAGTTAAATCACGTTCGGCAGTATCAAGCAACGATAACCGCATATAAATATCCAAAGAATTAAAGTGTAATGAACCTGCTGCCGTTAATAGCTCAATCTCTGCATCATTAAATTTTAGCTCAACAACATGAGTGCGCTCATTCATATTTATACTTCCTAATTTATAGATTTTTTAGACTGTTAATTTCGCACATAAGGTATTATAGATATTGCACCGATCAGTTCTTCACCATTGGCTAGCAATAGTCCCAAAGTATCGTCATTCTCTATACCCGCTCGTTCACACTGAGTTTTCCTTAACCAACCTTCACTCGCTAGATTCTCAAAAAATGGTGGAAGTTCATCCCATTCAAATCTCTCAGTAGTTAATGGAAAGTGCCTGCCAATAGGAGAGCCTTCTTTTAGGTAAACCTCATCGTATTGAAAGACAATACGTTCATCATTATCCATTTTGTACTCAGATAGTATTCCAGCGACACTGCCATTAATTAATATTTGAGCTTCACGATTTAATTTTTGCATTGCAATACTCCTTATATTCTCACCATCATTAGACAAAGCCCCCAAGCTCAATGTGCTGGATGTATTGAAAAAAGCCTGCCGAGTTATTACTTCGACAAACCTCAAGACCAGTTTGCCCACCGAGTGCTGAAATTTTTTCTGACTTCAGCCAATGGGCGGCATCGACATCAGAACCAGACCAATTAACTAATAACGGATATAAATAGGCTTTTTCATCTTTATTTAAAAGCTCGCCGCAACATTTTTCGAGCTCAAAGAAGTTTGGGTTGTTTAACTCCACAATATTCATTCCTAACTAGTAAATATTGGCTATATTTCTAGCCAACCATCAACTAAAAGCATAGTAAACAATCCCAAGTAAATCAATGAAATTACCATTACAAATCAAATGGTTAATATGCATTAATATTACACTATATTTTATAATTTAAACCCCATGCGAATCGCATGAGTTTTTCTGTTGTTTTTGTCATACGCTCCTTACTTAACCCTGCTTTTCTTAGCAAGATCCATAACGGAACATTCATAACATCATTCTCGATTGTGACTTTTGCAATACGTCTTACCTGATATTCAGTAATTGTTTCAGCATATCTATTAAGAAACTTATTCGTTAAAGGCAGTTTAGCTAACCTTTTTTCAATAGATGATGGTGTTGGAAGCTGGTTGATATACCACTTTTTTGATATCCATGGTAATGAAAGGTCTGATTCACTTCGGTTACGGATGCGTACTAACTCTTTAACAAAACTTTTATCTCTTTTCTGCCAATCTACTCGCGTATTTTCATATTCAATTGGCCGTTGATAACGTTTGTTTATGTTAAGCAACCAATCTCTTTGTTGGCGGTATAACTTCATATACGTACTACCAGCACAAGTTTTTCTCGCCTTTTTAGTACCCATAGACTTTAGATTTTTCAGCCAAAAAAGTTTAAGACAACGGATGTTTTCTGCTATTGAATTTTTATAATGTTTTTGTTTTACATTAGCCCTTGAAGGAATAATTAATAGCACATGATCAATGACGTCATTAATTGACCAGCCGTCCTCAAGAAAGCTATCTAGTATTATAATATGCTCTAAATACGAAAAAGATTTACGATGCTTACGGGTTAATCCATGCACCCAACTAGATTGTCCATCAATGTGATGTAAATTATATTGTTTAAGCCACTCATAGCTCCATTTAGCCAACAATCTCTCTTTAATGGCGTCATAGTAGACATAATTCCCTTTATTACACCCATGACTCTTTATTAGCTCTTTGTAGAAGGCAGTCCATTGATCATAGCTTGGGGATTCAGATTCAGGCCTTGTGAGTAATTTTTGGATCTGTTGATAAACACGAATATCATTATCACTATTAACTGTTTTTGACTCAACATCACATAGAGATTGATTGGCAGGGTAAAATTCATGCCTATGTGTTTTTGATTGGCAATAATTTGCTGTTAAAAGCTCTACCTTATGTAGGGTACAACTACCTACACCAACAACTTGATGAATCCGTTGCCAAAACGGCTCTCCATACTTAATTAATTGCTCTTTTAAACAGGCTGGGCAAAAGCGAATTTTTGACAGTTGAGGTAGTCGAGAAGCAACCTTTCCTGATGCAACATGAATACCGCCATTTGATTTATTTTTCATCCATTTAATACACTGCTGCCGTCTATGCTCTGGTATGAATGGGGCATAAAGAGGAAATAAGGTATGTAGGTAAATCAATTCATGTTCAAGAACAGGAGCAAATTCAAACTGTTTGGCAAGTAAACTTAAGTTAGATGGGAACTCAACAGTTGAAATAATGCTTCTTCTATTAAAAATCAACTTATTCCAACCTTTAGGGCTGGAATAGCAAAATCTAGCCTTAGCCCTGGCAATGACACTGTAAGTCAGCTCATCATCAAATGGGTAAGGCATATTTTTCATTTCAATTAACCAACGCTATGGCTTGTGGACTTTAGTAAATTGTCAGGGTTAATAAATTCTTCAGTCCATTTTGAGTCCACTAGATCTTTTAGATGTTGCTCCTCGTCGGTAGTTAATTCTTTTCGTCTATTACTGTTAGGACCTTTAACCTTTAAAGCTTTACTTTCTTCACTACTTTCCCAGCTCAAAACTAAAGCTAATATGCCTTTCCACTCTAAGCTAGCGTTCTCTAGAAAAGTCCGCTCAACCAATTGCCATGCCACTCTTTCACTATATTGAAGAGATAGTAGTAACCTATAAAGGCATTTTTTTGCTTCTACTCTGGCGCCGGAAAATTCCTTATTTCTACTTTTTCTTTTACGCCTAGCTTTCATCAACAACTCTTCCATCTCAAAAGACATAAACTCTTCGAATTTTGAAATTTTGCTAATATCGTTAGACTCTATTGCCTCTATAAGGCTTGAAAAGTTTAACAGTGACTTTTTGGCAACACTTTCAATCAAACCACATGTCATTTGATCTTTTTTGCTTAAGAGTGCGGTTAATTGGGAATCAATAAATAGCTTTTTTGCTAAGCCAATTATTGATTGGGTATTCTTAAAGAGAACCAAAGCTTTCTCTTCTGTAAAAAACTCTGTTGGGCTGAGTTCCTGCCTACGCCACAAAGCCTCTGCAAAATTGAACCATTGAGATTTAGAACAATCAGTTAATTCGCCATTCGCCTGCCTTTTAATTTGGAGGGGATCCCAAGTAAAATGCTCAAAATCTATAATATCGCTTATTTTGTCTGCTCTACTGCTTATTGAGGCAATAACGTTCGGTGTACTCGTCGTAATTAACGGTATGTTATATTCAGAGGTCAAACTTTTAAGTCTAGGTAAGATTTCTTTATGTAAAAGTTTATCGTCAACCTTTTGTAAACCATCAACAACAAGCAAACCGAGCTTATATGTTTTAATCATTGAACGAACAAAATCTAATAGCTGATTTATTCTAGTAATAGCTAAAGCATTTTCAATCCTCTCTTCTTCAAGAACTGTTGCAAACTGACGAATAATTGCTTTATATAGCTCGCTTGGACATGTGCATGTAGAAGCGTCAATATGCAAGTAGTTAACTTGTTTTGAATTTAATTCAAAAAAGATAACTTTCGGCAACATTGCAAATATTTTATTTAATGAAGTAGTAATACCTGACTTTGGCGAATAGGAAATCATTAGTGACCGCTGTGTTCCAAATTGTTCACTTGTTCCAAATGAAAAATATGATTGTGTCTTTTGGCTATACCCTTCTCGAAGAAGGCCACTAACCTTATTTACAAGTTCAAAAAAATGTTCCGTTGGATAATAGAAGTTATTCATTTTCGCTCGAATATAGCCCTCGTGCTCAAAGATACTCATAGGGACAACGGGTTCTTCCACTTTTTCTAGTTGCTTTAGCTTATCCAGTACATTATTTGGAACACTTAATTCAGAAAGAAACCGCGTAAGCTTATTCTCCTTTAGTTTCGTAATCTCAATCGGCATTGTTTGTTCAGGTTGATGAGAGGTAGAACATCCATCAAACGACATTTCTTGCTGGGGTTTATTTAAATGACTCATTACAGTTCCTTTTGTTGTAGAGCTTTTAATACATCTTGGTTTCCATAATCTTCATCCTGAAGATCAGTTGATAAATTTTCTAATATCGGATTACCTAAAGGCGGTGATAGCTTAATAGCATTGTCCATTCTTTCCTGCTTAAGTGCTTCAGCTTTATTATCACGGATCCCTTTTAATCTTTGCGTATCAGATAGTTTGGAAGGTTTTTGTTTTTCCCTTGCTTCTTTTACGTAGCCTTCTACTTGATCATAATACTCTTGAAGCTCTGCCTCATACTCTTCTTCAGTTTCTTCATCTAGCGGAGCTTGATCTGCTCTGGTTTTTAAAACTTCACTTAAAGACTGATCTTGGCACTCACTTGAATATTCTGAAATATTTGCAACCAAAAACGTTTCATTATGTTCAGACGGTAAAACATAAATTGAATTCATACGACGTGGATCATAGGCAACTCTTATTGTTTTAGGTCTTTTAACCGTATTTTTCCTATGAAACCAACCTAACTCTTCAAACTCTTCACAGTTGTAATATATTCCCCGAAGACAAATTTGACGATCGGATAAAGTAGCATCTTCATGTGGCAACAAAGCAAGAGTTAAGGTATCTTCATCGACTGCAGTCATATAACCCGCTCTATTTTTCTGTCCCCATATCCAAAGATTTAAAGGGGTTAACCGCAAGTCTTGTTGTAATTGTGGATCTTTAGAATTACGCTTTAAAGGCTTAAATTGGTTATGTTTTATAATGCCCCCAACAATAATTCTTTCAAAGTCTTCCATAGTCAAATTTGCAGTTGAGCGATAATCTTTACCGCCATGCTTTTTAACTTTTGTTCCAGTCACCACACCATCAGCTACTCTTTTAAATCCTGACTGAAATATATGAAAATACCGCTCAACAATACCTTTTGCATCGCCTCTATAAGGCGGTGGTGTCAGTATTTTTATAAAATTCTGCTCACATAAAAAATCTAGCTGATGCCCCATTAATTCGCCGCGATCAACCATTATAGACTCAGGTAAACCGAATGGAGGAAAGTTTTCCTTCGTTACCTTTGTAAAGCCAAGCTCGTGACACCTTTGGATTTTTTTATCCGTAACAGCTGACATGATAGCTAACATTGATGCTTTATAAGACGGGGGTTCTAACCCAATATAATACCCAGCCACAAATCGAGAGTAAGTATCGACGACTAAATATATAGTTGGTCTTCCAATAATCTTATTTCTATCATGATCTGATACTATGTATATATCAGCTATTGTTGCATCTAATTCATACCTAGCTCCTGGCCCAGGCACACCCGAAGTTGCTACGGATTTAAGAGGTCTAAAATCCTTATCCCAATCAGGTTTATTTGTTCTCTGCTTAACAATATCAACTAAAGGATAAAGAGATTGAAAATACCTTTTTACTTGCCTTTGGCTTGGTCTTTTTTTACTTGATACCTCAGGTAGAGCTTTATGAAAAGCCTTAATGAACTTTCGATAGGCATCTTTAAAAGTAGAGTGTCTATTGAGGTACCATGTGGATATTTCACTATCAATTATTTCTCCAATAAAGTCGTCAATAATAGCTTCAGAGCTAACTTTTTTGGTCGATTCTCTTCCTGGTTTTTTTGTATAGACCTTTCTTTTTCCCTTCAGCCCACAATTTTGAAAATTTGGTAAAAGTGCGTTTTTTATACAGCCTCTTTGCCAAAATTGTCTTGCATACTTCATCACTTTATCGAATCTAAGACCATATTTTTCAGTGATTTCTTTGATTATCTGCCCTCTGACTCTTGGCAAGTAAAACTGAGGATGAGTCAATAGTGACTCAATTTTTTGATAACGCTTATCTCTTAATTCAACCTGCTCATCTTCAGAAGGCTTTCTAATCAAAGCTAAATACTTATAATTATCTTCGATTAATTTTATATCCTTAGAATCTAGTAGATCGCTAAACTCATCTATGCAGAAGGGCTCTGGGAATGCCTTTTTTTCCTTTGGTTTCCTATCTTTAATATCAAACCAGATGACCCTAGAGTCTTCTACTTTTAATATCCGGTATTGAATGCCCTGATATTCATAGACCTCCTTCTTCATAATAATCATAAATCACCACCTAATAAGATTGTTTTATGATTTACCTGAATATCTTTACCTTTTAGTTTTTGAAAGGGGATATTAATGTTGAAACGAAGGTAGTATTTAGCAAGCAATTCTCTTGCTTCAGTAAAGCACTGTGCACCGCCACAATATCTAGGGTGCGTTTTTGCAAGTCGTTTATTAAGCTCATTAGTTATCTCAGGAATGTAATAGTCTGGATGATTACTGAACGCTTCAGCATAAAAATAGGCTAAGTCTGAAAGGAAATGATGATCATTTTTACGCCATCTGGGAGCAAGCATCCAACTTAGATTATTTGTTACAACTTTTGGGCATTTTTTCTCTGTAAACAATTCAAATTTAGTCTTTTTTATATCCCAATAAATACTTTCAATTGATAGGTTTCTTTTGGTTAAACTGTTTAGTTCTACTAGCTCTGAAGGTTTTACCTGAATGGCCATACGTGGATAAGGCATATTAATAAAGTCGACAACCAAGTCAGTCGTCATAACCATATCGCAATCAATTGCTCTAGAATGCGCCCAGTTATTTTGATCTGCAATTTTTCTAGTTATTTCTACGTCTAGAGGAAATTGCTCTCGAATATCTACAACATTGGGGTGGGATTCAAAAAGAAGGAAGTTAGCAAACTCCAGCAATGAAAACAAATGAACAAACCGGCCACTTTTGAGGCTAGGAACTCGTATAGATAAGCCTAAAGAAGGTAAATCCCATATATACAGCCAGGGAATATAGAGTTCACCTATACCCTGACCACGGCCTTCCATAACCCACTTATCGTATTTCCGTTTGTCTTGCTGATACTTTCCAACTCTTTTCTTTCTAGCGACCATAACAAATACTCCAAATATTAATAAGCCACCGCGTAAAGCGGTAACTTACTTGCTCATTCCATGAGCACTAATTTGTTTGGTCACATTAGTATTATAGTCGATAATAAAAATAAATTTATTTTTTATTTATATTTTACAAACCCTTGCAGATCGCATGTGTTTGTAAATTGAAACCCATGCGATTCGCAAGAGAAACAAAATCATTTAAAAAGCACAGGAGGATATTATTATCTTGCATACTTTATTGATGAATATTTTTAGATTTTAACTTTATTTGCCCTAACTAGTTCATGGCTAATTTTATGCAAAAAACCACTAGTAAGCATTTACTGAGGATGGTCTATAAATAGTTAATTATTCAGTTGTTCAAAAGAAAAACTTTTTAAATTGACCATTTTAATAAGTAATCATGCTTTTTTAATCCAATAACTATCTTTAAACCCATTCGCTTAAATATTTAGATGGTAAGCGAATGGATGGATTTATTATGCTGCGCTTTTTCTTTTCTTAGGTAAGGTTGCTGATTTAATATGCTTCTCCATCAATTTAGCGACAGACTTAAACACAGGAACTACAACAGAGTTGCCAAATTGACGGTAAGCTCTAGTATCCGAGACTGGTATAACAAAATCTGTATCATCAGAATTTCGATGGCTTATGGGTGTTTCAAATCCCATTAACCTTGCACATTCTTGTGGTGTTAATCTACGGGGAGTTTTATAACTCGCATCGAATTTTTCAATAGGATCTAATTTAGCTTCCGCTAGATATTCTAGTGGTATACCTTGATAATTAAGTAAAATTTCAGAGCCATCTTTGTGGTATCGAGCAGATAGAGTTCTAGTAACAACGGTTGGGTCTTTTGGATCGACTAAACCGAAACCAAAACCATTACCTTTTGCTTGATGCTTTAAAGCGTACTTAAATAAATAGCCCCATAGATTTTCAGTTAGCGTGTACTTAGGATCTACAACTTTATCGATTATATCGGTTAAGTTAAGGCGGTTTTCAGGGACATGTTGAGTAATATTTTTTAATGTGAGACCTTTAGAATTTATATCTTTTCTAACACCTACCAATACAATTCTTTCTCTGTGCTGAGGTGTAAATAGCTGTCCATCTATAATTGTTGGTTCGGGTTTACGTTTTCTGACGGACTTAATAGCATCATCAATATCGGTATTCTCATCTGTGATATCGGTAACAAAATAGCCAAGTTTATCTAAAGTGCGAATAATTACTGCAAAAGTATTGCCTTGATCATGGCCTTTTAAGTTTTTAACATTTTCTAGAACGAAAAACTTTGGTTGTTTTACTTTTAAGACTCTCTCAACATCAAAAAATAATGTACCTTGTGTTTCGCATTCAAAGCCATGTGCACGACCAAGTGAATTCTTCTTAGAGATACCTGCTAACGAAAATGGTTGGCAAGGGAAGCCAGCCAATAGCACATCATGATCTTCTATATGATAGTTAATACTATCTTCTACTTGTTTGTCTGTTGCTAGTTCATTTTGGCTAAGAGTGATTTGTTGCAGGTCCATAAATCCTGTATTTTTGTTTTGATCTTGTTCTGTAGAATTTAAGAAGTATGGTAATTCTGAATCGCTAACATAGTGATTTGCTAAATATGTTCTTCTAGCATAAGCATCCCACTCATTAGTAAAAACACATTTACCGCCTATTTCATCAAAGCCTTTGCGGATTCCGCCAATGCCTGCGAATAAATCGATAAATTTAAAATCAGGATTGTCGTAGTGTTTAGGACGATTTGGTAGTAATGCACTGCGGATTTTTATCTTTGTCTTTTCATCAATGATGATTGGATTTATGTCTGGCTTCTTACACCACTTGTTCAACATTTCTCTCTCTAATCCATCAACACCGAGTTTTGACAATCGTTCTGCCAGACCTTTTTGTCCATATATTTCAATTAGTAAACCTAATAATTGATGACTCTCTTTTGTTAGCTGTTCAACTCTTTCATCTTCGAATTTATCGCCTAATGTGATTTCTTTTATTTTAATGTGATTCATAAGTAAACAGGCTCTGGGTCATTTGTGTGAAATAATAACCTAATTATATCCCGAACACCAGAAACACTGTTTTTTTAGACAGTTAAGATGGAAATTACTAGGTAACTTTAGATTGATTAATTTAATATAAAACAATGAAATAGGATATGAAATGAGTTAAATTGTAGTAACAATATATAGCGGTTAAAAATATATACGATCTAATAGGGAATATTCATTTAAATGGAATGGGTAGTTAAAAATGATAAATTAATGCTTGATATGGACGGGGGCGAATATTTAGAACCCGACGCCAGAAGTATATTTTTGTCCATTTTTTACGATAAATCAATTCCGCTCATTACTGTTGATACTCCAAATATTCGACAAAGCTTACCTACTTTATCTTTTTCTAAAATCCCAGCTGAACCATGCGTTACTTTTATACAGCAAGAAAACTCTGATATTCATCTTGTAAACGGTATTATTATCAATCGCGATTTTGAGCCTACAGATAGGTTGACTGACCAGGTAATAATAAAGGAAAAATGGTTTCCCATTGACGTAAATGCTTGTTTATCAATTAACAACTGGCTTGATAATAAAAAAATACCACTGTATACCCCATTAACATTTGGGCAAATAATCCAATTAAGATCTTCTAAAGAAGAAATTAACTTATTTGAAATCAACGAAATAGATAGTGATAAGATATTCCTTAAAGGTGATAGAAAAATAAACAGTGTCGAGGGTTTGAATGCTGATCTATACCCTTATCAAAAATCTGGAGTCAGCTTCTTGAAGTTAGTGTCCGATCAAAGCCTAGGCTGTATTCTCGCTGACGAAATGGGATTAGGCAAAACACTACAAGTTATTGCTTTATTTCAACTAGAAAAGAGGGCTAAAAAGAGCCTTTCCCTAGTAATAGCGCCTGCAACATTATTAGAGAACTGGCGTAGAGAATGTCAATTCTTTGCACCTGAACTTAATATTTTAATACATACAGGCCCAAATAGAAGTGGTGACTACCGTAGTCTCCTACTACATGACATAGTAATTTTATCTTATGATACAGTCATAAGCGATGAGCTTTTGCTTTGCGAGGTAGATTGGAACATCGTCGTATTAGATGAAGCTCAAAATATTAAGAACCCTTTAGCTAAAAGGACTTTAGCAGTAAAAAAATTGCCCCGTAGAGTTTCTATTGCAGTAACAGGAACACCTTTAGAAAATTCAATAACTGATTTATGGTCGATTTCCGATTTTGTTTTACCATCAATTTTAGGTACTCTTGAAAAATTTGATTCTGAATTTTCAAATGAACATACGGACGCTTCTGATTTAGCTCCGCTAGTGGCCCCCATTTTACTCCGCAGATTAGTTGAAAGTGTCGCCAAAGATTTACCCGAAAAAATAGAAATTTACCAGCCTATAGTGATGGGAGATTTGCTGGTAAATGCCTATGAACAGTTGAGATTAGAAACTTTAGAAGAATATGGCGCAGCTGCCCACATGGTAGCAACTACAAAACTCAGGGTTTTATGTACACATCCTATTTTATCAGGTTCTTGGGGAGTAGAAGCATCTTATGAAATGGCGAAATATCAGCGAGTATTGGAGTTAGTAAGTGAAATTTTTGCCAATAAAGAAAAAGCATTAATATTTACAAGTTATCAAGGAATGGTTGATATTTTTTTAAATGATATGCAGGTTAAGTGGCCTAATGCATATTTGAATTTTATAGATGGTAGAGTCAAGGTAGAAGAAAGACAAAACATCATTGATATCTTCAGTAATCATGTAGGTCCCGGTATATTATTTTTAAACCCTAAAGCAGCTGGTGCAGGCTTAAATATAACAGCGGCTAATCACGTAATACATTATAACCCTGAATGGAATCCAGCCTTAACAGCGCAAGCCTCAGCTAGAGCATTCAGACGAAAACAAGTAAAGCCGGTTACCATTCATCACTTGTTTTTTGTCGACACCTTAGAAGAGGTGATAATAGAACGAGCCCGATTTAAAAGAACGTTATCTGATAATGCAGTAACTGGACATGATGGGACTATTGACAGTTCAGTATTCGAACAAGCATTAAAAGTAACACCATTTGCAAAAGGAGATAACATTGAGTAAATCAATATCTAAGAAGTTAAGCGCTAATGACCTTGGCCTCACAGGATCACACCAAGCAGGTATATTGGTTCCTAAATCCTCCGAGCTCCAACAGTTTTTCCCTGAGTTAGATCCAACAATAAAGAATCCGAGAGTAACTTTAACGTTAAGAGAAAAAGGAGAATCATTAACTTGGGATTTCAATTATATATATTACAATAATAAATTTTTTGGCGGGACTCGCAACGAATTTAGACTCACTTGTATGACTAAATTTTTAAGAGCGATAGCGGCAAAAGTTGATGACGTTCTAACTTTTGAAAAAGATGAAAATGGATCTCTTTGTATATCATGTGAAAGAGAAGGCCAATCGCCAAGCGGGTTAAACAATGAAGGTGTTTTAGTCCTGACAAATGGCTGGAAAGTAATAAATTCATAGAAGGAAAGTAAAAATGAGCAATTTTGAACCGATAATCGTTCCGCCAGATGTTGCGAGAATAAGTGAAGGGTTAAGAGATACTGGATATGAATTTAAAACAGCGATAGCAGATATTATTGATAATTCTATTGCTGCAGGGGCTACATTAATAGATGTAAGGATAGATATCGACTTTATCGGGAAACTAGCGGTTTCTGTTGGTGATAATGGCTGCGGGATGGATCGTGAAGGCTTAATCAATGCAATGAAATATGGATCAAAGCAGCGAGAAGATTTAGCTAGCTTAGGTAAGTTCGGGTTAGGTTTAAAAACTGCCTCAACAGCATTTTGTAAGAAATTATCGCTTATATCTAGATATTCTCCCGATGATACTTCTATTAAGACCAGCTGGGATTTAGACTTTATGGAGCAATCCAACAGTTGGAGTTTGAGTTTTGAAGAACCTGATGCTGATGATTTACAACTATTAAATGAAGTAGCTCCCGATCAATCAGGTACATTAGTTCTATGGGATAAAATAGACCGGTTACTCAGTGATTACCAAGACCCAACAGGTAAGCCTATAAAAAGAGCGTTATCACGCATGCTTAACTCTTTGGAAGAGCATATATCAACTGTATATCAGCGCTATATTGATGTGAATGATAATAGAGTTAGAAATGTAAAAATCACTTTAAATAGTGAGGCAGTAACTCATTGGGACCCTTTCTTCTTAATAGAGACCAAAGAACCTACATTAGAAAAGATAATTCCAGTTCAGTTACCAAGTGGTCAAAAGACAACATTTACAATAAAGGCGTTTATTCTACCTAAAAGGGAAGAAATCACTAATGATGATAATAGGAAATTAGCGAAGATATCAAACGAGAGACAAGGCGTTTATGTTTACCGTGAAGGTAGGCTTATACATGGCCCCGATTGGCTAGGAATGTATAAACAAGAACCTCATTTTTCATTGTTACGAGTCGAGCTTTCTTTCAACCATGAACTTGATGAGGCATTCCATGTCGATATTAAAAAATCCCGTATCCTATTAAATGAAGGGTTGTATGAGTTTGTTCGAGAGAAATTTTTACCTCCAGCAAGACGTGAGGCTGAAAATCGTTATAGAAAAGGAGCTGCATCCTCTTTGACGGGTAAAGCATCATTGTTACATGGCAGGTCAGGTAATGCGATAAAACAAAAATCTAGTGTTATGAAAACAGCAACAATAACATCAGTAAATAATGAAGATGAAACGGTTACTGTGAATAACAACTCTGGTGAAACTGTTACTCCTTTAAAAATTATTACAACAGAAGATCCTAATGAGTTAAATGTTTCAACGTCATCGACATTAGATAACGGTGTTCTTTGGGAAGCTGCCATAGTAAATAAAGACGTAGGTGTAATCTTAAATACAGGCCATCCTTTTTATCCTAAATCATATCTTCCACATAAAAGAGATAGCTCTATTATTCAATCTCTGGACTTCTTACTTTGGTCTTTAGCTCAAGCAGAGTTAAACAACGTCAATGATGAAAATAGAGAAGCATTTGAAGAGTTTAGAATTGAAGTTTCTCGAAATCTTAAAAAACTAGTTTCAGACTTACCGGATCCTATTGATAGCGAGGATTAGATTAGTATGACAGTTTTAGATCAAAACTTGATAGCAGATCAAGCTACTAAAAGGTTTGGTATTGGCTTTATTGGTGACGAAGGAGAGTACGACGGAGAAATATTAAAAGTAATCCGTCCAAGAGATTTACATGCCCCAAATGGCTTTGCGATAGCAATTTCAAAGACTACTAGGGTTCTAGAAGCAAGCTTTAAAGCGGACAATTTTTCTGGTGGTTTATTAAGAAAAATGGGGGATGTAGATGAGTCAAAAGTTGCAGACTTCATATCTTCCATCAATAAACTGACAGACAATGGCGATATTGAGTTCTCTATAAATGGTGAATACACTGAAAAATATCGAGAGTGTTTTACTGGTGCTGCTTGGTCCAAAATGGAATTCATATGTGAACGAAGGTTAAGTTCAGAGGCAAAGGTTGAACAGAAAAAATTAGATACTGTAGTCAGTGAACTTATAACTAGCATGCTGAATTCGATATTAATTTTAATGCAAGTTGAAGAAAATAGTGACGTTGTACCATTATTTGAGATTGGCTTACCTGAGGGCGCTAAAAAAATTGTAGAAGTTAACAAATATGAAAGAAGCCCCATTAATAGAGCTCGTTGCTTAGATCATCATGGATTTGACTGTGCAGTTTGTAATGACAATTTTTTTGAAATTTATGGTCCTATTGGGGAAGAATATATAGAAGTACATCATATCATTAAGGTTTCTGATATGGGCGCTGGTTATATTGTAGATCCAATTAACGATTTAGTGCCTCTTTGTAGTAATTGTCATTCCATGATTCACCGAAGAGATCCACCTTTGTCTGTGGAATCTTTAAAAGAGCTTTTATTAACTCATAGGGAAGTCGATGGCAGTAAAAAATTGCCCCCACTAATTGCTGTCAATGAATCAACGATTACTATTGATGAAGAAGATTACGAATGATGTTATGGAGTTGTGAAATATGAAATTAAGCACTAAAAAAATGGTTATGCCATTTGCAATTATTATTGGAATATTTCTAATTTACTTAGGTGTTTTGTTAGTTAATATCTGGCCTATTGATGAAGTATCTTTAGGTCAATCAGGGCTATTTGGGGATACTTTTGGAGCATTAACATCCCTTTTTTCAGGGTTAGCATTTGCTGGACTTTTAGTGACTATTTGGCAACAAAAGGAGGACTTATCTTTAACGAGAAAAGAAATTAAAGATCAACACTTTGAAAATGTTCTTTTTAGAATGTTAGAAATGCATAACTGCATAGTGACCGATTTAGATCTGAGAAAGAAGGCCGATGTTAGTGGAGATGGAGCTGGTTTAGTAATTGCTGTTGGAAGAGATTGTTTTCAACTCTTCTTTGATCGGTTTAAAAAGGCGTATAAAGATAACAAACGAACCAATAAAAAATCAAAGGAATATTGTAATGAGGTCTATGAAGCTTTCTTTGAGAAGCATCAAAGTGATTTGGGTCACTATTTTAGATACCTTTACAACATTTTTAAGTTTATTAAAGAATCAGATGTCGATAATAAAAAATCTTATACTAGTATTGTTAGAGCTCAGCTTTCAGACAATGAACTACTTTTATTATTTTATAATTGCCTTTCTAAAAATGGTGAAGAAAAATTCAAACCATTGGTTGAAGAGTTTCAACTATTGGATAATCTGCCAACTGTACAATTATTAGATAAATCACACACTAGCCTATTTAATAGTTCAGCATTTAGTTAAAAGCCCCTACCACCCAAAAGTGGGAGGTAGGGCTTATTTTTACACTTTCATAATATTTATTAACCTGAAATTGTTTCGAGTAATTCAGCTGTTGCAGAATTTTTCATGGTTCTGGCTTTTACAGGGCCAATTCCATATAACTTATCAATTAGGCTGATTTCACTTATTTCTAATAACTCTTTTACTGTTGATACCTGAATACTTTCTAATTTGTATTTTTGCCAGGCGGTAAGAGAAAGAGTATTTATACTTTTGGTTAATTGAATCTTTAATGAGCTTAAAAATTCCACATCTGAGAAATCTTCAATATCTTTAAGCTCAAGGCTTGAGAAGGCAGAATTATTAGAACCGTATTCTGTGAAAAAATCTAACTTGATATTTTTAATTATCTCGTAAGATAATTTAGTCGGCGTTGAATTACCCGCTAATAAACAACCGAATTGGAGTTCATACCTATCGCCTATAGCTGATTTTGATGCTTTGACCCCACTATCATATTTCCTAATTATTCCTGTATAGGAAAGTAGCCTTAACCCTTCTTTTATTTGTTCCGGTGCATCTTTATTTACCCAGAAATATATGGTTGATTCTTTTTTCTCTCTTCCGAGTCTGTCATCATTTTTTTTCATTGTAGTTGGGATTACTATATCTTCAATAAAAGTTCGTCCCCAATCGATAATTTTTTTATGCCCTTTATACTTATCACCTAAATTTGTATGTTCTTTCCATATATCGGCTCGGTAAAAATTACGTATGACATCATTTACTTTACCTAGCTTTAGAGATTCGCATTTATCTAATGTTCTTAATAAAATTCTAGGATTCCCTGATGCGCATATTGCTAGAGTATTAAATAACTCCGCGTTATTATCTATTTGCTTCTCCCACTTATCCGCAGCTTGCTTGAGTACCATAGATTTCATATCGGTAAGGTATGTAGTTGATAACATATCTCTCTCCACCTTTAAACTGACTGCGTCATGAGTCATTTCAAAACTGTTACCGTAATGTGTTACTCCGGGATATACGGCTGCATTACAGGTGATAAATGGGGATTTAAAATCTCTGAATAATGAAAAGAATTGGCGTTGTTGCTCTGGCCTGAATACGTGAGCGGCTTCATCAAAGAAAAATACAAATCTTGTTATTCCATTTTCATCACATATATCTTCAATTGCATCGATTACATCACTTAACTCTGGTAGTGACGTTATATCAATGTGTGTATTTACTGTTCTATATGTGGATTCGAAAAGCTTAATAATTTTAGATAACTTATCTTTGTCTACGTTACCTAAAAGGGTATTGGAGTATGGGGTTAATGACATGCCTTTCTTAATTAAAACTTTCCGCATTTCTCTAATTATTTTTGCTAGCATCCAATAGTAAAATTGGTTGCTATTATCTGTGTGTAAAAGTGCACTTTCCATAAATGTGATGTAAATTGGAATAATCTTATCTACATTAAAACTATCATTTAACTCCTTCTGTGCGATCTTCATTAAAAATGATTTACCAGTCCCCCTACTACCCTCAAGTACAACATGCGTATTTGATTTGAACTGATCGATAATGTCACGCTCAAGATTACTCTCAACAAATAACTCTTGTAATTCATTCTTATTAATACTTTCTGTTCTGTAAAAAAAATCACTCACTTTTAGGTCCTCCAAGCGATACTCTAATTGGCTCAATATTTTCCAAAGAATCAATTAAATAAGTTTCTAAATCAGGGGTGTTTTGAATATCTATTTCTTTTAAAAATTTTAAGCTCAAAATAAAATTAGCTAAATCCTTAAATCCTTCAACATTTTTAGAGAATTGTTCTTGATACATTAAATTTATTTCTAAACACGGATTGTTGTACTGTCTTGTAGAGTTATTACCATGAACCATTTCTGAAAGACTACGGTACAATTCTTTTATTTTTTTATGATAAGAACTAGTATGCTCAGAAAGTTCGGGGAAGTAAGCATTTGAAAATCTTTTAGACAAAATGCCATTATCTGGACATATCAATTTTGACCAAATAATATCTTGGCTACCATTTTGCCATTCAATATATTCGATATTATGGGCTGAAAAATATACAGCACCGCATAACATTTCTAATGCAAGCCTGAGAGATGTGAAAGCGCCTCTATATAGCCCTTGAAGAATTTGGAAACATGATATATCTAACTCTTCTAATGAATGCCTCAGCATTATTGATGACTGGGTGTAAGGTGATATGGCAGTTTCCCAATAATGGAGATTAGTTTTTAAATCTTGTACTGCACCTATGAAGGTGTTGTCTTTAGTTGAAAGATCGAACACCTCAGATGCCGCTAAGTTTAATTGTTTATAGTAGTCGATGCCTATCATAGTAATATTAAGTCCTTATAATCAAGAGTAGTATTTTCTATGATATTGTTCAACTAATCAATCAATTAGCTTTTTATTAGTAATTAATACAGGGTGATTGCTCATTCAGTTCAAACCATAGTAATACACAAGGTCATACTTTACTAAAGAAGGTAGTTGGTAAGTCATGATTAGCCATAAATTCGCTTATTTACATTAATTTTTAAAGCAAAAAAGCGACTACTCAAAAAAGAAGTCGCTTTAATATGCTGCTAAATTTTTTAACTCAGTTTCCAATTTAGTTGGTCAGTTTCCAACTTAGTTAGTCACTTTCCAACTTTGATGGAAACCCACAACAAGTTTCGAACTTAATTTAACCTATTCTACCGTTACTGACTTGGCTAAATTTCTAGGTTGATCAACATCCGTTCCTTTAATGATGGCAACATAGTATGAAAGCAACTGTAAAGGTATGGTGTAAACAATAGGGGCGATAAGTTCGTCACATATAGGGACATCAA
>Ga0209184_1000869_pt1 | contig 25337 bp, 13 predicted proteins | sample EN8Hudsemesocosm_2_FD_184627 | JGI IMG/M metagenome (GOLD analysis project Ga0209184, IMG submission 184627) | Methane-oxidizing microbial communities from mesocosms in the Hudson Canyon - EN8C Hudson Canyon (SPAdes) (version 2) | ecosystem: Environmental > Aquatic > Marine > Cold seeps | place... | reverse complement strand
ATAGGGGGGCACTCATTGCTTGCTGCGCAGCTGATTGCTCAGCTCGCCAAGGATCGAGGCGTACAGTTACCGTTTAATGCGCTGATATCGAGTACCTTGGGACAAATTTCCGAAAACTATCTTGACTGTGACGCCGGTGAAACGACTAATAACACCGTCATAAAGATCAAGAAAGGCTGGTTATCTTCATTCTTTAGAAAGAACTAATTAAATAACTTAAGGGTAAGTTTCATTTTATGTTTGTTTCAAGTATCAAAACTTTTGACTATAAAGTTAGGTCGTTAACGCCTGTTCAGCAGGCGTTAACAGTTATTTTTTGTCTTCTTACTACTCAGTATATTGGGAATTTCCTAGCTTATAGTGGGCTTCTACCGATTGTTTTCGGAAAAGACCTCAATGGTATTATTAAGAATACAGCGTATGTTGTTCCCGGAATTCTGGCTATAGTATTCAGTTTTTACTTTGAAGGCCAAAAAGGTATTGTGCGGATATGTAAGCCATACACGGTTTGGAGGGTCAATGTGTTTTATTGGCTGTTTATTGCATTTATCATGTTTCCTTTGATTTATGTTGCTTTGGTCGTCTGTGATTTGATTCTGATGCGAGGTATCCAGCCACATGACCTTATTTGGGTTGGGTGGGACTATTTTCCGAAATATACATTTTTATTTGCAGGTGTTGCTATATCTGATGAATTATTCTGGATTGGTTTTGTGTTGCCGCGACTAGTTAAAGGTGGATTATCGCCTTTAAAGGCTGCTTTGTTGATGGGGGCTTTTTGGGCTTTAGACTATATACCTTATGTGTTTACAGGCTTTTTTATTGCTCCGGGCGTAGATGTGATTACGGTTATGTTAGGGACCGTTGCCCTAACGCCTTGGTATGTTTGGCTCTACTACCGTACTGGAAGTGCTCTAATCTTATTGGTCTTTAATTTGTTTGTACAGTACTCGCAAAATACGGTGCCGATGTTACCTCAAGATACGGGGTGGAGTAATATGGAGTCTATTTGCGCTGTTGTCACATTTTTTCTGTTTGCTTTATTGATGTGGAAACTAATGCCTTTGCCAGATCGACCTGTAGATCCTTCTAGGTTTTAATAACTTGGATGAGTCAGATGTTCTCCATGTTTGATTCTTTCAAGTTAACCATTTATTGCTATACCAACCCAAAAACGATGCTCAATCGCTAGTACGACATCATTATTAATAACATTCCAACCTTCTCTTTCAAGAATTTTTGGGTAGGCGTGTGTAAAAGACTGTTCCGAACCTGCAGAAAAAGATTCGAAATCTTGATCCATATTTACATTTTCGTAAACTGGCTCGGTAAGAAATATCATATTGCCAATGAACTTATCTCTTATCGTTCCGAGAATTTCTATGAGCTTTTTATACTCAAAATATTCTAATACGCCAAGACCTGTTATATATAGTGTGGCTTTAGGTTCTTGAGTGTTAATCCAATCAACAGCATCCGCAGAATAAAACTGGATATTCTGATTTTTGTAAGTTTGTTTATTTAACTCAATTTGATCACTACTTAAGTCTAATCCAATGCACTCTATAGTAGGCCACTTGCTTGCAAGATGGCTTAAAAGTTGGCCATCTCCAGTTCCTATTTCGCATACAGTTTGTATGTTTTTATTGATGATTAATAGGTCTAAGTTGTCTAAATACTTGGCGAAGTGAGGAATAAATGTTTCTTGGAATCTACTTTTTGTGTTGGCGTAATATTCAGTAGCCAATTGGTTTTTCCAAAAGTGCTGATGTAAGTCCATCAGTTGATTTTTCTTGTTATTAGTAGCAGCTTTAGAATAAAACAAGCCTGCTCTTATAATTTGTTCAAGTTTCCCAAAGCCCGGTTTATAGTGCCAAGGTATTGTTGCGTATCGTTCTACAAGCTTTCGCTTACTAGGGAAAATGAAACCTAAAATGATGCCCATAACTCCCTTAGTATGAAACTTTAGTTTGCTTCCCATTTGTTACGGGTCCATTTAAGTGAATTTAATCCCCTCATTATTAACTTAAATCAAAAGTAGAGGGTTAAGCCGCTTCCAGTAATCTTTGTGGTGGTACACAACCAATTGCTGAATGATGTCGTTCGTTATTGTATGTTCAAAGCCATTGCGTTGCTAGCCATTGGTATACTTTGGTGCTTAGTGTGCCTAGAGGTAAAAAAGAATCGTTGTTTGATGAAAAGCCAGCCCACTATACTAGAGGGACTGAACAAACTGTTTAAACGTATCGATAAACTCATAGCGATCTGTCTCCTCTGTCATTACGTGGTTTGCGTTGGGCATATATTTAAGTGTTACTAGGTCGCCAAATTGAACGTTTGAAAACAAGTCGAAGAATTGGTTTCTATAGTTATAAGTATCATTCCAAGAGCCCGTGTAGACAACTAGCATTTTAGTGTTTTTGTCTACCAGTTTTTGGTAAGCCTGTTCGATTTCTTGTTTAGGTGGGTATTCCGGCCAGGCTTGAGTCTCGAGAATTGAGTTTAACTCTCCTAAAGGATTGTTTTTTGATTGATCAAATATTCGGATTTTAATTGCATTTAGCCATGCAGTGGGGCGTGTAAGAAATGATAATAAACGCCTTAATATATAGCCTTTGTTTTGATAGGAATAGCTGTCTATTTGGCTGATAGCTATGATACGTTTGTCGTGTAAGGCGGACGAAAATGCATCCCTGGCGCCAGAGCAAAGGCCGTGAACAACGAATTTCAAAGAACCTAGTCTTTGTTCCAGTTCATCCATCGCATCAAATATTTCCTGCTTACCGGATAAGGTATCATCTTCTATCGCTCCTCCGAAGCCACTGTCACCGATGCCATAATAATCAAAACGGAAGGAAATAATGCCAGCCAAAGCAAGTGCTCGGGCTAGATATACTGAATTTCTACAAGCGCCTGCACGGTGAAGTGAACCAGAATTTAATATGAGTGCGACTGGTTTTAGTGGGTTAATATGGTTTGGTTTAGTGATGATGCCGATTAAACCATTATTATTGCCAAACTGAATTACTTCTTCACTATATGTATTGTCGGTCAAGGTGTTTGTACCTAATTATTTGTGAGCGTGGATACAATGCTTTGAATCAATGTTGTTGGCATTAAAATGCTGCCTACCATATCAACGTAATTCCAATCACTTTCAGGGCCAATTACTTTCTGAGTGACTTGTTGGTTATGTGCCTCTTGTATCGCTTTGGTATCATGGTTTTCATGAGACAATATTTGTATAATATTGACTGTTTCTGGAAAGGTCATTTTTTCGATATTTGATGAGAGTACTTGTTCTCGAAATATTTTCGGTAAAGGGTAGCCGTGGATGTTCCAAACGTTATTTGGCTTAAACGGAGGGTCTGACAGTTGAGCGGTACAATCTTGAATATAACTTGCACCGTTAGCAAAAGGGTCCCAGAGTGCTAGTTTTTTAATATAAGTGTTTTTTGTTGCGAGCTCTGCTGCAACTAATGCGCCTAATCTTAACCCTATCACGTGGATATTATGATGGTTTGTTTCTGATTTTAAAAAGTCGAGCGCAGATTGTGCTCCTTCTAGCCATTCATTGTAGCCAATATCTTTGCCGTCATCATAGGAGTCGCCAGTTCCGGGGTAGTCAAACTTCATTACCGTATAGCCCTTTCGACTTAGTAAATTTGCAAGCTGCCGAAAGGCCTTGTGGGCTCTCATATATTCCTGCCCAAATGGGTAGCAGAGTAAGACTGCTTCGTGCAGGTTGTTTCTTTTAGGTGGCGTAATACTCACGAATATTTTTTTGTTTGGGGGGCCTATTAATTGGTGTTGCATTGATGGAGGTACTTCCTTAAGTCTTTTGATATGTTGATTCAAATTATTAATTTAAACTTAGCATACTAGAAGCCGCAGTAAAGAGTTTACTAATATAAATAATACAAATTTATACGTGTTATAAAACCTCAGGAATGAATCTGCTTGCTAGAGAAAGGTTAATTATTACTAATGACTCGATTGATCCATGTGCAAATACTGTCTATGACTATGCGCTGGTATTCTGGATTGGTGATGATGTGATCCATTTTAGGGTAGTATTCAACGGTTAATAAGTTGCCAAAATCAACATCAGAGAAGCTTTCTTTGAACTGGGAGTTATGGTTTATTATTTCTGATTGGCCGCCGGTAATAATGCTATACATACAGATGTTTCTATTTACTAGTGCCTTCAAGCCTGAGGCAATTTCATTACGTTCTGGGAATTCACGTACATAGCTTGCGGTTTCTAAGTTATTTATATCTACAGATTCACTAAACCCTAGGGGTTTATCTTGTTTCTTTAAACGTACAGAAAGGGAGTGAAGCCAAGTCTCCAAGCTTAATAACTTTGGTCCATAATGTCGAATATACCATTTCCATGTTCTGTAGCAATACGGGTCAATTTGCACCATTGCGATCACACGTTGATCTACCAATGCAATATCATAAGAAGCGTCAGCCCCTGAGCATAAACCAAAAACAATAAACTTTTTAATACCACGTTTCTTTTCTAGATAATCCATCGCTTCAGTAATTTCTGCGATCGAAGTCTCGTGAAAAGACTGAGTGCCAGAACGATTTTCGCTGTCGCCTATTCCTGAAAAATCAAAACGTAGGCTAAGAATATTGCTTTTTGCTAGTTGTCTGGCAATCTTGACTGATAACCGGCAACTACCGACATGATGCATAATGCCCGAGTTAAGAATTAGAACTGCTGGCTTGTCGGGGTCGAGCTGCTTAGGTGTATTTACAATGGCTGTTAATGCGGTTGGCTGACCAATTTTCAATGCGATTTCTTTCATTATTTAGCGTCCTGCCCTTGGTTATCAAATAACCTTACAATTTCTTGGATGATTTCATGAGGAAGTAAAATTCCGCCGAAATCATCAACAAAATTCCAATCGCCAGGCGCTGGGGTTAACTGATAGCTGAAATTATTTTTTCCAGCCCAGTCTAACTTCATTTTTTGCTCGGCTGGGTTTTCGGAAGAGCTGATTTGAATGATTTGATTGGCTCTGGGTGGTTTTTTGTAGAGGTCAAATTTACTTAGGTCTTGAAGTTGGTTCTTACTTAGCGCAAAGCCATTAAAATGAAGCGTTCCGTTTTGATCTATGAATTTTCCTAGAGAATTTGGGAATTTGGCTATTTCTTGGTTTAAGTCTTCCTGGTAGTCTTTGCCGGAGGCAAGTGTATCCCATAAGACTAAACGGTTTATTTGAAGGTCTGCTGATGCTGCGCTGGCTAATAGACCGCCTAGCCTAAGGCCGACAATACTGATGTTATCCACTTGGGCTGTTTGTTTGAGTTCTTCAACTGCAATGGTGATGTCTTCAAGCCAGTCGTTAACGGTCGTATCTTCAAGCTCCCCAAAAGAGTCACCCGTTCCACGGTAGTCGAAGCGGAGAACAGGAAACCCTTTTTTGTTTAATAATAAGGTTAGCTGACGATACGCTCTGTGTGAACGCATATATTCTTGCCCAAAAGGAGGGCAAAGTAATATTGCTTCCTTCTTATGAGGTAAGGCGCTAGGTGGGTGATATACGCCATAAAGAGGGTGGTTTGAGTGGCCGAAGAAAAAAGGGTTCATTGATATCTTCTTAGTGAAAGTGAAATTCTATTTTGTGTTATTCACATAAAATAACGATATTCATTGAATGTGAATGATCTAACCATCCATTGTTTAAGAATGACACTACGCGAAGTCTTTGTTGTAGCAGGAATTTCTTAAAATGCTAACGAAAATTAGTTATTGATTCTTATTATAACTTAATCAAGTGATTGAATAAGTTGATTCTTGTCAAAGTTTAATGCTTTGTTTTCAGAATTTGAAGTGCTGATGTTATTAGGTAGAGAGCTTTGCATGAAAGCTTCTCATTGTCATTCCGGTTATGTTTTTGGCCGGAATCCATGTTTTATCGCCGAATTCGGGTATAAAAATAATGGATTCCGGCCGAAAAGCACACCGGAATGACGAATATTTTACGTAAATAGTTATCGTGCAAAGGTCTCAGTTAGTTAAATTGACAGATTGTTTGTGTCAATGCGCTAGCACTTCACGAGAAGAGCCTGACTATCAGTAAAACGCTTTTAATGGGCTATAATTTACTGCTAACCACTCATTCATGTGGATGATAAATCAGTTGTGGCCAAAGAGGTGTTGTTGATTTTTCCGTTTGTCAGGAAAGGCATTCGTAAAAAACGCTTTCCTGTCAGTTTTCGATAGGCGTTTGCGATGGCTGGCGCGATTGTCGGTACGCCTAGTTCTCCTGCGCCAGTAGGGTCAAAGTTGCTTTTTTGAATATTTACGTCTATCTCAGGTGCATCGCTCATTCTAGCGATTTGGTAATGGTCAAAATTCGCTGTTAACAGATCGGATTCTTCAGGCATTTGGCCATATAAACAGGCTGATAAACCAAATAGCAGTCCGCCTTCAATTTGAGCCTTTAATCCATCAGGGTGAATGGCTGTGCCACAGTCGACGCTCGCCCAAATATGCTCAATTTTTATGTGTTCTTTATCGAGAGATATTTTGACGACTATCGAAATGTATGATTCAAAACAGTAATAAGAAGCAAAGCCCAGTGCAGAGTTTGCTTGTGTGTTGTTGGGCCAGCCGGAAAGTTGTTCTACTTTGTTAATGGTATTTAATAGGCGCTCTGGTTGGTAACGTGTACTGGGGTCAATACTGACTTTGAGCAGTTGTCGGATGCCGAGTGATGCAATATGTTGGCGGAAATAATCAATAGGGTCCTTGGCATGAAAGTAGCTAAGTTCATCGATAAAGCTACAGATAGAGAAAGCGAGGTAGCCATGATGGATTGAGCGCCAGATACCGGAGATATATTTGCCGGGTAAAGAGGATTTTAGTGTTTGTATTTCCCAGTTTAGATGAGGGAAAAAATAATGTTCTGAACTTTGAGGTTCAAAATGAGGGGTGTGACTCTCTATTAAACTATGCTGAATTTTTGTTTTTTCTTTGCTAGACCAACGCAGTGATTGAAAGGTGGCGGGGCGGTAGTGCTCCCGTCCAAGGTCGTCTTCACGGGTCCATAATAGTTTAACTGGGTCTCTGTGCCCTTTTTTGAACATTGCTTGTGAAATCAAGGCGGCTTCGATAATAAAGTCATCATAACGCTTTCGACCAAAGCTACCCCCTAATGCGCAGGTATGTAAGGTAATGTCGTTTATTTTTAGCTCTAGTTTTGTTGCGATGCTTCGGCGGGCATGCTGAGGTGCTTGAGTGGGAGCCCAGATCTCTAGTTGGTTTTTTTCATGGAAATAAGCAATGGCTGTTTCGGTTTCCATAGGCGCATGCGCGATGTAAGGCGTATAGAAAGATAAAGAGAGTGTTTGTTTATCGACAACGACAGGTTTATGTTGCTCGGAAACAGCCCTTTCAAAGTGGGATGGCTCATTGCGTCTGTTTTTCTTTAGCCATTCTTTAAGTGTGAGTGTCAGATATTCTTTGGCTTTCAATAAGGGCCAGGTTTTGTCATTCACGAGTACTGCACGAAACTGATAACCAGACAGGTCATGATCTATTATAAATGTATGAGTCAGCGAAAACTGCTTTTTTAAACGATCTAATTGCTGCTGGGTAGGTATCTGCCATGAAGCTTGATAGACCACCGTCATTGCTGTGAGTATGTTTTCATCATTGTTATCACCGACAAAATTGAAGCTTCCCATCACTTTGTCGCGAGCAAATATTGACGTTGTATTTTTGCCTATCAGTTTAAATGATGATGGCTCATTTAATGGCCCGCTTTCTGGGATTTTTAATATTTTGTTTTCAGCTGCCGACTTATCTGACAGTGAGGCCGGTGAAGGTGAAGGGCTTGATGTCATTGCTGATTGGAGTGCAGTGATATAGTTAGTTGACTGGCCTGTTGGTATATGAACTATACGCCCTTCTGTTATTTGGCATTCCGTATTAGCAATCGACCACTTTACTGCAGCTGCTTTGATAGCTAGGTGTTTTATCTGGTTACCGAGTTGCCTTAAGGGTAGCCACCAGGTTCTTATTGATGCGCTGCCAACGGTCATTTGACTACCAAGCTTACTATCTGCATCGGCATACTTTATGTTAATTAATTCAAGCGGCGCGGCCATTTCTTCTGCGAGAATAATGGCAAAACTGGTTGCAACATCTTGCCCCATCTCACTTCGAGGTAAAATGAACTGAATCTGTTGGTTGCTGAGTTCTAGAAATAACCACGGGGAGGGACCGTTCGTTGAGTCTGTGTTTTGACTCGATGGTGAGCAGCCACTTAATGCATAAATATAGGCAGAGCTACTCGCAATGCCGGTCGCTTTTAGAAAGTCTCTACGAGAACATGGATTAAATCGTATTGTTTTCATCGTATTGTACAGGGAAGCGTTAACGAAAATTGTTTATTATAGCTATTTTGCGTCATTATTTATTTCGCCCAAAAAGAGATTTGAGTATGTTCTTTTTAGTGGTTTTTCCTTCCAGTTGACTGGTCGGTGCTTTGTTCTCATCGGCTGCATTCGTTTCAGGCTGAGAGTCTTTAGTTTTCGATGTGCTCGTTATCTTTAGTTTATCATCTATTTCCTTAGCCATTTGCTCAAGTGTTAATAACACCATCATGCCTTGATCAAGCTTAACGCTAAACTCCTTTTTCACTTTAACGATTACTCGGATAGAAACCAAAGAATGTCCGCCGATATCAAAAAAGTTGTCGGTCAGGCTAACTCGATTGACTCCGACAGCATTTTGCCAAATCTTGGCGAGTTTTTTTTCTGTACTCGAACTGGGAGCAATATGGGTATCGATCGGTGCGAAAGGGTCGAGTAACTGTGTTCTATCGATACCCCCTTCTGCGTTTAGGGGGAATTCATCGAGTTCAACCAACTGCTGAGGCACTAATTTAGCATCGATGTTATCCTTCACGTATTGTCGTAGCTCAGTCACCGTGATGGACTCCCAGTCGTCGCGGATAAAGTGAGCAATGAGACGTCGTTGACCGCTTTCATCAAGGTGTGAGCGAACAATGGCCGACTCAACGCCGGCATGGCGAGTGATCAGCGCTTCAATTTCAGGGATATCATGATCAATGTCAGGGTCATGAATTTCTTCTTTTTCGTAGCTGGTAGATAGCTCGTTATCGGAAGTACTGTCTTGTAGTGAGACGTCAAGCTGTTTTAACCATAAAGCAGAATCGACGGAAGAGATGATGGTTTGTGAATTAGTGTGTTGTTGAGCCATCACTCGATTAAACGCATCAAGCCCTTCGGCTGGCAGTATCCCTTGTTTCAAAATTTCAGCGAGTGAGTTAGAGGCCTGCTTTTCAGCTGAGTGAGCACCTTCTTGGTTTGTCTCCTGGTTCGTGTATTGATGTTGGTTGCTGAAGTCAATTGAGACTTTTTTCATTGTAAATTCACGGATTTGCAAGAAAGGCGTACCATCTTCATTCATAACCGTCACATCGAAACTTGCGAACCCTGGAACCGCGCTGACATTTCGGCGAATATGGCTAACCATCTTACTGGGCGTCGCACCAAGTATCCTTACCTGTTGGTAAGCGACAGGAATATAAAAGTCTGTGTCGGCTGAGAAATCATCAAGCAGAAATTGAGCCCCCCCTGTTGCCATGTCTAGTATGGCGGGGTGAACTTGGTATTGTGCTAGGTCGCCTACAAACTCCTGTGGGACTTGTAGGTCAATCAGTGCTTCTTTATCGGTAAAATGGATGCTGTCGATACAGCCCCAGCGAGGGCCAAAGTCCATAAACGCTTGGTCCAAGAACTGGTCTACCGTATTGACGGACTGGTCGCATTTGCTGCGAATCTCAGACAAGGCTATTGGCTCAGCATTTATGCTAGGTTCAATGTTTACACTAGATGCTTTATTTACATTAGGTACAATACGAGCAGACCCGCTTGCAATGGGAATTTCTTCGGATTCAGCGAAAATAGTAAAAGTAGTTTCTTCGGGGGTTCCTTCGGCTCGAATGTGTAAGCTTCGATTTTGATTCTCGGTTACCTGGAAGGCAGAAAGGAATTGAATATCGTTTAGTTCTATCGCTGAGTCTTCAGGTAGTTTTGCGAAGGTTATATGCTCTGAGAATGCGGCTCGCAGCAATTCAATGTAACCGGTGCCTGGAATTAAATAAGCGCCTTGTTTAGTTTTATGCTCCGATAACAACCAATGACTATCTAGACTGAATTGTGTGGTAAACAGATGTTCTGTGTCTGCCGTTTTGTGGAACTCATCGAGAAGTGGGTGCTCAAGTGGTTGTGGAATTTTATCAGATAAGGCTTCGGCAGCCATACCTACTTGGGCCCAGGCATTCCAGTTAATAGAGACTGTTTTACCCGGTGCGTGTTCGGCCCTTTCACGCGCGAAGGCGTCTAAAAATGCATTGGCAGCGGTGTAGTCCACCTGGCCTGGCAAACCAAGGAAAGAGGCGATAGAAGAAAATACCACAAAGAAATCCAGAGGTTTATCTTCAAACAGTGTATTTAGAACCTGTGCGCCGCGGACTTTTACGTTGATGACGGCTTCAGCCGATTCTCGAGTTTTCAGCGCAATAAGTTGATCATCCATGCTGCCGGCAGAGTGTATGACACCATTAATCTGTCCGTTCTGCTTACTGACGTCCTCTAACACTTTTTGCATGGCGGAGGCGTCAGTGATATCTGCTTTTGCTGCGATAACCTGCGCCCCAAATGATTCAATTTCTTGTATGTAGCGAATTTTATGACGCGTACTGTCATCCGTACCGGCTTCAATAAACGAGGGCCATTCCGCTCTGTCTGGTAATCCGCTTCGGCTCAGCAATATAAGGTGCTTGGCACCCTGTTGCGCGAGTTGCTTGGCGATATTAAGGGCGATTCCCCCCAAGCCCCCGGTGATTAAAATGGTGCTGCCTTTCTTAAGCCATGATGAATCCAGCTTTTCAGTGGGGTCCAGTTTCGAAGATTCAACTTCGCGTGTCAGTCGGTCCTTCCCTCGGTAAGCGACGAAGCGGTCTACCGCTACTGAACATAGCTCTCTGGCTATTTGTTCAACTATTCTGTTGGTAGAATTAGGCCTAGAATTCGAAATGTGTACATCAATTGACTGAGTTGTGATGTGAGCAAACTCGTGTGGTAAAACGGCAACCGGACCAATCAATAGCGATTTCTCTGGGTGGCTCGCTTGCCCGCCAATGGCATGCATATCAGTTGAGACCACGGTGAGTGAAATAGCGTCGTCTAGTTCACCTAACATTTTACCAAGATTGAACAGCCCCCAAAAGCAGGGCGCTAGCTGGGCAGATTGTTTTTCTAAAGCTAGGGTATTTGAGTTTGAAGATGCTGGCCATAAATAGACGATGTGTTGCGGTATCGTGTTTGAGTTTTCTAAATCGCGGAATAAATGCTCGAAGTGCTCAAGACAATTAGGATCTAATTCAAATTTGCTGTTATCTGATTGTTTAAATGATGAACCCAGCGACACTTCGATAATGGACGGGGGTTTATCGTGTTCAGCCTTTGATGTTAACTGTTTAATTAGGGCGTCCGAGAGCCCTTGGTCGTCTTTAAAAATTAACCAGGCATTATCCACCGAATCTTTTAAGGCCGGCTGACCGCTCTGATGCCAATTAACAGAGGCGAACCATTCATCAATAGAATCGCGTTTAATAAGATCTTCTTGCTCTGGGCTTACGGTCGAGTTTTGTTTACCAGGTTCTACCCAGTATATTTTTCGTTCAAAGGGGTAGGTTGGTAAAGGGACGCGACGTCGCATCTCATCACCACGGTATTGTTGCCAGTCAATTGCTGCACCATTCGCCCAGATATTTCCTAGCGTGCGTAGCGCAAATTCGCAATCAGAGTCTGGTTCTTTCGGGTGTCGCATTGAATTAAATACGGCCTTGGCTTGGGTTGCGCCTGCGCGGGCTAGGTTAGTTAAAATACGGCCGGGTCCGATTTCTACCAAAACCCTAGGTTCATCTGCTAAAACAGTTTCTATGTTATCGGCAAAGCGTACGGTATTTCTTAGGTGGTCTACCCAGTAGTTAGGGTCAGTTGCTTGTTCATCGGTAATCCAATCGCCCGTTAAATTAGATGTGAAGGGAATTTCCGGTGGAGAGAGTGTTATTGACTTCAGGTAAGCCCTGAAGTCTTCTAGAATGCATTCCAATATACGAGAATGTGCTGCTACTTCAATACGCACACGATGGCAGTCAATCTCTTTTGCTTCGAGAGTGGACTGTAGGGTGTCGATATCTGCTACCGCACCTGATGCAACGCATAGATCTGGTGCATTGATGGCAGCAGTATCCATGTTAGCAGGCATGTACTGACGCGCTTCTTCAATCGATAAAGATATACTGAGCATGCCGCCTTCGGGTGACTTCTCAAATAATTGGCCGCGAATCAGTACCAGCTTCATTGCATCTTCGAGCTTCATGACGCCAGCAATACAAGCGGCGGTATTCTCACCCATTGAGTGGCCGATAAGCGCGGAAGGTTTTGCACCCCATGCCAGCAGTTGCTTGGCGAGAGAGTACTCAGTGGCAAATAGTGATGTTAAGGTGAGGGAGGGGCGTTCAAGCTCCTTGGTTGCTTTTTCTTGGTCTTCTTTTTGAGCAAAAACGAGTGACTTAACTTGAGCTGAAAGTTCAGGGCTCAGACAGCTCATACAGGCATCAAAAGCTTCTCGGTAGACTTCTTCTGTGTTGTACAGGTCCTGGCCCATGCCAGAATATTGTGCGCCACCGCCGGGAAACATAAAAACCAATGAGGGCGATTGATCATTGCATTCAGCTTCAACTAAACGTTTCGGCTCACTATTTTCGAGTAGAGAAATAGCATCCTTTTTATCTGTACAAACCAGTGCGCGTCGATGGGTATAAGCTCGCCTTCCCACTTGAAGAGTATGGGCGACATCTGCAAGGTCTAGTTCGTCATTGTCTTTCAGTGCTTCCGCTAAATTCCGGCTGGCGGTATTCAGCGCTGTAGAGGTCTTTGCAGATAGAACTAATAACTGCTGCGCGTGGGCACTATCATCGCTGGGTTCTGGTTCTGGGGCTTCATCAACTAGAATATAGGCGTTGGTACCACCGGCACCGAGGGCATTAATGCCTGCTGTCCGGGTGCCATTCGTTTCCCAGGGAGTGAGTGTGCTGTTAATCATAAACGGGGTGTCGTGCATATCTAGCTGCGGGTTGGGTGATACATAATTCAGACTAGCGGGGATCTGTTTATTTTTTAAGGCTAGAATAACCTTGATCAAAGCTGCGGAACCGGCCGCTTCACCTAAGTGGCCAATGTTTGATTTAACTGAACCAATGCGACAAAACTCCCGTTTATCGGTTGCCTCCCTAAATACCTGATTGATCGCTTCGAATTCAATTGGATCTCCCACCGGGGTGCCAGTGCCATGGGTCTCGATATATGAGACATCTCCTGCATCAATACCACTAATGGTGAGCGCTTCTGAAATTGCACCGGCCTGACCATCAACGCTGGGGGCCAGGTAGCCAATTTTCTGTGCGCCATCGTTATTGACAGCCGTACCCCGGACGACGGCATGAACAGTATCGCCATCGGCAATGGCATCTTCTAAACGTTTCAGTACTACGGCACCTGCACCACTACCGAATACGGTGCCTTGTGAGTTTGCATCAAAAGGTCGGCAGTGGCCATCGGGTGAGAGTATTTCACCATCGCGGTATATATAGCCGCGCGCTTGTGGCACAACGACCGTTGAACCACCAACAATTGCAGTATCGCATTCGCCACCCAGTAAACTTTGGGACGCCATGTGAATACCGACCAAGGTTGAGGAACAGGCTGTTTGGACGTTAATGCTAGGGCCGCGCAGGTCAAGCTCGTAGGATAGCCTTGTTGCCAAAAAGTTCATGCAATTGCCGGTATGACGGACCAGAAAGGCACCCATATCGTCAATGAGCTGGGGATTAGATTGCAGATTCTGCATGCGATAAAGGTTTTCACCAGAGCTGGCAAATACACCAACTCTGCCTTCTGTATCGTAGGCTGTTTGTCCTGCATGCTCCAGAGCCTCATAGGCAACTTCCAAAAATAGCCTGTGAGCTGGGTCTGTTACGGCTGCATCCTGCGGGCTAAAGCCCCAAAATGAAGCGTCAAAGCGGTTAAAATTTTTGAGTGTTGGTTGTGCTCGTACATAGTTTGGATGAGCTAAATTGTGCGCTGATTCACCGGCAGCCAAAAGTTCTTCATCGGTGAAAAATTGTACGGACTCTACACCATCGCGCAGGTTTTCCCAATATTCCTTGATATTTAGTGCCCCGGGGAGATGGCAAGCCATTCCGATAATCGCAATTGCTGATTCATCATGATCGGGTAGGTCTAGATTGTCGTCCATTGGGTTTTCCTATTTGTGCTTTGCCTGGTTTGAAACCCTATGTAGAGTTTCAAACTGTCGTTAATTTTATTGGTTCAGCGTCTTTTTTCTAGTAGCTGGTCTGTTAGCGCCGAGCCCGTCTCTGGCTTCTGCGGGCAGCCGCAGCCGCTTTACGCTTTTCGGCTCTATCTGCTCCGGCTTTAGCGCTTTGCTGATTGTCCGACTTACCACTTAAGTGCTCAGACAGTTTTTCGATCGTGGGGAACCGATACATGGCGACGAGAGATACATTTCGTTCCAGTCTTTGGCTTAAACGGTTATTTGCCTGAGCGATCAATAATGAGTTAGCACCCAAGCTAAAGAAGTTGTCTTTGGTGCCAATTTTTTCGAGGTTGAGCATTTCCTGGAATACTGTTGCGATAGTTTGTTCAATATCGCTTTCAGGTGCGACAAATTCTTCTTCTACAACACGTTGTCGTTTCTCTGGCTTGGGTAAGGCTTTGCGGTTAATCTTTCCGTTAGGTGTCAGTGGCATAGAGTCAAGTATGATGAACTCACTAGGTACCATAAATTCAGGAAGCTTATCTCGTAAACGGTCTTTTAAGCGATCGGCCAATTCGTAAGCGCTTGTTTGTTGTGTCGGTTCAAAGCATAGCTCATTTGAAGGTTTGGACTCGCTGTGCGTTTTTAGCTGTAAACGTACGTGATCTTCTGCAGGATAAAAATAAGCATCAAAGCTGTTTTTGTGGCCCGCCTTATCGCTTGGCGTAGCCCAGGTCAAGGCAACTCTGAGTTGAGTGTTTAGTTGGTAAACGTCCTCAGGCTGGACACCTTGGTCGTCTTGTTTTAGGTGCTCATTAACTGCGTTTCTCAGGTCTGAAACCAGTTGGAAAGTGTGATTGGTTTTGGATTCATCTGTGCTTAACAGCTCCTGCGTTATAACATCCTGAGCCAAGCGTGCGTTAGGAATATCGCGGATAACAAATTGCTTTGAGGTCGTATTATTAAGGTATTCCTGTATTCCTGAAAGGGTTGATATTTCGGGAACTTCTTCAAAGTTGTCATCGAATACTGGGGTCACTTTTTTGCCTAGCTGCAATACGATATCAAAGCGATAGGTAGACATTTCATTTCGGAAATAGCCTCGTTTGAGTTGTGTGTCGACATGCCCGATTGTAGGGATTTCTTGTGGTAAGTTAAGAAAATAATCAGGATCGACAAGTAATTCACTTTCATGCTCGTGATGCTCTTTGATTCGCTCGTTAAGTTCAGGAATAGTTAAGCTCGTAGGGGCTTTAGAAACTTCCAGTGCGGTATGAAAGGTATTCTTTAAGGGTAGGCTTCTCACATCGCCAATAAAAATCTGTCCGTCAGACTTGAGCATGGACGTCATATTTTTAAGAACGTTTGTCAGGTAGCTTGCTGTCGGGAAATACTGAACAACGGAGTTAATAATGACCAGGTCGAAAGGGGTCTGATTTTCAGTGTCTAGGTTCTCAAGGCTTAAAGCGTCAGCTGCGCTTTGTACAAGAGAAACTTGAGTCATACCCATTTTTTTGACTTGTTCATCAATAAGTGCGAGTGCCGATTCAGAGAAATCGACACCGACATAGCTATCGCAGTGGGGGGCAACGCCATAAAGAATCAGACCTGTGCCACAACCAATCTCAAGTACTCGTTTAGGCTTCAGATCAAGAACCCGTTGCACCACTGCATCTACCCACTCACGCATGTGGTCGTGTGCATGCTGCTCTCCTGTGTAGCTGTCAAGCCAACCCGAGATATTAAATATTGGGTCGATGGCCTTTTGTTCTGTTTCATCATCTATGGCCGTATTTCCACGATAGGCTTCATCCCAGATGGTTTGCCAGTGGCTTGTTGATTGATTGGCAGAATGTGTGGCAGGGACGACATAGGCCAGTAAATCCTGTGTTCCTTGCTCTGTTTCGGGTGCGATAACCACCGTTTCTTTGACACTGGGGTTGGCATTGATCAGGGATTCTATTTCGCCTAACTCAATACGGTAGCCTCTTAGTTTGACTTGATGATCCAGTCGCCCCAGGTATTCAATCTCACCACTTGTTGAGTATTTCGCTAGATCACCGGTACGGTAAATCATGGGGTCATCCTGGATCGCCAAGGGATTAGCGATGAATTTCTCGGCGGTAAGTTCGGGGCGCTTGTGATACCCCCGAACAACACCTTTACCTCCGATCATCAGTTCGCCCGGCACACCCACTGGGGTTGGCTGCATCGAACTGTCCAAAATGTATATTTTAGTGTTGGCGATGGGACGACCTATGGTGAGCTTGCTCGTATCGTCAGGGACGACTCCAGAGGTTGACCAAATGGTGGTTTCTGTGGGGCCATAAACATTGATCAGATCACCTTTCAGGCTTTTCTTTAGCTTACTGGCTAGGTCTGCAGGAAGCGCTTCACCTCCAAGCAGTATTTTTTCCAAGGAGTTCATGGCAGCAAGGGTATCGCTATCAGAAGCCAAGATACGTGCCATTGATGGCGTGCACTGAAAGTGTGTTACGCCATGTTTTCGGAGTTGAGTTGCGACGGAGTATTCCTGGTTTGCAGTGTCGTTTGTCGGGTTGGCTAACTGGCGCATAGTATTAAGGTGCTGCAAGTTATCTAGCACGATATCATTGTCGACTCCGAAATCGATCAGACAAGCAACTTCATCGATGCCTGCCGTTTTTAATTGGTCGATTAATGGTAAGACGCTGCTGGGCGTTCCAAAAATACCAGCGGTTTCGAAATAACGTTCAAAGGCATGGTCAATAAGAGCATCCATATCTTCGCTTGTCAGGCTATCGGCATCAAATGAAGCGTCAGAAGCTGCTGTTTTGGAGGGCTGTTTAAAGGCTGGAAATGCCCAAGGAGCTATCTTCACCAAATCGAATGAGGTTTTCAGGTAGTTGCTAAATGGTTTTCTGACGATTTCTCGTACTTCATCGACATCTTTACCGACAAAGGTATGGACCATCACGCTGACATTTCCATCGCCTTGGTGGCCTTTTGCTTTGCGGCCTTCACGATAGGCTGCGATTTTGTTGGTCAGATCCTCAATCGATTGACCTAACAGGTTGGTCAGAACATTGAAACCGCCTTCTCCCGCTGAACGAAATGTATCGATATTTCCCGCAGTGGTAATCCAGATAGGCGGTTCTTTTTGAATGGAAGGGGGGTAGATTCTTGCTTCGAAAGGTTGTCCGTCACCATTGAGCACTTCAATCGATTCACCACGCCATAATTTACGTACGGTCTCTATTTCATCAAACATAATCTGGCGACGATTTTCGAAGTTTTCAGGCTTTAGCGCAAAGTCGTTGGTATGCCAACCTGATGCAAAAGAGAAACCAACACGACCATTCGATAAGTTGTCGACGACAGACCACTCTTCGGCGACACGAATGGTGTTATGCAAGGGTAATACTATACTGCCGGCGCGGATGCTTATGTTATTGGTGATGGCGGCAACGGCAGCACTGGTCACCGAAGGGTTGGGGTAAAGTCCGCCAAAAAGATGAAAGTGGCGTTCAGGTGTCCAGACCGTTGAAAAATCATGAGTATCTGCGAATTTAGCACCTTCCATCAGTATCTTATAACGGTTTCCAGAGGCGTTCGGGCCTGCGTCACTGGAAAAGTAGAATAAGCCAACATCCATTTTACGGTCGACTTTCGAGGTACTTTGTTGCCCTGCGCTAATAGTGCGTGCTTCTTCTTCTTGAATGACTACCTTAAAACCACGTGTAAGCGTCCAGAATAGCTCGAGTACCGAGATATCAAATGAAATACTGGTAACAGCAAGCCATACTCCAGGATCTTTTTCAGAGCTTGAATGGGCATGAAAACCCAGCGTGTCATCCATCCCCTCCATGAAATTGATAGCGTTACGGTGTTCTACCATTACGCCTTTAGGTGTGCCTGTTGAACCGGAAGTATAGATAACATAGGCGAGGTTGTCTGGGGAGACTGGGGTATTAATATTTTGGGCGTTGTTTTCAGAGGCGCTTTGAAAGCTAGTTTCGGTGTGATGAACTTCCTGGTCAATGCAGACGATGTTAGCTGTGTTAGCAGGTAACTCATGTTTAAGTTTAGAGTGTGTTAACAGAATGCTCGCTTCAGAGTCTGTGATCATCAAAGCAATTCGATCACGAGGGTATGCCGGATCGAGTGGAACATAGGCTGCCCCCGCTTTTTGGATGGCCAAAAGGCCGATCATCATTTCGATAGAGCGTTCGATAAATATGCCAACTAGGCTGTCGGGCTGAGTGCCTAGTGTGATTAGCTTATTAGCGAGCTTGTTGGCTTGGGCATTCAGTTCGCCATATGAAATTTCCTGGTCGCGATAAACAAGTGCTGCCGTTTCGGGTCGCCTAGAAACCTGCGTCTCGAATAGTTGATGAATACAGCGATCGTGCTCGATCGATTTCTCAGTTTGATTCCATCCAAAAAGAATGGTTTGCATCTCATCTTCGCTAATAAGGTATATTTTAGCGAGTGGCGTGTCGAGATTAGCAAGTGCGTTTTGGAGGAAGAAAGCAAATTTCTCGATGATTTGTTTGGCATTTTCCGGGCTTAACGATGCTGGGTTATATTTCCATTGGTAGTTGGCGCTATCTTTTTGAATTGACAATAGCAGCGTGTCGGAATACCCGTTCGACCCTTCTTCTAAACTGTTAAGTTGTTCTATTGCAACCGGAAAATCAGGAACAGTCAGGTTTTGAGTTCTGGGAATCAAGTCTAAAGCGTAGCTGCCTTTGTCTGTTATTGAGTCTAGAGAGTGCGTCAAGCTAAGCATCAAAGTACGAATACTCTGTTGGCTATCAATATTCAGGTTCAATGGTACGCGTTGAGCAATAAGTTTCTTAATCGTTTGATTGTTTGCGTTGGTAGTATTTACACTAAGACCAATATCAAATGATTTTAAGTCGGCCATTCGTCTTAAAAAACAACAGTATAAATTGGCGATGGCGGTTGATAGCGGTAAAGTTGGAAAGGCGGTGCCTAGCTGGTCTTGCAATGAGGCGGGCAGCGTTGCGGTGTCAACTTGGGCGTTTTTACCTTCAGAAGATAAAGGTTGTGCGCCATGTGCTTCAAAGGTGAAGGGCTCTGCATTTAGCAGGGCGTCTGTCCAGAATGCTTCATTTTCACTTAGCGATGCTGACAAGGTGTTGATCGTGTCGGAATCTTGTGCAGAAAGCGCTGAAAAGCACGCTCCGACCGATAATAATGCGTTATTATTGGCTTCAACTTTTTGACCACTGATATCCAATAGAGTGGTAATGACAATATTATTGTCGCCGGTAGCAATAACAAGATTTCCATTGTCTTTTTTAACGATCGTGCCTGGCTTTTGCTCGCTTTTCTCTGAGCTTAATTGTACTTCTGTGATGAGGTAAACGGTATTGTTTAGGAGGGTCTTGGGTAAGGCCAATAAATTGTTATCGGTTTGATAACTCAAGCCACGAACTAGTGCGTCAACTTTGTTGGCATTATTTGACCAATCAATAATAGCCATGGATTCTGGCAGTAAGCTGATAGGGGCTGAGAATCGTTTTGATGTGTCTTGTTTTGTATGTGTGACGGCGCTAGAAGATAGCTCATCAACTAAAGCTGCGAAAGAGTCGATCGCAGCTTGATAGCATTTTAATTCCAAACTGAATGTCGTGTCATCCCCTTCTATGGGAAAGGTGACTTGTTTGAGAATATCTCCGGCATCCATTTCTTCGTGAGCTTCATGCCAAGTAATACCGAATTGTGTTTCTTGTTTTTGAATGGCCAGTGCGGCTGAATGAATGCCTGAATGTCTGGGGAGCGGAGCCTCAAAATAATTAATGGTAGCGCACTTTGGCAGACATAAAATAGCTTCAGTGAGTGAATGGCGGTTTACAATGCTAAAAAGGTAATCAAATGAATGAGTGTTTAAAAAGGACTCTGTGTTTCGATTGTCTGAGTCAAGCACGATTGCATTAATCTTTTTTTCTGACGACCAACTACGTACTTCTATATCATTGGAAATGATGCCATGAATGATGTGGCCGTTTTCCAATAGTCGTTTTGCGCACTCAATAACGAGCTTCCCTTCGCCAATAATAAAACAGTCAAAAAGTCCTTCTTTAGTCATCATCTTTCTCGCAATTTTGGAGTGAGTAATATTCACTGGGTTGTATATATTAATGATTTTATTATTAGCCCCCGTCAAATCGTGGGGGACTTAGTCTATCATATTGTTTTGTCTATACAGATCAAAGCTCCAAGTGCATATGCATAACCCCAGGGGTGCCAAAGCTGCTCTCGAAATCTTTATCTAATAGCTCGTGCGTTTCGGTAAAACCCAAACGGAGATATACTTTTTTTGCAGCATCATTACCTATAAAATAGGCAACTTGTGCGTTCGTCGCTTCGGCTTCTCGTCCGCAGTCCAATAGATCCTCTAGAAGTTCTTGAGTGATGCCGGTTCCTCTAGCCTCGGGTTTAGTGGCTATGTATTCGAGCACCCAAATATGGTCACTGCTCATGGGAAGACAGCGTGAAAAAACGGTAAAACTGCCTAACAGTTCCTGTTGTTGTTTCTGGTTCCAGCCTGCTTGCTCAACAACATTGAGCAGAGCTTCGGTAAATGCTTCAGGTGGTTTTTCCTCAGGGATAAAACCGCACGCAGCAGCAACAGGTTTATTATCTAGCTCAGCAATGACAAAACCGCTGTAATGAGCTGCACATTCCGGTTCAGTAAGTACGAGTTGTGCGAGTAATTTTAGTCGCTCGTCATCGGAACCGGGAAATGCTAAGTCCCAAACGCATTGAGTTTGACGTCCACGAGCAGCAGTGAGGATGGCCCATGCTAGAAAATTAGCATCTTCTGGTGATGCATCACGAATGGCAATATTCATTATTATTTAGAGTAGATCCTGTTTTTGTGTTTAGGGACGGTATATTGGGTTAGAGTATTAGTTTATAGCTTAATGCAGAAGTCTGCATTAAGCTTTTAATATGTTGGGAGTTATTTGAAATTGTAGAAGAAGATGAAGTCGGCGAGTTGTGTATTAAAAGCATTACCAAACGCCTAAGCAATGGTCGCAACAGATTAACGAATTTGACCTTGGACAGTAAATTATTCAACTTTCAAAAATACAGTAGGCACCTAAATAAGCCTTGAGCTAGAATTAGGCCACGGTATTGTTTTGCGTCTTTAGTCAGTCATGATGACATTAACAGGCGAGCACATAGTCTTGTTCTGTATTCGTGACACGGACATGGGTAAACCTTATGCAGATTTGGTTTTGTTAGGCATCAAATGAGTATGGGGCATGGTTATCTAAGAGAGAGCTTCATCACTTAATTTTAGGGGGGCGTCCACACCTGATGTCGAGTCGACTAATCAGATAACAACCAAGATTCAGGTGAAAGTTCTATTTTTATAGATTACTATGCCGATGTTTGGTGGTAATTACACGGAGTGGTTCTGATGAAGTTTGATTTAAGTGGCTCAAGCGCCATAAAAGCACTAGGTAACGAAGGCAGTATTTTTACTCATAGCTTGGTTGATCATCCGCTTCTGCAAATGGATGAAATCCGCAAGTTAGTAAAACGTACTCCAAAGAATCGAATCGCGTTCAGTGCAGGAGAAAAACCGGAATCAGCCGATATCGGAAAATCTCACTTTCATCATAAAAGCGAACATTCCCTTGAATATGCCATCGACAATATGGAAAATGTTGATGCATATCTATTTATAGACTCCCCCGAAAAAGATCCGCAATTCAATCAGCTTTTCCAAGAGATTAAATTTGACCTAGATAAGTTCTGTCAAAAAAATGGTTACCATTTATGGGAGGCACGGCTTTTCCTGTTCGTCTCATCCCCTGGCGCCATCACCCCCTACCACCTTGACCATCAGCACACCTTGCTTGCTCAAATTAAAGGCACAAAAACCTTAAACCTGTGGCCGGCACTGAACTATGATCTTACTCCTCCGAATGAACTGGAAGTATTTTGTTCTCGAATAACACGTCAATTTAAAATGCGAGAGGAGTTTGAACATTTGCGAAAGCATTATGAAATGGTTCCAGGCCAGGGAGTTTATCTTCCTTTTCTTGCACCACATTCGGTTCATAATAATAATGAAGTGTCCATTTCTCTCTCCATGATTTTCAATACCTTAGAATCTCAAAAAATATGGAATAGTTTTCGTATTAATCACCTTCTGAGAAACCGTTTACACCTATCACCCACCTTGCCAGAAACTAGTGCTTGGCGGGATGAATTAAAGCATCAATCAATTCGAACGATAGAACGATTAGAGCGCATGGGCTTGTTTAAAGTACTTCCAAAGCAGGGTTGACGGGCCGCACAAAATTTGGTGGACTAGCACCTCCTCGGGAGTTCAGGTTTCGCAAAAGATCTCAGTGGCTCAAGTAGCTTATTAAACCTTAGATAAAGGAATTTCCGTTTTGCTAACTAAAATCCATACTACCTTATTATTAGTACTCTCTATTAGTAGTATGCTTACCTCCTAAATTCTTCTGACATCCACTAAAATGAGACTAATAAATTCAGCATATGGATACTGTATATAACACAGCTCAAAATAAGAAATCTCCAACATTACGTCAGCTAGGTCAGACTGATATCATGCTCAGTCCTATTGGCCTGGGTACATGGCAGTTTTCATCTGGCGTTGGCGAACTTGGGAAATATTGGCCAGCACTCACCGACGAAACCACCAGAGATGTGGTAAAAACATCGATAGAAAATGGCGTTAACTGGTTTGACACTGCAGAACAATACGGTAACGGATTGTCAGAAAAGAACCTTAGCAACGCACTAAAGTCTGTAGGTGTTGCTCCTGGTGCCGTTAAAATTGCTGATAAATGGTGGCCAAAAAATCGTAAAGCTACTTCGATGAACGAAAGTATTTCGGAGCGGCTAGACTGCCTTCATGGCTATCCTATCGATCTGTATCAAATTCACTGGCCTGAATCAGAATCCTGGCTGCGAACAGAAATGAAAGTACTTGCTCAACTTGTCGAAGAGGGCAAGGTAAATTCCGTTGGGCTGTGCAATTACAATCGTCGTGATATAAAACGCGCGCATCGTTTTTTACGTAAACGTGGAATCCCTTTAGCATCTGTTCAAATCCACTACAATCTGGCATATCGACACAGTGAAAAGCATGATGTTTTAAAGGTCGCTGCGGATCTTGGCATGAGCGTAATTGCATGGTCACCGCTGGAGCAAGGGTTATTGAGTGGGAAATTCCATAATAATAATGAAGAGACCCTAAAGCACCTGAAACGAGAACGTATCAATATGTTCGGTTTAACCTCAGCTCGACTTAAAGAAACCCAGCCATTAATTGATGCACTTGAAAGGATTGCAGCGAGTCATAACGCCACGGCAGCACAAATTTCACTTGCTTGGATAACACAGTATCACGGTAATCTTATGTTTGCGATTCCAGGTGCGAATTCTGCCGAGCAGTCACTTACCAATAGTCGCTCTATGCATATATTACTCAGTCAATCGGAACTGGATGAGCTGGATGTAGTTTCACGCGAACTATAAGAACTAAACTAACTAGTTCCTTTTTCTAAGAGGGGGGTAGAAGCAGCGACTGGGAAGTCTAGTCTATACATGATTTAAGCGTTAATTGTGCTGTTCTGCTCTCCGTGTTTTTTTGAAGTGCTATGTTTTTATGTAGAGCCAAGTGACTAATTCACTTGAAATATAGTCAAAATTGATATCAAAAATCTGGTTTTTGTACCAATGACTCCCTAAAGAGCGCAATAAGCTAATTTGGAGAGTATTCTGTGTGGAGTCGATGTTAAAAACTTGTGCATCCTGATGATCAAAAAAAATAGAGCAGCTTGGGTATAATGCCTTGAATAAGGTTTCTTTTGCTGAAAATATAAGATCAAATAATTTTGCGCTAAACTGATGTTCGAAGCGTTTTATTTCTAGAGGGTGCAGAATAATGTTTTTTAAATCTTGAGCCAGAGTCTGCGGGGATACAGGTTGAATATCTAAGCCAATGGCTAAACTATCGGTGTTTTCATCCAGAAGTGCTGCTGCTAATCGATCCGAATGGCTAATGCTGCCAATAATTCCCACTGGCCAAATGGGCGCGCGATCTTCTCCAATTTGAACAACTAAGTTGCTTTCATTTTTTTGTATTAAGCATTGGCTAGCACACCAACGACCAGAGTAAAATTCATTCTTTCGTTTAGTGCATGCCGCAGTACTTAGATTGAAGTCGATAGAAGTAAGCTCTCGTAACGCTTTATAGTGTTCGGGATCTATTTCAACTAAAGTGAATCGTGCGCTATTGGGTAATTTTTTCAACAAAAACTAAGTCTCTACTATTTGAATGGCACTTTGAAAAAAATGACCGCAGGCTATCTCTGATTAAACACTTCGAGTGTATGTAGGTTTTCATATTTAACAGAAGTTTTATGCTGGGGGAAGGATAACATACAATTCTAAAATTAAAATATTTGGGATGAATACTGCAATCAAACTTTGTGTTGCAATAGTGATAAGTGCATAGCTGTCAAAGTTACGCTGATTTTTTAGTGTTGTAATCACTAAAAAATCAGCAAATTTAGTCGAAGTATTTTGATTTTGATGAGCTATTGTATTATTGGAGTTACTATTAAATAAATTAGTGGATTAGTATTTTTGCACTAATAGTTAGGGGTTCTACAGTGAACAGTAGTCTGTAGTTAACACCTACTATGGAGATACTATAGCCAATTTGAATTAAATTTATACAATTTTTCTAAAGGAAAAATATGAGCATGGATAATCAAAACATTAAATGGCATGATCACCTTGTTCAGAGAGGAAAAAGAGCAAGACAGAAAGAGCAGAAACCCTGTCTGATTTGGTTTACAGGTTTAAGTGGTGCAGGTAAATCGACCGTTGCGAACGCCTTGGATATACTGCTATTAGAACTTAATAAACATAC
>Ga0209184_1000866_pt1 | contig 25478 bp, 22 predicted proteins | sample EN8Hudsemesocosm_2_FD_184627 | JGI IMG/M metagenome (GOLD analysis project Ga0209184, IMG submission 184627) | Methane-oxidizing microbial communities from mesocosms in the Hudson Canyon - EN8C Hudson Canyon (SPAdes) (version 2) | ecosystem: Environmental > Aquatic > Marine > Cold seeps | place... | reverse complement strand
ATGAATTTATTACGAGAGTCCACCCCTAAAATTCAAAACTTTCAAGCCAGTATTGAAAAATTTATAGACTCTCCAGATACCTTCATTTCTACACTTAGGCAAGTTAATTTTTTATGAGAAAGCCGTGGGCAGGAAAGAGCCTAGCATTGGCTCCGCATACCGCATATATTCATGAACCTTTCAACATCAATATCCAATTCGGAATTATTTCCACTCCTTTCAATCATTGGTTTCAATATATCTGTGAAGAAAACTCAGACCAATATAGAGAAGTGCTTCGTAAAGTCATTTATTATGAATACCCATTTATTAAACATTTGACTGAAGCACCATCTCTTGGAATGGTAAAAAAAATAACAATAGATCAATTACATTTACTACAACACAAAATAAGAAACGACACTCCCATAGTTAAAGACCCAATAGCATTATTTTCAGCTGAGTGGTTAAGTCAAACATTTGATATGAATGTTCTTGTTATGATTAGACACCCTGCCGCATTTTGTTCAAGCCTAAAACTGAAGAACTGGAAATTTGATTTCAACCATTTTTTAAATCAGCCACTGCTTATGGATAGATACTTAGGTGTATTTGAAAAAGAAATACGTAAATTTTCTAAAAATGAACAAGATATTATCGACCAAGGAATCCTTCTTTGGAACTGTATTCATCACACAATAAATATATACCAACAAAATCATCTCGAATGGTTATTTGTAAAACATGAAAATCTATCACATAACCCTGTGGATCAATTTCAAACAATATACAAAGCCTTTAATCTAGACTTTACCCCTGAATCAAAGTCCGCTATTTTAAAAAGTACAGGGACTCATAATCCAGTTGAACAACAACGTAACAATGAGTTTTTACGTAACAGCAAAGAAAACATTTTAAATTGGCAAAGTCGACTAAGTCAAAGTGAAATAGAGAGAATCCGAGAAAACACGTATAAAATTGCAAGTAATTTTTACAATGAGAACGAATGGTAACAGTTAATAAAGTACTTACGATTACCCATAAGTTCCCTCAACTTTTGTTAAATGTACTATCAAAATAATAAGTTACCCTGATACTAAGTTCATGAATAAAAAAGTTCAGTTCCTGGTAAGCTATAACTTAATTGATTTGACCCTGTAAATGATTTTGTATAATGGTCTATATTTAAAATCTCGGTACATTTACAGGATCTGCGGGTACCTTTCCCTCTATTCTTTAATAATTATTCAATATAAGCCTACATTAATACCTCAATAGTGAAATGTCTATAGACCTAAATATCGAACTAATCTACTTCCGAATATTTTTTCTCCTTCAGCACTTAAATGGCGACTATCAGAGTAGGTTATATTCCCGTTACTTATTAAATCTTCAGGAAGATTGAGTTGAAAGCCTTCGAACTTTGAAATATACCGTATATTGTGCTTTGTAACCTTTTCACGAAATACTTTATCTACGTATTTCGTGAGAGTAACTGCATTAACAGAAATATTGTTTTTAAGCTCCTCTAAGATACCCTTTGTATAATCTAATTCAATCGGCGCTTTTTTCATTGGCGGCAACATACCAACCATTAAAACATCAATATTCAGCTCATTCCTTAGTCCACTAAGGTAACTAACTACCTGTTCTATATGTTCAATAGAAAGGTTATCTCTTTTTGCAGTATTCATATTTTCAGTAAAAAGCTGATCAGGAGTTTGAGTATATATTACTGATAAAATATGATTTGAATTGTTGGCTGCAAACTTTTTAAAGTCTTCATATTGACATCTAGGAACGTTATCCCTAGAGCCAATAAATTCATGAGCACGACAATAACCTCGTGAAAGACTCACCACGAATTTACTCCTAGAATTTATTGCTATAGCATTATAAAGATCCATTCCATGACTCCCCCCCAGCACAACAACTGCTTTTCCATATTTTTGTGAGCAATCATTAAACTTAACTTTAAATGCTGTATTTAATATTGGAGACCAAAATTTACATTCTTCTTCATACATTATTTGATGTTCATGCGAATTCTGAGCAGTTAACAGCATATCGTATTGCTTTATCTTTTTTGGAATAAAAACACGCTGTATTTCAGTATTTGACATAAAAATAATACTAATACATATCATACCCGCCATAGAAATTGCAGAGTATCTAAATACTTTAGCTTTACTAAATATTTTTTTATTTCTAAAAGGCGTTTCAATATATTTATAAGTTAAGGTGCTAATTAAAAATATAGAAAGTAAAAGCCCCACCTGAATGGCCATATTCAAATCTGTTGATAGTTTTAACTTAGCCAATGCCAGCACAGGTTGATGCCATAAATATAAACTATAACTTATTAAACCAATATAGACAAAGGGCGTAAACTTTAGAACCCTTCCACATAAATTATTGCTATTAGAAAATAGTATGACAAAAAGACTTCCTACAACAGGAATTAACGTAAAAACACTAGGGTGAGGCGTTTCAGGAAGAAACAAAAAATAAGAAGCTAAGATCATTAGCAAACCAAGCCCTGATAAAAGAGATTGGGTTATGGGGTTAAATAGCTTAATTTTTTCACTAACTATAAATATAGCACCAAGTGACCCTATCAATAGCTCCCATGCTCGGGTTGGCGCTAAATAGAAATTTCCAGTTGGGGAATTCCTCCAACCCCATTCAGCAAGCCCAAGACTAATAAGGATAATAAAACAAAGTGTGTATATAAAAAACTTTCTTCTTATTGGCAATAAGAACATAGCAAGAAGTGGAAAAAACAAATAGAATTGTTCTTCAACAGCTAGACTCCATGTATGAAGCAGTGGAGAAAGTTCTGAAGTTACGCCAAAATAGCCAGATGTTAGAAAGAAATACACATTTGACAAAAATAATATTACACTCATTGCACTTTTTCCAAAATCCATAAGAATTTTAGGTGATGTGTCGATGAAAGGTATAACAAGTGCTGTTATTAGCATCACAACAACCAAAGCAGGTAAGATTCTTCTTGCTCTTCGTTCATAAAAATTAATAACTGAAAATGTATTATTGCTAGTTTCTTCAACAAGAATTCTTGTTATAAGAAACCCACTTATTACAAAAAAAACATCAACTCCAAGGTAACCGCCTGAAAGATAAGGTACACCCACGTGAAATAATAAAACAGGTATTATTGCTATAGCTCTTAATCCATCTATTTCTTGTCTATATTTCAAAACTGATTCTCTCTTTAACACTACAAGTCAAATAATCACATTAATATGCCATGAAAAAAGGGCATATTACTCGAGTTGACACCCATATGATGGGACAAATTAGGAACCTTAAAAGAATGAACTTACCCACTTTAGAGCCTCAATGCCATTAAGTTAAGAGTAATACAATAAATGGGGCGCAGTGCTTTAGCCTGCCTTCGTAGCCTAAAATAGCAGGCTAAAGCACTGCGCCCCGATAAACTCATTCTTTATAGCCAAATTATAATGATTGGGTATAAATATTTTTATGAGATTCCTTACTAATGAGTCTAGTTAAATCAAATTTACTATTCCCCGCCAGCTATAATTTTTTTAATCGTTACCTAAAATAAGATGGTAAAGGCTTAAAGAATTCTTAATTAAACTAAAATCACTTTTAACTTTAGAGATTCCTTTTATAACTCTTTTTTTTGTTGAATTAACACCTTCTATACTTTCCTGTATACAAGCAACTAACTCTGATAGATTCTTAGATGAAGCAAGTAAACCAGTTTCTCCTTGAATAATTAACTCTGGAATGCCTGTTAAAGGCGTTGAAATGACGGGGACACCAGACAACATTGCTTCCATTAATACTACGGGAATTCCATCCATATCTCCCTCACTATCTTTCTGGCAAGGCAATACAAACACATCCAAAGATTTAACAAATGAAGCTATTTCCTTATGGTCTATAGCCCCTAAAAAAATAACCTCCTTTGAACTCAAACCTAAAGAACTTGCTAATACCTGATGCTCACCCAATAAAGGCCCATCTCCCACAATCGCTAATTGATAAACTTTAGCTTGTTTCTTCAAGTGGGCAACGGCATTAATCAAGTGATCAATACCTTTTTTTTCTACTAATCGTGCAACAACTCCAATTTTGGGGATATTAGATGGAATAAAACCCTCTCGTAAGCTGAATTGACTTGGATCAACACCACAATGTAAAACCGTTATTTTATTTCCATCCGCACCTTGTGTAATAAGAAACTGACGGTTATATTCAGAAATAGTAATAAAAAATTTAGCGCGGTCTACTTTTTCTTTTAGCAACCAACCACGCTGAAATAAGTCATTCGCATGAGCTGTCACACTAAAACCAATTCCAGCTAGGGTTGATGCATACATAGCTAAATCAGTAGGGATATGAGCAAAATGGACATGAATATGCTCACATTCTTGCTTGATTAATTGATTTGCTAAAGTCCCTGCATAAAAAAAACGATAAGCTAAACCCATTCCTAAGCGTGTAAATACACCAGTATTTTTAATATCCTTAAACAGCAACGAAAGCCCTTTAGCATAGGCCCCCGGGTATTTTATCAGAAGCTCAAATTGATCTAAAATAACCGTCAGCTTTGAGGTTTGATATAAAAAGATTGTTCGTTTTTTTAAACCTTGCAAATCCAAATCAGAAAATATAGCTTGATTATCATGCACAGAGAACGTCGCAATATCTAAACCAAGCTTTTCTAATTGGAAAATTTCGTTGTAAACAAAGGTTGCTGATAAAGCAGGAAGTTCTGGTGCTAAGTAAGCAACTTTCATTTACACATCCCCATGTGTTTTTTGCCAAACAGCAGCTTGCTGTTTGTTTAAGTCAGCGGTTGCCTGAGTTTTGCCTTTAAACAAACAAGCCCATTGGTACTTATTAATAAATTGACGTAATTCTTTATCTTCAAAACGCGGCACTTGAGTCAGTGCGCTTTTAATATATCCCCAAAACATGGCTAATCCACCGATTAAATAAGGGGGATGAAAAAATCTAAAAATTACAGAGGCTAGCATATAAACAATACCCGTCCCCATAAAGTATTGACCAAATCCATGCCGAATACGGCCAGTAACAATGTTTTTTTGGCTAGAGCCCATTGGTCGTAAATGAGTAAAGCGTAACTCAGGGTCATCCCAGCTAACTGCAACCCAACCTAATTGTCGGCATCGATGTCCATCAATACCATCCCACATGACTTGTCTGATAAACCCATTAATCTCTTCAAAGCACTGACGGCGATAAAACTTAGAAGCGCCAATTGCATTTTCATCACCACAGCCTTCACTAACTAAATTACCTGTTACTTTATCAATATAGTATGGTTTTCCACTACAATTTCCAATTCTTGGATTATCATTCATCCGTTGAATAAGGTTTTCAAAATATATAGTGGGCATAATTAAATCTAAATCTAACTTACAAATAAAATCAAAATCTTGTAACTTGATTTGGTCATACCCATAATAGAAAGCTTCAATCACACCAGGCCCAACACTACGATGCCCCCTATTTTCTCGAGTATAAATAGTAATAAAGCTATATTTTGCAGAATATTCTTCTAAAATTTTGGGCGTATCATCAGTAGAACCATCATCGACAATAACCCATAAAGTAGGTGGTATACTCTGATTAACCACACTATCTAAGGTTTTCTTCATGAAGTCTGCTTCATTGCGACAAGGTGAAATTAAAACATAAGAATTATCAGTCATATTTTTCAATTTGTTAGGAGGTATGCAACCAAATTTAATGAAATATTTTTCATAATAAAAGGTTGATATATTAATAAAAAGTTACCACGAATATAAATAAGCTTCCGATTACACTATTTTTTATAGCTATAACCGGCCGTCTGATTCGTTAGATGATAATAAATATTTGATATCATAAATAACATGTTTACTTTTTCCCAACGCTTTAATTCCGGTAGCACCTAATGTTTTGAATTGATGATGAGAAACAGCAATAATAATACAATCGTAACTCTCATTTTTTAATTTGGGTATCAAAGTCAACCCATATTCCTCATAAGCTTCTTTAGGATCTACCCAAGGATCATAAACATCAACTTTGGCATTATAGTTTTTTAACTCATTAAGCATTTCTATCGTTCTGGTATTTCTTAAATCTGGACAGTTTTCTTTAAAAGCTAACCCCATCATTAAGACTTTTGACCCAACAATATTGATTTCTTTTTTTGCCATTAGCTTAACTATTTCACTGACAACAAATAACCCCATATGATCGTTAATGCGTCTAGCTGCTGAAATTAATTGAGGGTGATATCCGAGTGACTCAGCTTTATGTACCAAATAATAAGGGTCGATACCAATACAATGCCCCCCCACTAACCCAGGTCTAAATGGTAAGAAATTCCACTTTGTGCCTGCCGCTTCCAGTACCTCTTCTGTATCAATTCCAATACGATTTAGAATCAATGACAACTCATTAATTAAAGCAATATTCGTATCACGTTGTACATTTTCAATAACTTTTGCCGCTTCAGCTACTTTGATGCTACTGGCTTTATGTGTACCAGCAACAATGATTGATTGATAAAGCTCATCCACCATTGTTGCTGTAGCAGCCGTTGAGCCAGAAGTGATTTTTAGAATATTTGTTAATCGATTATTTTTATCACCAGGGTTAATTCGTTCAGGGCTATACCCACAAAAAAAGTCTTTATTAAAAACCAACCCAGAAATACGCTCTAAAATAGGTACACAAACTTCTTCAGTTGCACCTGGGTAGACTGTAGATTCATAAATAATTGTATCTCCAGGATTTAAATACCGCGCGACTAGTTCAGAAGCTAACTCTACTGGTTTTAAGTCAGGGTTTTTACTTAAATCAATAGGTGTGGGAACGGTAATAATATAAATATCTACATTTTTTAGATCATCAGCATTATGAGTAAAGTTTAAGTTTTCAGCTAAAAGCAACTCGTCTTTGCTAGTTTCTTGTGTACTATCAATTCCCTGTTTTAAAGCATCAATTCGAGATAAATTAATATCATACCCTAGTGTTTTATAATGCTTACTAAACTCAACAGCGAGAGGTAAGCCTACATACCCTAAACCTATAATGGCAATATTTTTCAATGTTCGTCCTTATTTATATTCGATTAGATATTCTTTTTTTCTTAACAATTTATTAGTAATAAACTTAATTACTCCTATTAACTGAGGAAACTTAGCAAGTACAACTGAGATAGAGTAAATTAATTTTATTTCCTTGGTTTCATTCTTTAATTCTATTTTTTTAAACACCTTTATAACTTGCATTACATAAATCAAAAATATCAGTAATAAATAATAATTTATTACTGATAGAAATATAATACTAAAAGGTATAAAACCGGCCCAAAAAAATATACTGAATACTTCCTTTCTTTTAAATTTCTCTGCTGATTGACCATGTAAGTAAAATGAAGCGGCATAAGCATAACCTGCACGTTTAGCTCTATTCCACCATTGTGAAAATTTAATCATTGAAGCATCATGTAATGTTATATCAGCTGCTAGCCTGTATACTCCCCATCCCTTTTGCCTTAGCCTAAAGCACATTTCAGGCTCTTCTCCAGCAATCAAATCATCACGATAACCACCAACTTCCTTATAGGCATGCACTTGGATTAAAGCATCTCCACCACATGCCATTGCACTACCAACAGGTGTATTCCATTCAATATCACAAAGTTTATTGTAGATAGATTGTTCAGGAAACCGTTCTATTCGACGACCACAAACTACCGCATAATTATCATGTTCAATTAAAAACTGTTTAGCTTGAAACATCCAGCTAGAAAAGATTTCGCAATCACCATCAATAAACTGGATAGCCGTAATATCTGAATAGTTTTTAATAATAAAATTAGCCCCTTCATTACGTGCTCTAGCTGCTGTAAAAGGTAACTTCATATCCAGTGATAAACATATGACTCCTAGTTTAGAAGCGTTTTGCAAGCTATTATCAGTTGACCCTGAATCTACATAAATAATATATTCAACACTACCAATCAAAGATTCTAAGCAGTCTATTAAACGTTGCCCTTCGTTACGCCCAATAACAACAGCCGCTATTTTAAATTCATCCTTTTTTCTATTCATTATTTGCTTGTTCTTCCAATCACTTTTGCAGGTATTCCAGCCACTATCATTCCATCAGCAACATCTTTAACTACCACTGCATTAGCACCGATAATAACGTCATTACCAATTTTAATTCGCCCTAATACTTTTGCCCCTGTTCCTATATCTACATTACTCCCAATGATAGGGGCACATGGTTCACTTATCTTTGCTAACCCAACGACAACTCCATTACGAATACGACAATTATCACCGAATTGAGCATAACCACTAATGATGATCCCCCCAAAATGGTCAATAACAAATTGCTGCCCTATTTTCACTTCACAAGGTAACTCAACCCCTGTCAAAATTTGTATTAATTTAAATAGTATTTTATAAATTAAAGAAAATACCTTTCTCTGCCAAATGTTTTTTATTCCATAACGCCAGCAACCAAAGCGATATACGACCATCACCCAAAAACCTTGAGCACTCCAATCTCCATTATATGCTGCTAAATCATTTCTCAAATTATGGAACATATTAAAACCTATCGTGTTGGAGTATTTGCACAGTGTGTCTTAAAATATAGCGACCAAACGACAAAACTATGTTTAATTGAGCTTAACATTGATGAGTTAATCCGACCTTTTATAATGCATTTAATAAACATAACCATATCTGCCAAAGTAAGCAATATCAGATGATTAAGTATCATCAAACGTCCATAATTCTTACGAAAATACAATAATTCACTTTCAATTTGTAGAGCTTCAAGTTGTCGACCACTTGATGTTAATTCACCCTCAGATTTCGCACTTTCACCTCCAATATGTACAACTGAAGTATCCGCAAAATAATGTACGTCCCAACCTGCTTTTTTAGTAGCAAAACAATGGTCTACTTCTTCATAATAAAGAAAATACCGTGGGTCAAAAAGACCAACTTTCTCCACTACTTCACTTCGAATTAAATAGTAACAACCTGGTACCCAATCACATTGACGGACAGAGTTATGATCCCAAGACATATCATCTACTAACTGAGTATTTTGAAAGAACTTATTAAAACCTGTTCGTTTTAAAAAAATATTCCAGGGTGTTGGAAAATAACGGCAAGAAGGTTGTAAATCCCCATCACGCCCTAAAAGCTTGACACCAAGAATTCCACAACCAGAATTATCATCCATATACTGAATAGTTTTATTCAGTGTTTCCTCTGAAACAAAGGCATCTGTATTTAATAACAAAATGTATCGCCCTTGAGAACCTGGAATGCATTGATTATTTGCTCTTCCAAAACCTACATTAATTTCATTCGTAATCAGCTTGCAATCTGAAAAATCATTCTTTAATAAATCTACAGAATTATCAGTTGAAGCATTATCAACAATAATAATATTCATCTGTATTTTTAATGCAGCTTCACGAAGCGAGTCAATACACTTATGCAGTAAATCGGCTGTATTGTAATTAACAATTATTGTTGTTAAATCCATTTTAATATCTATCAAATAAAACTATTAAAAACAGGTATATTTATAAAAACACCAAGTAATAAAAATAATTTAATTTTATTACTTTAAAATATCCCTCACTATTACTATTTTTCAAAACCAATCTCAATATTTTTCAAATAACTAGAAATACCCTAAACAATACTCCACCTATTAGCCCAATAAAAAGTAGGCTATATGCAGTTATAGACGCAATATTACCTCGACATGAAGTAAACCATTGTGAACGATATTTTATTATTCTCTGGTCAACAAGCATATACAGAATACTTGCAACAATTAGGTTAGTCAGCAGTGCTACAACTATAGTTATCTCTGATTCTCGAAGCCCAAAAGGATCTAAAACTGCATGTGCAAAAAAAACACCAATCCAGTGATTAAGATAAAAAGGGTAAGAAACACCACCCCAAAATTGTCCCCACTTAGATCTATTACCAAGCCGAGCTAAAAATAGAACTAAACTTATTGAAAAAATAGGGGCAATAGTGACATACCAAGAGTCATATATATACATTAAAGCTGCCGCAAAAAAAATAATTCCTAATAAAAAAGGCCTAAAATTTTTATCGAAATATCTATTCGATATATTTTGTTTAATCACTGCGGCCCATACACCTAAAACAATAGCGCCATAATAATCATAACTAATCGCAAAAAAACTTATCATTCCCCATAATAAGGTAGACTTACCAAAACGTGCGGGTAAAACAAGTATCAGTAAAGGTGCAAATAAATAAAATTGTTCCTCTGCACAAATAGTCCAAAAGTGGTTTCCCGTTCCATCTAACGGCATTTCAGTTTTAAATGTTGCTAATTGTGGAGGGCCAAATAAGTTATATACAAAAGTAACCTTATAAAATACAAACTCTAGCCATTTTAAAGTTATCTGCTCTTTCAATAAGCTTGCGCATACCAGTAAAACTATTGCTACCGTATAAGGTACCCAAATACGGGTAACCCTATTAAAAAAAAAGCGAGGAAGTTCCCCATACTTAGAATTTAATAAGATGCCACCAATCAACCAACCACTTAAAGCAAAAAAAACTTGCACAGCCAAATTCCCTAAATGTGGCCAAAACCCAATACCTCCATGTACTAATGCTACAGTTATGGCTAATGAAATTCTCAACCAATCAAAAAATGGATAATACAAATTGTCTCTCTTTTATAATTAAAAAATTAAACTGTTAAGTAATAACTTATACTTTCATTTCAAGTACTGTTTAATGAGTTCAGATCGCTCTAAAAAAACAGCTCTACTAGAAAACCTTTCTCCATCTTTAAGTGCTTTTACTTTCAGTTGGGAAATTAAATGCTTATTTTTACCTAAATTAATAATAACTTTAGCAAGTGCTTCAATATCATGACGAGGAACAAGTATGCCCCCTCCATGCTTACTAATAAGATCACGAGCATAGGCACTTTCATATCCGATAATAGGCACACCAAACTGCAAAGATTCAATTAAACAACGAGGAGATTCAGGTGTTATATGTGTAAAAACAAACATATCTACAGATTCTAGAAGCTCAGCAATATCAGCTCTATTCTCAATAAAACCGGGTAAAGTAATATATTGAGATAAATCACTAGTAGTAATTTGCTGCTTTACAGCATCAAACAATGGGCCATTTCCCGCCCAAGTTGCACTAAAATCAATACCTTGTTTTTTAACTTCCTTTAAAACATTTACCCAATCTAAAGGAGCTTTCTCTGGTGCCACTCGACCCGCATATAGAATAGCTACCGATTCATTTTCTGCTAGCTTTATTTCTTTTTCTATATTTAATGAGCGAGAATCATGCTCTTGAATATCGTGAATATTATGAATGGTTGCTACACCCGCACTTTTTGGCGCCCATTTACTATAGGTTTCAAATGTATCCATCCCATGAAATAAACCAAGACTACATTTTCCAATCAATCGCTTATGCCACATTTTCATAATAGGGCTATCAATTTTCACCCTTAATCGCTGAACAGTTCCGAGATTACTTGTTGAACTTAAGACATGCTCATGACAAACAATATCTGTATGAATAGAATAAGCACGATTTTGTTTAATTGCTATTTCTGTGGCTACAGATGACCAATCGCCCCATAAGCCAGAAATTGCAAACTGAAGATATCTTGACTCCCTAATAAGAGAGTCAAGTACAAGTATTGTAGAAAAAATATTCTTAATAAATTGATCTGGTCGATAAGCCCAAGGTAAAGGAATTAACCTTACTCTTTCAATAATAATTTGATCAGGCTTTATCCATCGAGTATTTTTCCTTTCCGTAGCCAAATCTTCTGGTATAACAGCTGCTGCAAGTGCTAAACTCTCAAAATCATCCAACCACCTAATAAGACCATGATGAGCCTGAGATTCAATCCATAATTCATTTCCTTGTCGTCTAAATGGGACTGGTAAGACTAGAAGGTGTTCTATATTAAACCTATCCAAGTCTTCTGATATTTCACATGTCGATGCTATAGCTGATTTTGTAACTGGCATAAATCTATCTCTTTAAGTAATAGCAACTGGCAATAATAAATTCTGAATTCATTTTTAAATATTAAATTTATATAATAAATTGTGAAAGGTTTTCTGTATTCTTAATTAGTATTAACAGCTCACCTAATGCATAGGACAAAAAATGTCCAAATATAAAGCCAAATAATAATACAGGAAGTACTTTTACTTCATTTTTAAAGCTAAATAAGCCATTAACACTATTAAAATAAAACATAACAGGTAATGCAATAAGATAATTAGCAGCAACAACCCAAATAGCCCATTCCAGGCCAAAATTCTCTAAAGCTATAGGCACAAAAACATATACCCCAAAGACTCTTAGTAAATTAATTATGGTGAGTAACTTTGGCTTCCCTAGTACCAAATAGCAAATACCTGCCACTTCATAACGAGAGAAAAATAGCGATACTACAAGAATTTCAAGCATCCACCCAGCATCTCTAAACCTATAGTCATAAAGTAAATCAATAATTGCTTGCCCTCCAGAAAAAACCATTCCTACAAGAAACAAGGAAAGTAAGTCTATTGGTAATCTAAACCGATAATAACTTTTACTAAACCGTTCAGGTTCCTTACGATATATTTCACTTAATGCTGGAAAAGATATATTACCGATAAGTTTACGAAGCAAACCTTCGATAGCAGAAACCATTAAGAATGCTATTGAATAAATACCTAATTGACTTGCATTTAGGTAAGCACCAAAAATCAATCTATCACCATTAGTTAATAAAAAACCTAAGATTGACGATAGAAAAATCCATTTACCAAAACCATAAAGTTCTTTTAGACTTGTACGATCCCAACCTAATTTATTATTAATACCAGGTAGTACCAAATGACTTAATATCATTCTTGTCAGACTTACAGCAAACCAACCAGCTACTAAAGCCCAGACAGACCTATCAAAGTAACACCATGCAATAATTACAACAGGTCCAGCAGCTTGAGAAAATACATCGACAACTGTGACATAACCAATAGCTAAATGCCTTCTAGCAGTTGCCATTTTAGTTGACTCTAACCCACCGATTAAAGGGGTTAACGATAATACGGCAATAATAAGTGGTAGTAATTTATTAGCATAAACAGAATCTTTAGGTAACCAACCTGATTGCCCAGCAAAATAAAGCACTGCACTTAATAACAAAACAATAACACCCAGAAGAACTCCGCGAATAATTTGTAATGACCATGCACTATTTAAAAAAATGGGATCATCTCCACGAGAGCTTTGTACAATATTCTGCCGTATACCCAAATCAGAAAACATTGTAATTCCAATAAAAAAGATATTAGCAATTGCCATGACTCCAAACATTTCAGGCATGAGTAATCGTGTACTAATAAGATTCCCACCAAGTCGAATGCCTTGAGAAATTACATGCCCAGCAATACTAAACATTCCACTATGTATTACTCGCTTTTTAAGCGACTTCTGGTTTAAATTATCCATAAAGACTATGACCCTTGAAAAGAAGCTTCTCTCACCTGTTTTTGCTTCTTACTTATTTTTTCGTTTCGAGCATTAGATTTAATTTCATCAACCCTACCCAATAAAGCTCCTGCCATTAGCCAAGTCCATGGAGCAACTGTAGAGTTTGGTAATAAGTCGACTACGCTAATTGCCATAAGTAATGCCATGGCTGCTAACACAATTTTCTCCTTCTTATTTCTCACATACAATATTGATTTAGCAGAATAAATTACAGGTATTATCAACAACCCAAATTCTGCTATATACCCTACCCATCCATATATTCCCAAAACAATAATCCATCGCCCATCAGTCACAGCAAGGTCTTTGCCTGATTTTTTATCATAGACTCGGTTTCTTCCCCATGACCCCCAACCAAAAATAGAATGATCTCGGGCATGATCTAATAACAATTCTTCGTTATCAAATCGAAATTGTAATGATTGAGCTCTTTTTTCGCTAAATTCAGTAGCTAACTCTTGTATTGGAGTGATAGGGAACACCTCAAATACACGCATCATAGGATAAAGCAGAACAAAGATAACAATCATTTTAGCTATTTGTACTTGAAAACGTGTTTTACCTAACCGAATAGTAAAAACAAGAAAAATAGCATATAAAATAGATGCCACACTCTTACAAAGGAACAGTATCACGCTTAAATAAATAGCTATATTTCTCAAATTATAACCATTAATAGTATTTCTCATTTTTCCAAGAGCAGTAGCAGCTACAAGCGCAGACATAGTAAAAAAAGCAACCAATAATCCATGACCAAGAAATACAACAGGACGAAACCCACCAGCTCTAATTTGTTGAGCAAAGCTATGTGGAAAATAACCATATATCCATCGATGAATCTGAGGACTTAATCGAATCTCTATCAACATAGGTATTGAATAAATTAAGCATGAAATAACTAACACGTGAAATAATTTTTCATGATTTTCAGACTTCCTTAAAAAGTTAAACCCCAAAATAAACGGAAGAATAAAAATAAGCTGCCTAATCACTGCCGATAATGCGTCATAGTACTCCATACCTTTAATAATTCTTGATCCAGCAAAAATTGGTTCGGGATTTAAAAAGCTTGTTACAAAAGGGCTAAAAATATAAATAAATAAAAGTACCCTTACCAATCCAAAATTTGGCAATAATTTAATCCGTTTCCCTAATATGAAACTACAACTAATATAAGCAGCGAGATTAGATATTGAAAACTTGTCAAGTGGAGGAATTAAAGGGAGGTCGACCTCAACAGCCGCAGGCAATAATAAATATGCGCCTAAAATTGACAATAAAGTAGCATTAGCAACGGGCATCCGTTGATAAATTAATACAGTTACAATTGGCCAGGAAAATAAAGCGATATAAGCAAAGGAGTTAGCGATAGTTTCTTTTCCCTATTATAAAAATTTTAGTTCTTAATTTTTGAATGGACTAAACTCGATCTAAAACATCCAAAATTTTCATTCTTGTATTTATATCTAATACCCCTATCACACTCAATCAACTGAATAGTGATAAGAATCCCTTATTTTACCTTGCATTTTATTCAAAACCATTCCAGCCAAGTTTGTTTCCTCAAGAATTGATAGTGACCGCTGTACTTCATCTGGCGTTGTCTTTCCATCTTCTACCACCAATAATGCAGCATCAAACTGATTCATAAACAACACGGCATCATCAGAAGATAACAACGGAGGCAAATCAAACAAAATAATACGAGATTGATATCTACTTTTCAGTTCATCTACCAAAGAGTTCATTTTTGGCAAAGAAAGAAGTTCTGATGATGCATTAGTCGTATGCCTTCCAGGTAATACTACTAAACGATCAAACCCTGGATTAACTAACATATCTTCTACAGGAACTTCAGAATGTAGATAATCAAGTAAGCCTTTTTCAACATCTAAACCAAACTGCCAGCCAACTCTTGGATTCCGTAAATCAGCATCTACAATAAGAACGGTTTGGTTAACTTCCATTGCAATAGCTATAGCCAAATTTGCAGTTACAAAGGTTTTTCCACAGGCTGCCGTTGGTGCAACAACGGCAATACTAGTCCACTCTTTTTCACGCATCTGTTTTAATACATCGGTGCGTAATTGACGAAAAACATTAGCATGTGGGTCATTTCTTAACCCCATAACCAAGCGTCGTTCTCGCATAAGTTCTGGTGTAGCCTTAACTTTACGTGTTCGTGTGTATTGTATCGACGGATAGGCTTGTTGTTCGTTGTAATTAGTCAAAACTTAACCCTAAAGTGAGTGATTTTTATTCTTGTAATCATATCCGCCCCAACTTCATCATCACAGTTGCCCAAATCAAATCAAGAGACATAACAAAAAAATGTGTCACTGCAATAATGACTATTACCGTAACTACAGCCAAAATTAGTATCAATTTCTTCTTTCGATTACGCATTGCTATATCTAAGGGTGTTTCTATATAAGGTATAACAACAATAGCGGGTATCCCTGCAATTCTTTCTAGAGATTTTGGCCCTCTGACAACTTCGTTCATCAGTTCTAATAATATAATGAGTCCCAAACCAAACCCTAAACCTAAAGCCATTCCCATTACTGCAATTTTCTTCCTATTTGGCTTTTCAGGTTTTTCTGGTGCTATCGGGGGTTCAATAAGGGTAAACTTTTCACCTTTTTGTTCTTCCTCCAACGTCTGAGCTAATTTTGCAGCTCTATATTTAGACTCCATTTCTGCATACTTATTAAGGCTTGTGCTACGTCTTCTGGCCAAATCATAGTAGTCCTTTTCTACCAAAGGTGTTTTATCTATACTTTCCTGTAGCTCCTGAATTTTCTGCTGCAACTCCTGTTTAAACTCATATAAATATTCTATTTTGTGCTCTGTACTACGAATTTGGCTACTTAGGGTAATATAAAGCGCACTTCCTTGCTCCCTCTCCTTTTTAGAACTAGCGTCTTGGCCTTCTTTTGTATTCAACTCTTTTGTTAATATGCTAACTCTTTGTTGCTGCTTAACAACGTCTGGGTGGCTCTCTGAATATTTGTCTTTCAACAAAGCGAGTGCCTGTTCAGCCTGTTTCAGTTCCTTACTGGCATCTAGCCCAGAAAGTTCTCCCGTAAAACTAGGATCCATATTCTGAATTTGGCGTTTCACACGTAGTGTATCTGGGTGTTTAGGGGTGTAAAGCGAACTAAAATGAATATATTGTGCTTTTAACGAGCGAAGTTGAGCTGCTTTACTCAGTGGTTTATCTCCTTGCTCAGACTGATCGGATAGGCCTTCTTCTTCAGCTCTTATTAGAGAATCAGTCAAATAAACCATACGATCTTTAGCAATTCTAATATCACTGTCTGCTTGCCTAAACGATTCTTGTGCCCGATCAAGAGATAGAAGATTACTTTGCAACATTTCTGGCAAGCTATTCCCACTCTTAGCTTTAAAATCCATTATTTGAGTTTCTATTTTTTCAATCTCTACTTTAAGCTTGTCTGCTTCTGATTTAATAAAATCAGTTGTTTTTGCTGCACGTTGAGAACGTACACGTGTATTTTCATTTAAAAATAGACTGACTAATTCATTAGCAACACCTTGTGCCAAAACAGGGCTTCTATCATTAAACGCTATTGAAAACGCAATAGTCGCCGCACCGACCCCTCCTCCTCTTGGGTCTCTAACATTTGCAGAGATCATATTTATCTCGGCATCTTCTTGAAAATTTGCAACAAGCTCACTTGGAACTAATTTGTTGCGTTTATCAAGGTAAATTTTATGCTTTTGAATAATAGATAAAATGCGATCACGCGTCATCACCCGTTGCTTAATGAGCTGTATCCGTTTGTCTGCAAAGTCAGTAATCGTCGTTGCAACCATACTTTGAGGAATCTGTTGATCCTCAATCAATATAGTCGCTGATGAGCGATAAACAGGAGGCAACTTCATGGCCAATACAAAGCCTAAAAAACTAATGATTAAAAACGAAATAATCAATACACTTTTGCGTCTATTGATTACTTCAAAATATTCAGCAAGTGTTTTGCCTTGTTGTTCTTCTTGTTCCATAAATAATTAATCAGTAGGCCTAGCGATAAATACGCATGCCATCCCAGTTGTAATTGAGGTGAACCATAATTGCATTTGAGCTAAATACGTCATCTTGTTCATTAACAACCGTAGTACTCCCTAAACTAGTATATTCTTGCCTTCTATGGCGATAACTGGCTGATAATTGCCACTCTTTATCAAAATCCCATCTAACTCCAATTGTTCCTGTGTAAAAACTTCTATCAGAATTAATTTGAAAATCACCTTCTCCAATCGTTTTATTCTTTGCTAAAGAACTAGCAATATTTAAAGATAGCTTTCTAGAGAACTTATATGAATAATCTAGACTAAAATCATTATTTTCAATTAATTGTCCTATTGCACTTGGAACTACAGTACGTGAATAACTCAATGAAAAATCTGTCAACTGCCCAGTATAATTCAATGATAAATTAATTATATCTGTACGGTTAATAGAATCATTACCATCTGAACCTGATGGTTGTTCTAGCCACTGTAGCCCTCCACCTAAGTTTATTGACCACATCCTAGTAATACTATATGTATTACTAGCTTGAAAACCAAACGTTTGTTGCTTAGAAGTTTCTCCAGAATCACCAAAGATAGTACTCGAAAAAAAAGAACTGATTGATGAGGAAAAGCGCCGAGTCCACATATGGTTTTCTGAGAGATTTATACTGTAACTTTCATTTCCTTGAAAATTCACATTATTTAAATCACTACCATCGCCTGATCCAGCGTTTGTATATGACATTTTTGAATAACTAGAGCTAAGACTCAATTGGTCAAGTGATGACCATTGCCAACTCCATGTAGGGCCCAAGCTATAATTCTGTGACTCGTTATCTGTCTGTAATATACCTGTATCAGAAACCTGGTCTGAATATGAGCAACTTCTCGCATAATTACTAGCAAAAGAAAAAACATGAGTGTGATGTGTATATTGTTGGTTCGATGATAAAGAAAAGGTTTCGCAGTCCCATTCCTTAACATCATAACGACGGATATCACCCCGTGCGCTAAGGCTCACTTGAGTTGATGAAGTATTCCAATATGCATTAACGCTAGGCTTCATCAAATAGCCAGATACCGCAACTTTATCTTCTTGCAAGCTAATATTATTATCATATTCAAGAGTTTGATTTAAAGCTCCAGAAACTTTAAATTCACCAGCAACTACCATTGGAGCTAACACAAGCCATACCATGCTTGTAAAGAAAATATATCCCTTACTGTACATAACTTTATATAAAACATTAAGGAACAATTACGGTGTCATCACTTTGTAATAAGATATTAGCATCTAGGTTTTCTCCATCTTCTATATCGCCATACTCAAAAGGGATTGAGATAGATTTACCTTCCACTGTTTCTCGCAAAATACGAATATTATTTCTTGAAGCAAAAGGAGTTAGCCCACCTGCTAAACTAAGTGCCTGCATAACTTTTAAATTCTTTGTCATTGTGATGGGGCCAGGCCGTGCCACTTCGCCAATGATATAAATTACATTTCCCTCTACAGTTATAAGAGAAACAAGAACTTCTGGTCCTTGAATATATTCTTCAAGTTGCTGCTGTAAAAACTCTTGCAATTCATCTATGTTTTTCCCTGCTGCTAAAACTGTACCTACTATTGGGAAACTAATCGTTCCATCTGGTAAGACCATAACTTCAGCGTCTAAATCATTTTCTTTCCAAACTGTAATCTTTAATTTATCCCCTTTATTTATCTGGTAACTCTTATCAGTAGCAAATGCTTGATTGATAATCAATTGAATCAACAGTATGAATACAATAGCTCCATACTTAATGATAGAAGAAAGGGAAAATGGAATTATCACAGCTAACCTAAAATTATAAAAACAATTCAAAAATTATGTAAACAACCTTTCTAAATCTTGGTTGCCTAGATATCGTTCTAGTAACTACATTCCTCATCACCAGAGCCACACAGTAAAAGCACATTTCATGCCACTCATTCTAATTGCTTGTTTTATATTATCCACCCCCTATTAAAATACACCTTAATTGACTCAGCAGTATGTGATATGACCCACTTTGCGGCATATCACACAACACAACCTATTTACTCTAGCGGGTTAAATACGTTGATAAAGGTATTTAAAAAACACACATTTTATTAGGTGTGGGCTTTAGAGTTAGTGAAAGTATTGGCTTTTAGCCCCCCCTTCATTCCAACCTCACACGAGGATCAACAAAAGAATATGAAATATCTGTCAGTATCAAACCGATGATATACAACACAGAACCTAAAAATACCATTGATCTCACAATTGCAAAATCCTGTCTATTAATTGCATCAATGGTATAACTTCCTAAACCAGGGATACTAAAAAAGGATTCCATAATTAAACTCCCCATAAACAATAATGGTAAGACAACAACGACTCCCGTTAATATAGGTATCATGGCATTTTTTAGCACATGCTTAAATAGTACTTGTGTTTCCGTCAATCCTTTTGCTCTAGCTGTGCGCACATAGTCTTTTTCAACTTCTTCCAAAAATAAAGTTCTGTACCATCGCGCGCCTGAACCTACTCCTGAAACCACACTAATTAATACAGGCAGAATTAAAAACTTAATCGCTGAAAACCCTGTGTCATACCCTGAAATAGGTACTAATTTAAGCAACTTACCAATAAAAAACTGTCCACCAATAATATAAAACAAAGATGAAATAGACATTAAAACAACGCATAAAACGATACTACTAAACTCTATATAAGTATTCCTAAATAGCACCATCATCAAGGCCACAGAAATATTGACCAGCAGCCCTACCATTAAAGAGGGTAATGCAATACTAAGACTTGGCCACATGCGTTGCTTTATATCCGCCCCAATATTTCTACCACTTTCTGATAAACCAAAATCAAACAAAAACAACCCCATCGATTTTTGATAAAAGATAGTTTCTGTTAATTTTTCACTTGAGTCTGCTTGTTGATTCCACAATAAAGGCAAATCATATCCATGCTGCTGCTTCCAGTTTTGTATAGCTTGTTCAGTTACATGCTTTTGTCCTAATTGCATACGTGCCATATCGTCTGGGTTATTGACGACAAAAAACAAAACAAAAGTGAGTATATTTACGCCCATTAATAATGGTAAGGCATACAGGCATCGACGAAGTATATATTGGATCATTTTACTGTCTCCTTTGCTCGATGTTTAAAGGCTTTTATTGCGGGGAAAAGTATCAGTAAAAAGAAAATGAGCGCGAAAATCAATGGCCAAAAATTAGCTTGATTCCACTGTTCCCTTTTTAGCTCTCTAGCTTTAGAGTCAATACGCGTATATTTTAATCTGTTATTAGCCATAAGGTTAGGCTTTAAATTTTTATACCAGCCATGAAATAAGGAAAAGCTTTTGGGATGAAAACCAAACACCCAAGGTGCATCTTTTCTTACTATCGCCTGCATTTTCTGAATAATAACTAACCGCTGCGCGCTATCTTCCATATTGCGCATTTGCTCAAATAACACATCAAATTCAGCATTTTGATAATTAACTGCATTTTCACCACCATGCTTTACTTTTCCATTTTTACTATAAAGTAGAAAAAAGAAATTTTCAGGATCAGGATAATCTGCATTCCAACCCCACAGAAATAATTGCCCACTACCATTACGCATTTTTTCCTGAAACCGATTGTAATCTGTTGCTCGAATAACCAGTTTTATACCCAGTTTTTCAAACTGTTTACGATACCAATTCATTCTAGGACGATCATCAACACTAACGGAAGTTGTGTCAAAATATAACACTAATGACTCACCCGTTTTAGGATCCACCCCTTGTTGATAACCTGCTTCATGCATTAGTTTTTCAGCATCCTTAATTGATTTACGTTTATAGCTTTCATTAACCCAGTCATAAACAATTGGATTCATCCCTGCTTTGTGCTCTTCATGTCCATATATTCCATGAGGAATTAAGCCTTGCGCTGATAAGCCTCGACCATTTTGAAATATGGAAATATATTCTTCATAATCTATAGCGATTGATATGGCCTGACGTAATTTTCTCGCACTTTCTGTATCACCCCCAACGGTGGAATCCAACATATTGAATCCCATATAAAAAATGGATGTCATTGTTGAAGTTTGCAGCTGTATATCTTTCGCTTTCATTGACTCAGTAAGTTTTGCATCACCGTCACCAATAAATTGCACGGCCTGATCAAAACTATCCGATGAAATACCAGAAGCATCGTAATAACCCTGTAAAAACTTATTCCAATAAGGAATAGTTTCCTTCTCTAAGGTATATACCACTTTATCGATAAAAGGCATTAACTTTCCTGCATCATCCAACAAGCCCTTTTGCTTATCCTCTTCTTCACCTTCAAAAGGATATTTATCATCGCGATAATTAGGGTTTTTTGTAAGTACCATTCGCTGATTTGGGTTATTTTCTGACAAAAAATAAGGCCCTGTTCCAACGGGAAACCAATCTAAAGTAATATTTTTATCACTTAAACCTTGCTGTTGATAAAACGCTTCAACCTCCCAAGCCATTGGTGCAAAAAAAGGCATGGCTAACCAGAATTTAAATTGTGGATATTTACCTTTAATTCTAATCTTATAGCGATAACGATCCACTACTTGAACACCTGAAATTGTTGCCGACCTTATACCTACATTATTTACCTGTTTAGAAAACTCATCAAAACCTAAAATATAATTTTTCATCACACCAAAAATAGGTGACTGAACTTTAGGATCTGCCAACCGTTTTATTTGATAAACATAATCAGCCGCTATTAATTCTCTTGTCCCTTGCTGATCAAAATCACCAAGCAGATTAATAGCTTCAATTTGCTCTGCTGTTAACTTTCTATTAGATTCTATAAAAGCAGGATGAAACTGATATTTAATGCCTGATTTAATATCAATTGTGTAATCTGTATAAGCTATATCCGCTATCTTTACACCATCAACCTTACTCCCTTGTTGATTAAAATATTCAATAACAGGCATATTAACAGCCGTTAATGGCTCTAATTGATAAGGTCGCTTAAGATAATGATACTGATAAGGAGGCTCATAAATTTGACCAATAAATGTATTTTCGTTCGCACTATAAGAAACAGCTGGATCTAAATGTTTAGGTCGCTCTGAAAATGAGGAATAAAGTATCGATAAATCAGTTTCATCTTGTTGATAAGGATTATTTAACTGCGAAACATCACAAGCGCTTAAAAATAGGATAAAAATAGTCAGAAAAAGCTTATACATTATTTTTTTGTTCCATTCCTTTGTTATACTTTCACTTATTCTAACAAAAAACAGGTCCGGAGATAAAAATGGGGTTCTTGCAAGGCAAAAAAATTCTTATTGTAGGTTTAGCCAGTAATAAATCAATTGCATGGGGAATTGCTCAGGCAATGCGTCGTGAAGGTGCAGAACTAGCTTTTACTTATCAAAATGATCGCTTAAAAGATCGTGTTGCAAAAATGGCTGGTGAATGTGATTCTAATATTAATATAGAACTTGATGTATCTAGCGATGATCAAATCAACAATGTATTTACTGAGCTTGGTAAACATTGGGATGGACTTGACGGTATTGTACATTCAGTTGCATTTGCACCACGTGAAGCTTTAGATGGTGATTATGTAGAAGCAACAACAAGAGAAAATTTTGCAACTTCTCATGACATTAGCTCATACAGCTTTACTGCATTAGCTAAAGCAGGAAGAGAGATGATGAAAGGCCGAAATGGCGCATTGTTAACATTAAGTTACTTAGGTGCTGAACGAGCAATCCCTAACTACAATGTTATGGGTGTAGCAAAAGCCAGCTTAGAAGCTAACGTACGTTATATGGCTGCAGCATTAGGTGCTGAAGGCACTCGTGTTAACGCTGTTTCAGCAGGACCAATTAGAACCTTAGCGTCTGCTGGTATTAATAACTTTAAATCGATGCTAAGCAAAGCGGCTGATACTGCACCAATGAAGCAAAATGTAACTATTGATCAAGTAGGTAATGCAGCTGCATTCCTATGCTCTGATCTTGCCTCTGGTATTACGGGTGAAATCACTTATGTTGACGGTGGTTACAACATTGCTGGTATTGCAGCAGGTTAAAGTAACAATTAGTAAAGCGGACTTCAGTCCGCTTTACTATCCATTAATAATAGTGGACTGAAGTCCGCCCTACAAAATTCATTATGAGCACAACTGAAATTTTAGGCTATTGTGCCGCATTTTTAACAACCGCCTCTTTTTTACCTCAAGCACTTTTAACCTTAAAAACACGCGATACAAGCTCTTTGTCTTTAAGCATGTATACCATGTTTACCACTGGCGTTTTATTATGGTTAATCTACGGTATAGAAAAATCTGATAACGCACTTATTTTTGCCAATTCAATTACCCTTTTTCTATCAGCATCTATCCTTGGCTTTAAAATATACAATGTTATTTTTAAGAACGGATAAATAATAGCGTTTCTAGCTCAAACCACTAACAAGTTAGTTAAAATCATAAGTACCTATATCCTGAAGCGGAGCCTTATATATCAATTTACCTGTTCTAACGCTACGAGTTTCTGTCAGTGTAACACTCTCACCATTGGTATATGGGCAATCTGGGTAATTCTCATTATCCATAAATGAAAGAATATCTGAGCCTACACCACTTCCAACAAGAGTTAAGTCATTACGCATATGAACATGAACAGCCATAGTAACAGTTCTACCTCTATTCGCTGTTAAAGAAACTGGAATGTATGCACATGATTCATCAAAGAACTTGATATGTTTAACAATATCACCTGTTTTACCATTAAATATCACAACAGTAGGTGCATAGAGATCAGGATTAGGTTGGTTTATACATTGAACCTCATTAGCCACAGAGCCATCTACAGTAGCAATCAAAGAAGACAATCCAGAAATACAACCTTTACTCGACCAATAAACAGCAGCCGTGTTTCTTCCTACAGCTGTGTATGCGTATGCTTGGCCAGACTCAGGAATGCCCATGGAATTAGGGTTCCCGTAGCTTGGCTGTACAACCAGCACCCCAAGTAAAACGTATAGTAATTGCTTCATGCATCATTCCTTGTATTTAAAATATAAAAAGGTGTCAAGGATAGCATGTTATCTACTTTAACGGCTTAAGTTATTCAAAAGGTAATCCATTAGCTCAACTATCATTACCTGCCTTTTCTAGCAGTATTAGCTATGACACAACTTTATATTGATAGTTAACAGAAGAATCAGTTAAGACTAAAGGTGCAGAAGATATGCCTGGGTTGACTCAGTACTTCTTATTAAAAAAACAGCTAAACTAAAGAAGCCTAAAAGTAATAGGGGTACCTAAATGAAAGCACTATTGTTGCACTAAGAAGTAAAAGAGGAATATCTTTGAATATTTTACAGGAAATAGAAAGATGGATGGAGTGATTATTCTTTAATTCTTAAGCATGCTACTTTAATAGCTGAACACTTAGAGCGTTTTTTTGTTGGGGATGTTAAATAATGTACGACAGACAATAACTAGGAGTAAAACTAAAATTATATAAGATGTTTATATCATCTGGGGTGAACGACGGGGTTCGAACCCGCGACAACCGGAATCACAATCCGGGACTCTACCAACTGAGCTACGCTCACCACTATGATATTTGACTGCCAAGTATGGCGCGCTTGACAGGAGTCGAACCTGTGACCCTCGGCTTAGAAGGCCGATGCTCTATCCAGCTGAGCTACAAGCGCAAATCTTGGTCGGGGTAGAGGGATTCGAACCCCCGACATCCTGCTCCCAAAGCAGGCGCGCTACCAAACTGCGCTATACCCCGAACTAAACTT
>Ga0209184_1000863_pt1 | contig 25526 bp, 20 predicted proteins | sample EN8Hudsemesocosm_2_FD_184627 | JGI IMG/M metagenome (GOLD analysis project Ga0209184, IMG submission 184627) | Methane-oxidizing microbial communities from mesocosms in the Hudson Canyon - EN8C Hudson Canyon (SPAdes) (version 2) | ecosystem: Environmental > Aquatic > Marine > Cold seeps | place... | reverse complement strand
GAAAAGGAAGCCAGAGCCTCGTGCTGTAAAACGCCGCCCCAAACCTTATTCACTGCTTAAACAGCCGCGCAATAAAGCGCGTGAAGCCATTAATTCATAAGGTATTTTTGTTAAGTAAGCAGTATTAAGGTAGGCTCGATTGAAAAACGTATTTCACCCACTAATCATTAAATTAATAATCATTCAGATACGTAATGATTTTATGTTTCAATAAAATCTGAACCTCATAGGTTTCGTAAACTAGCGACTAAACCTCATTTCAATTGAATCAATTCAGCCGCAATACTGATCGCAATTTCCATGGGCATCGAACTATTAATCGCCAAACCTAAAGGCGCATGTATTAACTTCCAGCGTGCAGGATCAATAGACTCGCTTAGATTACTCTGCAATAACTTAATCTTGCGTTTACTGCCCAAAAGCCCTAAGTATGCCCATTGCTTATTAGCAAGCTTTGCCAAAACCTGCTGATCGGTTATATGGCTATGAGTCATAATAAAAATATACACCTGCTTACCATCAGAAACTATTCGGTCAACTTCTGTATACGGTGCAACAATTTTTTTCTGAGCAAAGTGATTATCATCCATAGTTTTCACTGCTGGCCGCTGATCAATCACGATAATTTCAAAGCCCAGCAAAACCAAAATCTGCGATAAAGCCAGGCTCACATGCCCGCCACCAATGATATAGGCGGTTTTCTGTGCACCTATCAATTCTTGATATATCCAGCCTGTTTCTAAACTATCGCTAAAAAATAACTCTGGGGATGTTTCTTTAGGATTACCAAGTATTAATCCTTGTGGCACAAAGCTTAATTGCCTAACAACTTGCTCCTGAAAAGCCTGATTAATCTGCTCTAATATGCATAAATCTGCTTGCGTCAGGCGATAAAACAAAACGGTTTGCGTACCCCCACAAACCTGACCCGAGCCATTATGCTGCTGACAAAATAGCCGAGTACAACTGTCCGGTTCATGCAATAAAGAAAGCGCTTGCGCAGACAAATCATATTCAACTTTCCCACCTCCAATGGTGCCGTAGCTTGTACCATCAGCACCAATAAACAATTTAGCGCCTGCTTTACCCGGCGAGCTGCCGCGGCTATCAACAACCAGCAATAAAGCTAAATCCTGTTTTCTTTTTAATGCATTTAAACATTCTCGCCAAAATTCAGATTGCTTAGCCAAATAACACCTCGCTTAATGCAAAATAAATGCTTATTAAAACTTATGAATAATGACCACACCTACGGTAACTAATAGGATCCCCACTAACCGAGGCCAGCTTATTATATGTACAGGCATTCCAAGCCAGCCATAATGATCAAGAATTATCGCCACGCCAAGCTGCCCAGCAGTCACTAAAGAGAAAGCAAGTGCGGCTCCCAATTTAGGCGTCAAAATAATTACCGCAGTGACATAAAATGCACCCATTGTTCCAGCAAGCCAAACAGACCAATGTACATTTGCAGCTTGATTAATTGCTCCTAGATTAACCTTGGTAATCAATGCGTAAATAAACATACTAATTGCACCAAAAACAAATGAAATCAAGGAGGCATAGATAGGATCACCTAGCGCCTTGCCCATTTTTGCATTTAATACCGCCTGTACCGGCAGTGACATACCCGCTAAAATTGCTACCAGTATTAATATAAATTTCATAAGTTATTTTTGATTTAATAAACTACTGCACTGCCTTTCTAATTTCTTCCAACATTGCATCAAAATTACCGGCTTCAGGAACTTCCGGTAAACTCAGGAATAAAACACCCTTTAATTGCCTTTGTTGCAGCTCTGCATGAAGTTCTTCACAATAAACGCCTTGAGTCTCAGCAAACCGCTGTTTTGGTACTTGCCAAACCATGCCACCCCAAACCTGATCATTACCGGCTGACACAGCAGTTCGATGTAACCCACAAGTAGGACTACCATCACGCATTACAATACCAACTACTCGGTGCCCAGTATCCGTATAATTTTCGATATAGTCGAACATTTGCTCGGCTATTTTTCGACAATGCTTACGAAACATAGGGGTCGAATATTGCCCTTTTACCTGCCCCCAACGTGCCGATCCATAATAACTAACTTCAGGACAAGGCATTTGGTAAATCCCAACATCATTCTCCATTAACAATTTAATCAGCGGTGTAATCATTGCTGGTTCAGAAGAAATACCTTTTACACACGCGTTCTGATTCAGTAAGCAATGCGAAATAAAAATAAGTTTGCCACTACGAACATCTTCAATTTTATCTTTGATTTGACCTATAGGATCTTGCATAACCACTTCCTCTCTTTAGTGATACCTGAAACATATTAAAGCCATGTTTTTCAGGTTAAAAATAAAAATATTATCTGTTTTTCTATATTACTTCTTCTTAAAATAACAGTGAATTGCCTTCATAAGATTCATTGTTTTTCTTATACAAAGCCAATAACACCTTCTCAGGCGTCATCGGGGCGGAAAAATTCGGAGTATATGCTGGGTTAAAGGCCTGTATCGCTTTAACTAAAGCAAAATAAGCACCAATCCCGTACATAAAAGGCGGTTCCCCTACTGCTTTTGAATTAAAGATAGCATTGGGATTATTAGCTCCAGTTAAAAAATTCAACTCAATCTCTGGTGCATCATAAATATCGGGGATTTTATAAGTGGTCAAATTGTCGCTTTGTAAATGTCCGTCTTTATCATAAACAATCTCTTCTGTGGTCATCCAACCCAAACCTTGAACTAACGCCCCTTCAATTTGGCCTCGATCTATTTCTGGTGCGAGGCTTTGGCCGACATCATGGACAATTTTAACGCTATTCACCTGGTAGCGTCCGCGCAGGCAATCGAGCGTCACTTCAACTGCCGCACAACCATACACATGATAAGCAAACGGTTCGCCTTTTTCTGTTTTAGGATCGAAGCTTAAATGAGGTGTCGCATAATGTGCTTGAGCAGAAAGCCCGCAACGCGCCATATAAGCCTGTGCAATCAACGACTGCCAAGTTAATTCGCTGATTTCTCCATCAATATAGACGCATTCATTAGCTAACCTAATGGACTTGCTATCCACTTTTAGCTGTTGCGCAGCCTGCTGTTTTAGTCGCTGTAAAATCTGCTCACAGACAATTTTTATCGCCTGCCCATTCAAATCCGCTCCAGTACTTGCGGCAGTCGGTGACATATTGGCAATACGCGTAGTATTCGTACTTTCCAGTTTAATGCGTTGCTTATCAAGCCCTAAAACCTGAGCTGCAATATTGGCTAATTTAACCTTAACGCCCTGCCCCATTTCTACCGCGCCACAGCTGATACTAACACTGCCATCGCTATAAACATGCACCAAAGCATCTGCCTGATTGAGAAAAAAAGCAGTAAAAGCAATGCCAAAACAAACCGGCATTAGTGCTAAAGCCTTTTTTTCTAAAACATGGCAGGCATTAAAATCGGCAATAGCTTGTTGCTGTTTATCCAGTGAAAAATCTTGGTGTAGTTGCTCCCAACTTGCAACAGCTTGTGCATTATTTGCTAACATGCCATAAGGAAAAACATCCCCCTGCTGCAATAAATTTTGCTGCTGAATATAAGCCGGATCAACGCACATTGCTTGAGCTGCTTTAAAAATAGCACTCTCCAAAATAAACATCGCTTGCGGCGCACCAAAGCCACGAAAAGCGGTATTGGGAGGTAAAGTAGTACGACAACTTATTGCCGTCGCTCGAACATGAGCAATAAAATAACTGTTCGTCGCATGGAATAAAGAGCGCTCCAAAATAGATAAGGATAGATCTGCAAACGCGCCTGCATTTTGGTAATAAGTTACTTCATATGCCAGAATTTTCCCCGCAGCATTTAAACCGATTTTAAAATCCGCGCTATACGGGTGCCGTTTTCCAGTAAACCGCATATCTTCAGCACGCGTCAGAGCGATTTTCACTGGCTGCTGTGTTTTACTTGCCGCTAAAGCAGCCATAACTGCCCAAGGTGTTGCCTGCTCTTCCTTACCACCAAAAGCACCACCCAAGCGTAAAACATCGACTTCGATTTTATGCATCGCACAATTTAAAACCCGTGCAGCAATGCGCTGCACCATTCCGGGAGACTGAGTCGCTGAGATAATTTTTAATTGTCCATTTTCCAGTGGAGTCGCAATCGCTGTTTGTGTTTCCAGGTAAACATGTTCTTGCGCACCGGTTTCAGCACTCCCCTCAACGATCACAACACAGCTCTGCCAAATGTTATCAATATCGCCGATAGAAAAACTGCGCGGTGGCGCAATATGTAAGCCTAAACTATCTGCTTCTCGCGCACCAAAAACAGCAGGTAAAGCCTGATACTCAACAACGCATAACTTAGCGGCTTGACGCGCCAATTTGGCTGTTTTAGCAATAATCAGTGCAATAGGCTGACCTTGATAACAGACCTCTTCTTTGGCTAATAACACTTCATCGGGTTCAATATTGCCCGTTTGATTGATCCCTGGAATATCTCTAGCCGAGAGAATTTTAACAACGCCCGATAAGGCCAATGCTGCACTAAGGTCTAATAATTCTATCGTGCCATGGGCTACCGTAGAAACCAAAGGAAAAGCGTGCAAAGTATCAGGAGTTAAAGCTATATCATCAATAAACTGCGCTTTTCCTTGCGCATGCAAAACACAATCTGAATTCATTGAAAATCCTCCCAACTGACATACTCAGGAAAGAGCTTGAGCCAGTGCGCTATTAAAAGTTGCTGCACTAATAATCGCTTATATTCGACACTACCGCGTATATCAGAAAGCGGAGAGATTTCTGTTTGTGCAATGGCTAAAGCCTGTTTTAATAAGTCGATTGCTATCTTTTTATCTTGTAAAAAAGCACAAGTCTTCTGTAAATAAAGAGGAATAGCCGCCACTCCACCAAGTGATATATGTATTTGTTTGAATTTATCATCCTGCACACTAACCGACATAGCCGAATTGACACTGGCAATATCTAAATGCTGACGCTTACTGACTTTTTCAAAGCTTAGTCTTATCGGTGATTCAGTGTATTGAAAATCAATTTCTCGGATTAATTCACCCTCCTGTAAATCTACTTGCTTGTAGTCGAGAAAAAAATGGCGTAATGCAACACGGCGCTGATTTGTTGCTGAACAAATGCTTAGCTGGGCATTCAAAGCGAGAAAAAACATACTTAAATCGCCAATGGGTGAGGCATTGACTAAGTTACCGCCAAGCGTCGCTTGCTGGCGTATAGCCGATGAACAAATTAGCTTAAAATTATCTGCTATTTGCGGGAATAAAGCCTGTAATTTGCCTGACTGTCTTATGGTGTCAATATGTGTAGCGGCTGATATAGTGCATTGTTGCTGAGAAATGCTAATACTTTCGGATTGGTCAATAAAAACTAATGGCGTAGACAATAAATCTTCAGCTTTTTGCACAAACAAATCAGTTCCCCCAGCAACATTGATTCCCTGCTTTTCAGCTAAAGAAATTGACTCAGGCAATGCCGCTAAACGCGCCGCTACATCAGAAAAATAGTCTGGTAAAATCCCCCAGAGAATTAAATCATTAATCCGCGTCTGTGGCTGAGAATGACTCAAATCGAACTGCTGGCACAGCTGATGCAATGCACGCTTGATGCCAGAATATCCAGTACAACGGCATAAATTCCCAGCTAAAGCATCCACGGCAAGATCAACTGAAGATTCAGTAGCATTCATTAAAAAAGCTGTGACCGCAATCACTATGCCCGCCGTGCAAAAACCGCATTGAATAGCACCTTGATCAACTAAAGCTTGTTGTACCGAATTTAATATTTCACCATTAAGCCCTTCGATACTAACGATATGCCGCCCATGGATTAAGCCCAGCGGTAACAGGCAGCTATTAACCGCTTGATAGTGCATCATGCCATTAATATATTGCCCTGATAGCACCAAACAAGCACTGCAATCACCTTCACGACAGGCTTGTTTAGTCCCCGTTATTTTTTGCTCAGTGCGTAGAAAATCGAGCAATACCTGTCCTTCATTTGCATTACCAATATATTCACTTCGATTGAGCAAAAAAGCTGGCATCAACTTATACCTCTAGTGATGTAAATTGAAAAGTTCGGCCATCAAATAAACCTTGATCACTCAGTTTCAGTTCAGGAATAACCAATAGAGCCATAAAGGACAAAGTCATAAAAGGAGCGCGCAATTTAGAACCTAACTGTTTAGCTTGTCGATCTAATTGAGCATAGTGCTCAGCCACAACTTCAGCACTTTGGTCGCTCATTAATCCGGCAATAGGTAACGGTAAAATATCTAAAGTACCTTGGTGGCACGCGGCGATCCCACCTTGTTGATCAATAATTCCATTAACAGCTATGCACAAAGAACCTATATCCGCAGCAACGGCAATAATATTATGCGAATCATGTGCCACTGTTGAGGCTAAAGCCCCTTGTTGCAAACCAAAACCATGAATTAACGCAACTGTAGGCGGGACTTTTTGATAACGATTAATCACGGTTAAAAATAAAATATCGCGTTCTTTATCGGGCACGATATAGCCTTGTTCAACTTTAGGCGTGGTTTGCCATTCCGGAGTGAATAATTCACCATCCAGCGCTTTAATCACTCGAACCTTCTCACTAGTTGCCGGTATTAAAAAATCATCAGCAGTCACTTTACGCGCCTGAAATTGATTACAAGGCTTAGTTATGACTGAAGTGATGAAACTCTTGCCTTGCTCGGCAACTAGCTCCCCATTAACCCAGGTTTTAAGCGGTGTTAAAGTAATTAAATCCTTTAGCATAACGGCATCCATGGCATCACCCACTTTTAACTGCCCCACAGCTAAGTCGTAATGCACAACAGGATTAATACAGGCACAACGCAACACTTTAAACACATCATGACCCAGCTCCACAGCGCGCGCAGCTAGTTGGCTAATATGGCCCGCTAACAAATCATCTGGGTGCTTATCATCACTGCAAAACATGACCTGCTCAGGGTAACAACTAATTAAACGATGCAAAGCATCAAAATTTCGGGCCGCCGAACCCTCTCGTATCAAAATCTGCATACCTGCCGCTAATTTTTGCTCAGCCTCTTCGAGCGTGCTGCATTCATGATCAGTACTAATACCCGCTTGCACATATTGCTCTACTTGCTCGCCCATTAATCCAGGGGCATGACCATCAATCGGGCAATGATAATTCTGTGCTAATTTCAGTTTAGCCCAGACATCAGGGTCTTTATTTAATACGCCGGGGTAGTTCATCATTTCTGATAAATAGCTGACTTCACCTGATTCAAACAAACTTTCTAATGCCACCGCATCAAGTGTCGCGCCAGCTGTTTCAAAAGGAGTTGCCGGCACACAAGAAGGCGCACCAAAGAAAATTTTAAATGGCGTTAATGTGGCATTTTCTAACATATACCGAATTCCCGCCAAACCCATTACATTAGCAATTTCATGTGGATCAGAAACGCTAGCAACGGTGCCATGCCGTGTTGCTAAACGAGAAAACTCAACGGGTGTAAGCATTGAACTTTCTATATGCACATGAGCATCAATAAAGCCGGGAATAAGATACGAGTACTCAGAATTCTCTTCTCCTAAGCGTTTAATTTCAGTAATAACGCCCTCTTGCCAGAATATTTCAGCCAGAAAAATATGCTGTTGCAGAATACCTACATAATTGACTGTCAAATAACCATTGGATTCGCGCATAGCTTATTTACCTTCTTCTGTAGTTATTGCTTAATTAGCAGCCACCCTCCGGTAAGTATTCAGCCCCCCCTAGAAATTTCATCAATTTTTTAGTGAGGTCTCTCAATATTTACATGTTTCAGCTCGTCATCCTGCATGCTGTTAGCAGGGATCTACGTTTAACATGGATCCCCGATAAAAGACTTCGGGGATGACGAGTGTTTATATGAAATTTAAGGGGAGTATGTGAACGATTGCACTCTCAGTGTCCTTTACATTCATAACGCACCGTTTGATTTCCTTTACCCTGATATAAAGGGCTTATGTAATAATAGCAACAAACAAAATAACATGGATAAAAAGCATAATCGCTTTTCATTTTGGCACGCTGTAAAGCACTAAAATCACCTCTACCATGATAATAAATCAACTACTTTAAGAGTTGCCTATGTCCTTACACCCTATCCTTTATAATCTTTTCTTGCAAAAAAATAACCGTTTTTTGCTTCTGCTCGTTTCGCTAATTCTATACTTTCTTATTTACCCTATAGTACAAGAAACAGTGATAGCTTTAAAAATCCTCAACAGTTATTTTATTTTGCTCGTGCTTTCCAGTATTTACGCCATTGCCGACAGCCAGCGCCCCTTAATAATTAGCTTAACTCTGGCGACAATAACTATTTCGTCTCGCTGGCTTTATGCTTTTTATGGCGTTGACTCACTGATTATTCTAGGGCATAGCTCTGAAGTCATTTTCTGGTTTTATATTGCACTGTATATTCTTAAATTTATCATCCGGCAAAAAATCATTACTGCTGAAATGCTCTATGCAGCCTTAGCCGTTTACCTTATTTTAGGCCTCGCCTGGACTTCTCTTTATCAATTAATTGAATTCTATAAGCCAAGCTCATTTTCAATACCCAATGCTGAGCTTTTACAGCAGAATTCAACTTTTCGAATGTGGTATTTCAGCATGGTAACATTGACTACGCTGGGTTATGGTGATATCGCCCCTGTATCAATGATGGCCAGAACCGTGGTGGCTCTTGAGGCTGTGGCAGGGCAATTTTACTTGGCCGTATTAATTGCTAATCTAGTCGGCAGAAGTACAGCGCAAAAACAAGAATAGGCCCAGAAATAAAAAATCGGCATAAAAAAAGGGAAGTATTACTTCCCTTTTTTTATTATTTAGCAAAAACAAGCGCCGACTTTATAAGTAATCATCCTTTGCTTCATTATGCAAAACTTAGCCAGCCACACTATCCGCAGCAGCTAACATTTTTTGTAATTCGCCTTTATTATATAAATCCATAATAATATCGCAACCACCGACTAACTCAGCTTTAATATAAAGCTGTGGGTAAGTTGGCCACTGTGAATATTCTTTTAAAGCTTCGCGCACTTCTTGATCTTCAAAAATATTAAAAGAACCATACTTCGCGTTACATGCCTTCATGACCTGCGCAACTTGCCCAGAAAATCCACACTGTGGAAAATCAGGCGTACCTTTCATGTATAAAACTACATCGTTGCTCGCTAATTGCTCTTTAATTCTGTCTATAACATCCATTACATTTACTCAATAAGATAAAAACCTAGTAATACTATCAGGAATTATCTTGCAAAAAAAGTACCTAGTCAAAACATTTATTACTTGCTCATTAAAATTTAGAAAACTATAATCAGCCCTTTTTTCAAAAAGACTGTCGCTTATCTGCGTGCTTTTTGCTTTAAACAAACAAATCATTATGACCAGCCATATCATGCCCACATACGGGCGCCTGCCAGTCACTTTCACTAAAGGCGAAGGTGCATGGCTCTGGGACCAAAATAATAAACGCTATTTAGATGCGCTTTCAGGTATTGCTGTGTGCAATTTAGGTCACGCACACCCTGCTGTCCACGAAGCTATCTGCACACAAAGCAAAACCTTGCTACATACGTCTAACCTATACAATATAGAAGTCCAAGAACAACTGGCGACAAAACTTTGTCAGCTTAGCGGCATGGATAATGTGTTCTTTGGTAATTCTGGTGCAGAAGCTAACGAAGCGGCGATTAAAATTGCCCGCCTCTATGGCCATAGCAAAAATATTGATAATCCTGCTGTCATTGTCATGCAAAAAAGCTTTCATGGTCGCACCATGGGCACTTTATCAGCTACAGGCAACCCCAAAATACAAGATGGCTTTAGTCCTTTATTAGAAGGTTTTGTCCACGTCGCCTATAACGATGTCGACGCCATCAAAATAGCCATTGAACAAAATTCTAATGTTGTTGCTGTGTTAGTCGAACCAGTGCAAGGCGAAGGTGGCGTTAATATCCCAGCCACTGACTATCTAAATAAGATTCGCGCGCTTTGTGATCAACACGACTTGTTAATGATGTTAGATGAAGTGCAAACGGGCATAGCCAGAACCGGTGCTTGGTTTGCTTTTCAACACAACAATATCATTCCTGATGTTTGCACCCTTGCAAAAGCACTTGGTAATGGCGTACCTATTGGTGCCTGCATGGCCAAAGGCAAAGCAGCAACCCTATTAACAGCTGGCAAACATGGCTCGACCTTTGGCGGTAATCCTTTAGCTTGCAGTGCCGCACTAGCCGTTTTATATACCATAGAAAACGAAGATCTATGCCAGCAAGCGGCAGATAAAGGTGATGCCATTCAGCAAGCTTTTACTGAACAGTTGAAAAACAACAAGCATGTCCTTGAAGTACGTAATAAAGGCATGATGATAGGTATTCAGCTCGACGCACCTTGCACCGAATTAGTTGCGATTGCCTTAGCAGAAGGCCTGCTTCTCAATGTGACAGGCGAAACCACAATCCGTTTATTGCCGCCGCTCATTGTAAATAAAGAACAAATCGAACTACTCGTCTGCAAGTTATCTGTTTTAGTTAATCGTCATACACAACAATAAAAATAATACTATGAATCCAAGACACTTTATCAGCTTACTTGATTTATCAAGCGATGAATTCCGCGCATTAATTCAGCGCGCTATTGAGTTAAAAAATAAGCGCGATCCGGACTTTCAACCTTTAAAAGGTCAAGTTTTAGCGATGATTTTTGAAAAATCTTCGACGCGCACACGCATTTCATTTGAAACGGGTATGACGCATTTCGGTGGCAGTGCAATATTCTTATCACCACGCGATACCCAATTAGGCCGTGGCGAACCGATCAAAGATAGCGCTAAAGTTATCTCTAGTATGGTTGACTGCATTATGTTGCGCACCAATGACCACGCGACAGTCACTGAATTTGCCGAGCATTCTAGCGTACCTGTTATTAATGGACTTACTGACTTGTTGCACCCGTGCCAATTATTGGCGGATATGCAGGCTTATTTTGAACATCGTGGTGACATTCAAGGTAAAACAGTGACTTGGATCGGTGATGGCAATAATATGTGTCATTCCTATATTAACGCTGCCATCCGCTTAGACTTTAAACTCAATATTGCTAGCCCTGACGGCTATCTTCCTGATAGTCTAATGGTTAAATCAGGCGGTGAGCGGATACAGATTTTTAATAACGCATTAGATGCAGCTAAGGACTCAGATTTAATAGTGACTGACGTTTGGGCTAGCATGGGTCAAGAAGAAGAACAAAAATTACGCGAAGTTGCGTTTAAAGGCTTTCAAGTCAATCAAAGCATCATGGATAATGCCCATGCAGATGCTTTATTTATGCACTGCTTGCCCGCCCACCGCGGTGAAGAAGTCACTGCCGAAGTGATTGATGGCAAACAAAGTGTCATTTATAACGAAGCAGAAAACCGCTTGCACGCACAAAAAGCACTACTAGAATTGCTAATGAGTGCCTAAATTAGTTAAACTGCATGCAATTAACCTTTAGTAATAGGACTTTTTGTGAAATACATTGTTTGTTTTATTTTATTATTCAGTAGTCATACTGCGCTTGCGAAATCTGTTTATGTCACCGACTATCATTCGTTTACCTTACGTAGCGGTGAATCTAGCTCACATAAAATTATCAAAATGCTTAAAAGCGGTACACGCCTTACTTTATTATCAGAAAATAAAGGTTCAGGCTACAGCCAAGTACAAACATCGGCAGGTGTAACTGGTTACATACCAACGCGCTTTACACTAAACAAACCAATTAGTCGTTGGTATTTAGAAAAGGCCAATAAACAACTAAAAGTTTTACAAGCAGAAAACGAACAGTTCAAAACAACACTAAAAGACTTAAAACAAAATAACTCTGGTGCTTTAAGCAGTAATGCTGAATTAACCAAAGAACGCGATCAACTCAGCACAGATCTCAATGATTTACGCCAAACTGCATCCAATGCCATACAACTAAAGCGGCAAAATGTTGAACTACAAGAGCGCGTTGTTCATGTTGAGCGTGAATTACAACAAATCAAAAGAGCAAAACAAGCCCTAGAAGACAGTACAAGTCAGGATTGGTTTCTATACGGTGGTATTTTATCGTTTCTCGGCATCTTCTTTGGTTTACTTATTCCAAAAATTAGCTGGCAGCGTAAGCACTCTAGCAATTGGGATACTTTTTAATCCAGCAAACAAACTCTTAAGTGCAGATTAGTCTGCACTTAATTCAAACACCAAGCTTTCCATTTATTCACTCTGCAATTAAGAGACTCAAATCACATGGCTAACGATAAAAACACCCGCACCTTTTCTTCTCAAGTTGTCGATGGTATGGAGCGCGCACCGAGTCGTGCCATGCTTCATGCTGTAGGTTTTAAAAATGAAGATTTCAAAAAGCCACAAATTGGCATAGCCTCAACGTGGAGCATGGTCACGCCATGTAATATGCATATTAACAAATTGGCTGACAATGCAGCACAAGGCGTTAATGATGCCAACGGTAAAGCGGTCATCTTCAATACTATTACTATTTCTGACGGTATCTCTATGGGTACTGAAGGCATGAAATACTCACTGGTTTCTCGTGAGGTCATTGCTGACTCGATTGAAACAGTGACAGGTTGTCAAGGTTTTGATGGCGTTGTTGCTATCGGTGGCTGCGATAAAAACATGCCTGGCTGTATGATTGCCATTTCACGCCTTAACCGCCCTGCTATCTTTGTATACGGCGGCACAATTTTACCGGGCTGTCATAAAGAGAAAAAACTCGATGTTGTTTCTGTCTTTGAAGCCGTCGGTGCTCGCGCTAATAACCAAATCGATGATGCTGAATTAGCCGCTATCGAAGAAAAAGCCATTCCTGGTGCCGGTTCTTGTGGCGGTATGTACACAGCAAACACTATGGCATCCGCTATTGAAGCAATGGGCATGAGTCTACCAGGCAGCTCTGCTCAAGCGGCCGTTTCTGATGAAAAACGCAAAGATTGTGAGCGCGCTGGCGCAGCAGTTTTAGAATTACTTAAAAACGATATTAAGCCTAGCGATATTATGACCAAAGCGGCATTTGAAAATGCCATTACCATCATTATTGCTTTAGGTGGTTCAACCAATGCTGTTTTACATATGATCGCTATGGCCAATGCTGCCAACGTTGATATTAAGCTAGACGATTTCACACGTATTGGCGCTAAAGTGCCTATGGTTGCTGATTTAAAACCTAGCGGTCGTTACCAAATGGCGGAATTAATTGAAATTGGCGGCATTCAACCGCTAATGAAAATTCTACTGGATCGTGGTTTATTACATGGCGATTGCTTAACAGTAACTGGCAAAACTTTAGCGGAAAACTTAGCTGACGTTAAACCTTATCCTATTGACCAAGATATGATCTTGCCATTGGATCACCCAATCAAAAAAGACAGCCATTTAGTAATCTTATACGGTAATTTAGCCGCTCAAGGTTCAGTTGCTAAAATCACCGGTAAAGAAGGTTTACATTTCACCGGTACAGCTAAAGTTTTTGATGCTGAAGAACAAGCTTTACAAGGTATCTTAAACGGCGATATCGTTAAAGGTGACGTGATTGTTATTCGTTACGAAGGCCCTAAAGGTGGCCCTGGTATGCGTGAAATGCTTTCACCAACTTCTGCCATTATGGGTAAAGGCTTAGGCAAAGAAGTCGCACTGATTACTGACGGTCGTTTTTCAGGCGGTACACACGGTTTTGTAGTGGGTCATATCACTCCAGAAGCGCATGTTGGTGGTACTTTAGCGATTGTTGAAAATGGCGATAAAATCACCATTGACGCAGAAACTAGAAACCTAACACTTCATGTAGATGATGCAGAAATTGCCGCGCGTTTAGCTAAATGGCAGCAACCTGCACCTAAATACACGCGAGGCGTGTTAGCAAAATACGCTAAGTTAGTGAGCTCTGCTTCTGAAGGCGCAGTGACAGATAATTAAACGCATGTATTGATACTATAAAAAAAATGGGCTTATATAAAACTTACGGTTTTTATAAGCCCGTCTCTGTCGCTTTATCTCTTATTCAAACAATTCATAAAAGCCGGCTACAAGTTCTGTTACTCAGCGTAATAACCAATATCACTGCCTGCACAACACCCTCTGCCAACTTTCATAACACAGCTATTGAGCATCAGTTCAAAGCCACCAAAATCAACACTCCACTGTTTCAACATATTATTTATAGTAATAATATTAGCGACAGCTCTGCAACACAAAAACTCCATATTTATCTAGATGGCGATGGCACACCGTGGCTTCGTAATCGTTGGGTAGCCAAAGACCCCAGCCCAAGAAACCCTCAAATTCTTGAATTAATGAATTTAGACAAAACGCCCACGATTTTACTCGGACGGCCTTGTTATTACGGCTTACACTCAACAGCTAACTGTCACTTTCGTTATTGGACTTCACACCGTTATGCTCCAGATATCGTAGAATCAATGGCGCAAGCTTTATCTACCTGGCTAACTCAACACCCCCAGTTTAAACAGATCACATTTATTGGTTATAGCGGTGGCGGAACTCTCGCTGTGTTACTTGCACCTTATTTTTCAAATACCCAACAAGTCGTGACTATTGCCGCTAATTTAGATATTGATGCTTGGAGTAATTTACATGGCTACAGCCCTTTAACCGGCTCATTAAACCCTATCAATCAACCGAAACTCAACTCTGCGATTAAGCAATTACATATTTCAGGCGGAAAAGATAAAAACGTTCCTAGTGCTATTATAAAATCCTATATTACTCAGCAAGAGTCAGCAAATTTATTAATTTTTGAAAACCAAGCACACTGTTGCTGGAGTAAGTACTGGCAATCAATCCTCGATACATTTGATACAAGCCACCCCTAAAAAACACCTACTCTGAAGAATATGTACCTCGTCTAAATAGATGATTTCTGAAAAATTTATGCATTCAGAATCGCTAACAAATCAAATAACATTAATATTAAAGCGGTTTAATTGCTTTTTAAAATAAAAAATATCATATATTCACCATACTCAAATATTTTAATATTAACGAAAACAATGTCTTATTGACCGCCATAATAATAGAGCCTAGTATTGGATCATCTTGAAGTGAACATATTCAAGCCACTCTGTATTTAAATAATTTGGAGATTAGAAATGGTTCAAATAAGAAAAATAAATTATAAAATTAACCAAAGTCTACTTTTTTCAATTGCGCTATTTGGGGGAATAAGCTGTCCTATCACGACAAGTGCCTCTAATATTGCAGACACCCCAGGCCTAACCGGACTTCAATCAACAACAGGCGATGCCATTCAAACAGTGTGTGCTGGACTAGCACCAAATAACAGCATTACCCCTACCCCAGAGACTGGCGAGCAAGATTTGTTTAATCAATGTAACGCTATGATCCAAACAAGCAATGAAATTCAAGACCCAAGTGGTGAAAGTGGTGATACCAGTAATAGCTTAGGACTTGATAATGCGGGACTCGGCAGTGCCTTGCAAAATGTAGCTACCGAAGAAATGGGAACTCCCTCTAGAATTTCCATGAGCACATTATCTGGTCAGGTAGCTGAAATTAACAACCACCTCTTTGACATACATAAATTTAGCCAGGGACTGGGAGGAAGTGGCGGCGATGATAATAATAACTCTTTATTGTCCAACCGCTTCAGTGTATTTGTAAATGGTGTTGGCGGTTTTGGTGACACAGGAAGCTCTAGCCGTGAAAATGCCGCTGACTTTTATTCGGCTGGTGTTGTACTGGGCCTGGATTATCGATTCACTAATAATTTCGTTTCTGGACTCGCCTTCGGTTATTCTCATCTTGGATCTGACTTCCAAAATAACATTAATGTTTCAGGCGGTGGAATCGATGCTGATATTTATAATTTATCCTTGTTTGCTTCCTATGATCTAGATGACTTCTACGTAGATGGTAATTTCACTTATGGCTGGAGTGATTATGATGTAACTCGTGCTGTCGTAGTTTTATCCAATAACACGACTTCAACAGGCGGAGCAAATCGAATTGCCACCTCTAACCCAAATGGAGAACAATACTCAGCAGGCCTGGGTTTAGGCTACAATTATCAATATGATGCCTTTAATTTAAATCCTTACGCTCGAGTAGACTACTACCATGGCAAAATTGATAGCTACAGCGAAACAGGGGCTTTCGGTTTAAATCTGGCGGTTGATGAACAAAACTTTGACTCATTACAGTCACTTCTTGGTGTACAGCTTTCCTATGTATTTAGTCATTCTTTTGGTGCACTCATTCCACAATTTAATGTCGGCTGGCATCATGAATTCCTAAATAAAAGCCGAGCTATTAATGCTAGATATACCGCCGATTTTAATAATACTATTTTAACGGCGACAACTGATAACCCTGATCGTGATTATGCGACTCTAGGGTTTGGATTTTCCAATGTTTTTCAGGGTGGAACGCAATTATTTTTTAATTACCAAGCCTTGCTTGGATACAATAATGTAAATAGTAATGGTTTTACTGCTGGGGTACGTATTGAGATATAAATCATAACAAGTATAAGACTACTGGATTAGGTGTTATCTATAATGATGTAGCGGCATCTAACTCCACATTTTTATATGCACTCCCTTTATCTCTCATGTAACATAACACTACAAATTTTATTCAATTTCACGATTCAACACATTGAAACTTACTAATTCCTTCGTTAACTGGTTTCGGGGCTCCTCCCCTTATATCCACGCGCATCGCAATCGGACTTTTGTCATCTACTTTGGTGGTGAAGCCATTTTAGATGCCAGCTTAAATAGTCTTGTACATGACTTTGCCTTATTAAATAGCTTAGGCATACGTTTAGTTTTAGTGCATGGTATTCGGCCACAAATCGATCTACGTTTAAAAAAACAGAATCTACCCTCAATATTTCATGAACAACTGCGTATTACCGATACCAATGCTTTGCAATGCGTTAAAGAAGCGGCCGGTTTAGTCCGTGTAGAAATTGAATCCTTGCTCTCTTTAGGGGTTGCGAATTCACCTATGTCCGGTGCAAAAATTCGTGTCATTTCAGGGAATTTTGTGACTGCCCAGCCTCAAGGCATTATTAATGGCGTTGATTTGCAATATACCGGCAAAGTAAGACGCGTAGACAATGCTGCAATTCAGCAACAACTGGATTTAGGCCACGTCGTGCTTATTTCGCCCGTTGGTTATTCACCTAGCGGTGATTTATTTAATTTATCAGCCGAACAGCTTGCCACCGATGTTGCCATTGCCTTGCAAGCAGAAAAGCTTATTTTAATGACTGAACAAAGCTGTCACTCAACCGAGTCTGGACAACTGATTGCCCAAATGACGACAGCGGAAACACAAGATTTTATTGATCACGAGCCACAGCTAAAATTCAGCACAAAACATGCATTACAATCAGCTATTCAAGGCTGTAAATCCGGTGTTGCTCGCGTGCATATTTTAAATAGAAAAGTTGACGGTGCATTACTGACAGAATTGTTTAGTCGCGATGGCGTTGGCACTTTAATTAGTTCTACTGAATTTGAATCGATACGCCCTGCTGCTTTAAACGATATTCCAGGCATTCTTGAATTAATAACTCCACTAGAACAACAAGGCTTGTTGGTTGCTCGCTCCGAAGAACATTTAGAAATCAATATTAATGACTATATCGTTATCGAACGAGATGGCTTAATTATTGGCTGCACCGCATTACACAAAATAACCAACAGCCATGCTGGCTTAATTGCCTGTATGGCGATACACCCCGACTATCGCAAAGCGGCACGCGGCAATCAACTATTAGAACAGCTACTCATCAAAGCCAAGCAAGACTCGCTACAGCAATTGTTCGCGCTATCCACCCAAACTATGCACTGGTTTAAAGAACGTGATTTTCAAGAAAGTCACTTCAACGAACTGCCGCCCGCCTTACAAGAAAATTACAATCATTTGCGTAATTCTAAAGTACTGAAAAAAACTGTCACTTAAAAACAGTTACAGCACAAAGAGCATAGAATCGTGCCAAATAATTTATACATTGTCATCTGGGGCGCAAGTCTTCAGCCTGCATTTCAAAAGGCAGACTAACTACTGCGCCCCATTATGTTCAAGTTATTTCGTGCATGTTCCATAGAAAAAAACTAATACTCTCTGTGCTTAACTCTTGTTTTCACCCACAAACCCATGACGATTATATGGGTAAATAACGCATAAACACCTAGGTAATTGTTCATTACTCGACATTCGCGTAAAATCAAGTCTCAGATTCACTTTAAGCACAATACACATATGAAAAAAGCACTCTTATTCGCACTCTGCGTACTTTCATTACAAACCATCGCAGCAGAAAAAACTCAGCCCTCAGGCGAAACATGGACAGGTTCTGACCTTTCCGAAGCAACTATAAATCAAGTACAAACAGATAAATATAACTACACTCAATGCATTTATAAAGAAGCGCAAAAGCAAGGCTATCAAAAAATTGATTCTCGTGTTGCAACCGATGCCGTTATGAAACAATGCGAAAAAGAACTGTCAAAAATTCGCTCTACTTTTACTAATAGTGGCGTACCTGGCATTGTTGCTGATCGCTACCTCAAAAAAACGCGCATAGATATGACACGAAAAATACTAAAATCATTGATATTTGCTGAAGCAGCACGTAAATCAGGTGCAACTCAGTAATACTGATGCCACAAAAAACCACACTTAAATAAAAGTAATTATCAAATAGTGTGGGAGCGACTTTAGTCGCGACACCGTGGTTAAAGCCACTCTCACAGAATACGAAAATACACAACACTTATGAACACACAATTTAAAATAGATTTAGACCTTATACCAACCACCTTTGATGCCATCCATGCTTATTTAGCAGCGACTGTTTTTGGTCTGGCACTTACAGTAATCATCTTATTATTTGTGCTATTAATTAGCGCTATGCGCAAATCCAAAAAACCTGAGCAAAAAACAGCAGATAATAAAGAACAAGCCATTTCAACAAACATACCTAAACGCGAGCCAGAAGTTAAAATCGTGGAAAAAATTGTTGAAGTAGAGAAAATCGTAGAAGTTGAAAAAATAATACAGCAACCTGCTCCAGAACCTATCGTTTTAAAAGAAGCAACACCCGATGCTGCATTACAACTTTTAAACTTACTACAAACTGAAGCACGTTTTATTGATTTTATTAAAGAAGATGTCAATGCATACAGTGATGAAGAAATTGGTGCTGCAGCACGCGTTGTCCATACTGGCTGTAACAAAGCACTTAATGAGCACTTCACTTTAACAACAGTGCGTACTGAACAGGAAGGCAGCAAAATCACTCTAAATAAAGGTTTTAATGCCTCTGAGGTGCGTTTAACGGGTAATATCGTGGGCGAAGCGCCTTTTACCGGTACTTTAGTGCATAAAGGCTGGCAGGTTACTGATATTAAATTACCAAAATTAACTCAAGGCCATAATGCAAATATTATCGCTGCAGCAGAGGTTGAACTATGAAAGGTCTATTCAATACAAGTCAACCAACACAAGATAACCCGTCAACTGATTCAGAAGCAGAAACTATAACTGACTTTAATACGGCCTCAGAAGATGGAACGGACAGTACCGAAACGCCCGAACCAATCGAACAACATTCTGTACCTGTACCAGAAAGTGCAGGCACACATTTTTCCATCGGTATCGACTTAGGAACAACACACTGCGTTTTATCCTACGTAGACATTTCCGATCTTGATGCTGATGAAAGAGTACACCAAGTTTTACAGATTCCGCAACTCACCGCACCGGGTACGATTGAAGATAAAGCACAATTACCATCGTTTTTATATCAAGCCCATGAAGCAGAAATAAACGAGGGCGATACGGCTTTACCTTGGACTCCCAAACCCGATTATTTAGTTGGTGAAATCGCACGTAATTTAGGCTCAAAAACACCCATTCGTTTAGTGTCTAGTGCAAAAAGCTGGCTTTGCCATGCCGGTGTCGATTGTAAATCACCGATCTTGCCAACTGAAGCTCCTGAAGAAGTCACCCGCGTTTCGCCTTATCAAGCCAGTGTTGCTTATTTGCAGCACCTTTGTAATGCCTGGAACCAGCAACATCCGAATACCCCCATCGCTGAACAAGAAATCACCATTACAGTACCCGCGTCATTTGATCCTGCCGCACGAGAATTAACTGCTGAAGCTGCTCGCTCTGTCGGCTTACAAAATGCGATTCTCCTTGAAGAACCGCAAGCGGCGCTGTACAGCTGGATTGAAAAAAGCCATGGCGACTGGCGTAATCATGCCACTGTGGGCGATATTATTTTAGTTATTGATGTCGGTGGTGGTACGACCGATTTATCCTTAATTGCAGTTACTGAAGAAGCTGGAAATTTAAGCCTAACGCGTATTGCAGTGGGTGATCACATCTTATTAGGTGGTGATAATATGGATTTAGCTTTGGCCTACACGCTAAAAGCTAAACTCGAAAAAGACAGTAAGCGTTTAGAGCCTTGGCAAATTCAAGCACTCACTCACGCTTGCCGTGATGCTAAAGAAAAAATCCTTAGCGACAATGATGCGGATAATATTCCTATCGTTGTACCGAATCGTGGCTCCTCATTAATTGGTGGCACTTTACGCACAGAATTAACGCGCGATGAAGTAAACAGCGTTTTACTGCAAGGCTTCCTACCAGAAATTTCTAGCGATGAACATCCTGTTAGTCGCGCTCGTTCAGGTTTAAGAACCACCGGCTTACCTTATGCGCAAGATGCTGGTATTACCCGCCATTTGGCCGCCTTTTTAACGCGCCAACTGAATGCGGTTGATGACTTAAATGGTGTATCTCTTCCAGAAAATGCAAGCTTCATTCACCCAACCGCCGTGTTATTCAATGGCGGGGTATTAAAAGCGACACGCTTTTCTGATCGCTTAATGGATGTGCTTAATTCTTGGTTACGCACAGAACAAGCCCCCGAAGCTCGTTTATTAACCGGCATAGATTTAGATTTAGCCGTCGCGCGTGGTGCAGCTTATTATGGCTTTGTACGTAAAGGTAAAGGCGTACGTATCAAAGGCGGTACCGCTGCTTCTTATTATGTGGGTATTGAAAGTGCTATGCCTGCTGTTCCTGGTATGCCGCCTGAATTACAAGCATTGTGTATTGCACCTTTTGGCATGGAAGAAGGCACAGAGACAGATTTATTGGAAGAAGAATTTGGCTTAGTCGTCGGTGAGCCAGTACGTTTCCGTTTCTTTGGCTCTAAGACGCGCCGCGAAGATACTGTCGGTACACGTTTAGATTATTGGACCGATGAGGAACTCGAAGAGCTAGATGAAATTGAAATCACCTTACCGGAAGAAAATCGTAAAGCGGGTGAAATCGTTCCTGTGTATCTGTGTGCCTCAGTCACTGAAGTAGGCACATTGGAATTACAAGCAGTTTCGAGTAAAGATGACAATCATTGGAAAATTGAGTTTGATGTGCGTGCAGGTGATGAATAAGGCCGCGTACAACTAACTTATAAACCTAAGCCAAACCACAGAGGGCACAGAGAACACAGAGCATTAATAAACAAACTCTGTGAACTCTGTGCCCTCTGTGGTTAAAAGGCTCTATTTTCCTATATAAGATCAATTCAATTATTAAACCCTATATACCATTGTGACTAATAAATCCGCACAGTACCACATAGGCATAGACTTGGGCACTACTCACACTGTAGTGGCTTACGCCAAAATCCAGCAAAAAAATGCGCCGATCCAGATTTTTGAGATAGAACAACTGGTCGCTCCTGGAGAAGTTGCTTCTCGCTCTCTATTGCCCTCAGTGCGCTATCACCCCGCTAAAGGTGAACTCTCTGACGCTGATATGGCTTTTTCCCCTTCTGGTGAACAAGCGGTTATTGGTCAAGCAGCGCGTGTATTAAGTGCAAAAACTCAAGGCCGCTTTGTTAGCAGTGCAAAAAGCTGGTTATCTCACCCTTCTATCGATCATACGGCCGCCATTTTGCCTTGGGGCAGTTCTGATGAAGTGGAAAAAATATCCCCGCTTGATGCCAGTGCCAGTTATTTAAAGCATGTGCGCCAAGTTTGGAATCATAAGTTCCCTAATGCTTTGCTCGAAAACCAGCGTATCGTTATTACCGTACCGGCTTCATTTGATGAAGGTGCGCGCTCACTGACACTAGAAGCTGCACATAGCGCAGGATTTAAAAAAATCCACCTATTGGAAGAGCCACAAGCCGTTTGTTATGACTGGTTACGTCGCCATCAGGATCAACTTAAAACGACTTTAGATGATATAAAACTGCTTCTAGTTTGTGATGTCGGTGGCGGTACGACTGATTTAACCTTAATCAAAATAGAAGCCACTGAAGACGAACCTAAATTATCACGCATAGGCGTAGGCGATCATCTCATGCTTGGTGGCGATAATATCGACCTTGCCTTAGCGCATTTAGCCGAATCACGACTTAATACCGACAACAAAAAACTCTCAGCTGCCAATTTATCGCATTTATTAGAACAGTGTCGTATAGCGAAAGAACGCTTATTAGCTGAAGATTCCCCCGAACAATTAAATGTTACTTTATTAGGTGGTGGCTCTAAGCTGATTGGTGGTACACGCTCAGTTAGTTTAACGCGCGAAGAAGTTAAAAATATTGCTTTAGATGGCTTCTTTCCATTATCTAAACTCAATGAATTACCTGATAAAAAACGCAGTGGCGTCGTTGAATTTGGCCTGCCCTATGCAGCAGAACCCGCGATCAGTAAACATATTGCCGCGTTTTTAAACACCCATCGCCACGCGGCACAAGAAGCTCTCGGTAATGACACTATCGTACCCGATGCCCTGCTATTAAATGGCGGGGTATTTCGCAGTCAGCCGATTAGCCAGCGCACCCAAGCCTTAATCAACTCATGGAGTAATAAAGCCCCTGTCTTATTGGAAAATCAGCACCCTGAACTCTCGGTAGCTTATGGAGCGGTAAGTTACGGCATGGCTCGCGAACAAAAGAAAGTAAAAATTGGCGGTGGCGCTTCACGTAGTTACTTTTTATTAGTGGGTACGGAAAAAGAACAACAAGGCGTGTGTATTCTGCCGCGAGGTAGCGAAGAAGGAAATGAGATTATCTTAAAAGAGCATCAATTTTCTTTACGCTTAGGCCAGCCGGTCAGCTTTCACCTTGCTTCATTAACGGGTGGTGATCAATATAAAGCAGGAACAATTGTTAGCATTACTGATGACTTTCACCCACTGCCGCCTTTAGCAGTCGCTTTTGACCAAGACAATAGCAACGCACAAACTGAAGTTACCGTGCAATTATCCGTGACTTTATCTGAAGTCGGTACTCTACAAATTCAGTGTGTTTCAGTTGCCGAGCCAAATCAACGTTGGGACGTGCAATTTCAAATCAGAAAGAAAACAACTCACCTTACTTCTAAAAAACTACCAGCAAACTTCCCGCAAGCCGTAGCAAAAATTGAAGCCATTTTCGGCTCAAAATCTAAAGATATTAACCCTAAAGCAGTAAAAAGTTTACGCGCGGATTTAGAGAAATTATTAGGCTTGCGCAACGAATGGTCTAGCCATTTATTACGCGAAATATTTACTGTATTACTAGAAGTGCGTAAGAACCATCGCCGCTCAGCCAACCATGAACGGGTTTGGCTGAGTTTAATCGGTTATTGTTTACGCCCTGGCTTTGGTTATCAATTGGATAACTGGCGTGTTGAACAGTTATGGAAAACCTATCAACATAATATTCAATTTGTTAATGAAACCCAAAATTGGACTGAATGGTGGATTTTATGGCGGCGTATTTCTGGCGGCTTAGATACCGAAGCTCAAGAGCTGATTTTTAATGATTTAGCTAAATATCTAAACCCAGCATCCGCGCGCCAAGGCAATACAGCTAAGCTCAGCAAACAACGCGGCTATGATGATATGGTACGCTTGGCGGCGGTATTAGAACGCTTACCTATTGCGCAAAAAACACAATTAGGTGAATGGTTCTTAAAACGTTTGGAAAAAGCGAGCGAGCCAGCACATACTTGGTGGGCCGTCGGTCGTATTGGCTCACGAGTGCCTTTTCATGCTAGCGCACATTTTGTGGTTTCCCCTGAAACAGCAACGCTTTGGCTAGAACAAATCCTTAAAGCCGATTGGAAAAAAATTCCGCAAGCCGGTTTTGCCGCCACTTTAATGAGTCGCAAGAGTGGTGACCGAGCACGTGATATTGATGATGCAATGCGTAATCGAGTTATCGCACAATTGAAAGCCACTAAAGCGCCTAGCTCATGGTTAGAAATGGTCGAATCGGTCAAGGAGCTGGATGCCTCTGAAGAGCAGCAAGTCTTCGGTGAAGCATTACCACCTGGTTTAACTTTGATTAATCAGTAAGCTTGATTCTATTGATTAAAATATGGTCCTATTTCATCGATCAGATTACACTTGAATTTAATTGTCATCGTCATTCCCGGGTTGCTTTATCGGGAATCTTTTGATGTATCAGAACCCGTAAGGCGGATACAAGGTTGGATTAGCCTTTTTATTGCGGAGCATTAAAAAACGTAATCCGACAAAGTAGTTGAAATGTCGGATTACGTTATCTGCGCTTCGCTAGATAAGCTAATCCAACCTACGCCCTATTCATTACACAGAGTGTTCCTCTCGAATTTAGAAAGAATTTTACAGAATTGCCATCCCCTAACTTGGAAATTTATGCCCCATCATTCAACCCAGAAAAAACTATCTCCTGTTTTTATAGCCTTGGGGCTTATTACATCTTCAGTAGCAGCGGATGAAAGCGTAATACTGGATACTATTGTGGTTGAAGATACCATTACCGCTGGCAATGGCTTAATGAACAAGCAAACAGGTGTGCAGGCACGTAGCGTTATCTCACGTGAAGCCATTGAGCAAAAAAACACCCAAAATAATGTCTATCAAGCAATGGATTTAATGCCGGGCGTGAATACTTATAGCTATGATGCTACTGGCTTATTTGGTGGCAATATACGTATGCGCGGTTTTAATAGCGATCAAATTGGCATAAGCATTGACGGTGTTCCCATGAACGATGCGGGAAACTTCGCCGTTTATGCTTCAGAGTTAGTTGACCTAGAAAATCTGGAAGAAATTTCTGTTATTCAAGGTGGCAGCGAGTAATGCCGCTACCAGTCACATTAATTCATTTTATATCAACTGGTTGCATATTCATTTCTTGGCTTCGTCATTAGAGAATAACTCTTCGGTCTTCGCTTGATAACTCTGGGTTGATTTGGCCTTTTTCGTTGACCAATTTCTGTTTGAGTTATTGCCATCAAGAGAGCAGGTATTAACCTTCCTAAAGCAACTCCAGTCAGTGTGATGCACAAACTTGCAGTATTACGCATCAACTGAACAGCAGCCATAAAGCTAAGATGCCGAGGCACTTTTTCATTGAGGCAGGCTGCTCTGG
>Ga0209184_1000861_pt1 | contig 25571 bp, 18 predicted proteins | sample EN8Hudsemesocosm_2_FD_184627 | JGI IMG/M metagenome (GOLD analysis project Ga0209184, IMG submission 184627) | Methane-oxidizing microbial communities from mesocosms in the Hudson Canyon - EN8C Hudson Canyon (SPAdes) (version 2) | ecosystem: Environmental > Aquatic > Marine > Cold seeps | place... | reverse complement strand
TTAGATGTATATGAATTATTTACCTATAGAATATATTGAACCTGTTTTTCGACCTCCTTCAGAGGCGAGATCGTTGATCCTTCAGGTTTCTAATGGTTGCTCGTACAATAAGTGTACATTTTGCGATATGTATACGGCTCCTCAGAAGAAGTTCAAGCCAAAAGCAATCGCTGAGCTAGAGGTGGAAGTAAAGGCTGTCGCTTCAAAAATGCCTGATATGAAGCGCTTCTTTTTAGCTGACGGCGATGCAATGACTTTATCGTTTAGGCGCTTAAAAGAAATATTAGAATGTATTAATCGATACTTTCCACAGCGTGAGCGAGTGACTGCTTATTGTTTGCCCAGAAATATCAAGAAGAAGACCGTAGAAGAGTTAGCACAGCTAAGAGAGCTTGGCCTTAGTATGGTTTATGTGGGGTGTGAGTCTGGCGATGATAGGGTGCTTGAAGGTGTTCAGAAAGGCGAGACATTCGAAACCTCTAAAGATGCACTCCTTAAATTAAAGGCTGCGGGCATCAAATCATCAGTGATGATTTTGAATGGATTGGGTGGGCGTAAATTTTCTGAGCAACATGCCATCAATACGGCTAAGTTAATGAATGAGACTCAGCCTGAGTTTGTATCGACTTTGGTTGTTTCATTTCCAATGGGTGAAGAGCGTTTTCGTGCAGGATTTAATGGTGACTATGAGCCGCTTGAACAAAATGATTTATTTCATGAGATTCGAACTTTTATCAGCCATTTAGAATTAAACGATACGGTATTTCGCTCAGACCATGCCTCGAATTATCTTGTATTAAAAGGTGACTTAGGGGCCGATAAGCAAGCGATGTTGAATCAAATTGATCTTGCTCTGAAAGGGGCGATCCCGTTAAGGCAGGAGTGGCAACGAGGGCTTTGAAATGACAGAAAAGTTGAAATCAGCAGGAAACCGTTTGCCGGATTTTGCAGCTGAAATTCGTGTGTTGGTGGGTGAGGGTAAAACACTACCGCCAGTAAATGACTGGCATCCTGAGCGTGTAGGCGAAATAGATATTCGTATTGCAAAGGATGGTGTGTGGTTTTATCAGGGCGATGAAATGGAGCGGCAGTCGATTGTTAAGCTGTTTTCAGGAATTCTAAGGAAGGATGGTCAAGACTATTTTTTGGTGACGCCTGTTGAAAAGATGAAAATAGCGGTTGATGACGCGCCGTTCGTAGTTTGTATGATGGATGTGGAAGGCGAGGGCGAAGGCCAGAACATTTACTTTTCGACGAATGTTGGCGATGCATTTTTGCTTTCTAGTATGCATTCGTTGACGGTTGACTATAATCAGAAAAATGAACCCTCACCGTATGTTTTGGTGCGCGATCAGTTAAATGCTTTGATTTCTCGTCAGGTTTATTATGAGTTAGCTGAGCTTGTCGTTGAGATAAGTAATGAGCAGGGTGATGAGGTGTTTGGTATTTGGAGTGATGGCGCCTTTTTTAACTTATAGCTCTTATTGTTAGGTTTTATTTTTAGCCGATTTACAGGCAAAAAAAAGGCATTGTTTTCACAATGCCTTTTTTTTTAAAGCGTGTAACTAATTAAAGCGCAGCATCCAATTCAGGAACGGCTTCAAATAAGTCAGCAACAAGGCCGTAGTCAGCTACCGAAAAGATCGGAGCGTCTTCGTCTTTGTTGATTGCTACAATTACTTTACTGCCTGACATACCCGCTAAGTGCTGAATCGCACCGGAGATACCAACAGCAATATAAAGGTCAGGAGCAACAATTTTACCTGTTTGACCAACTTGCATGTCGTTAGGGACAAAGCCTGCATCAACAGCGGCACGCGATGCGCCAACGCCAGCGCCAAGCTTATCAGCAACTGATTCAAGTATTTTGAAGTTATCGCCATTCTGCATGCCACGACCACCAGAAATGATGATTTTTGCAGCAGTTAATTCAGGACGGTCAGACTTCGCCATTTCTTCACCAACAAATGAAGAGATGCCAGCGTCTTGAACGTTGTCGATTGCTTCAACAGAGGCAGCGCCACCTTCCGCAGATACAGGATCGAATCCAGTGCCACGAACAGTGATTACTTTGATGCTATCTGAAGACTGAACAGTAGCAATTGCGTTACCTGCATAAATTGGACGAACAAAGGTATCAGCAGATTCTACTCGGATGATGTCAGAAATCTGAGCAACATCAAGTAGTGCCGCAACGCGAGGAAGGAAATCCTTACCGGTTGTGCCAGCTGAAGTAATAACGTGAGAATAACCTTTGCCTAAGTCAGCAACTAAAAGAGAAAGATTCTCTGCTAGTGAGTGGCCATATGCTGCATTGTCTGCAACTAAAACCTTTGCAACGCCTTCTGCTTTTGCAGCGGCTTCTGCTGCTGCGCCACAACCTTCACCGGCAACTAGAACATCGATGTCGCCACCGATTGCTTTTGCTGCAGCAAGAACATTTAAAGTGACTGGCTTGATGCTTGCGTTGTCATGATCTGCAATTACTAGAATACTCATATTAGATCACCTTCGCTTCGTTCTTAAGTTTATCAACTAATTCAGCTACGTCGGCAACTTTGATGCCGGCTGAACGTGTTGCAGGCTCTTCAACTTTAGTAATCTGTAAGCTAGCAGCGATATCAACACCTAAATCAGCAGGAGTTGTCATTTCAAGCGGCTTTTTCTTAGCTTTCATGATATTTGGAAGAGATGCGTAACGAGGCTCGTTCAAACGTAAGTCAGTTGTTACAACTGCTGGTAAGTTAAGCGCTACAGTCGTTAAACCACCGTCAACTTCACGTGTTACGTTTACTTTATCGCCTTCAACAACAACTTCAGAAGCAAATGTGCCCTGACCCATGCCAGCTAAAGCTGCAAGCATTTGGCCTGTTTGGTTGTTATCTGAATCGATTGCCTGCTTTCCAAGAATAACCAATTGTGGTTGTTCTTTGTCAACAACAGCTTTAAATAATTTAGCCGCTTGTAAAGACTGAACTGTTTCATCAGTTTCAATCAAAATACCACGGTCAGCACCTAGTGCTAAAGCTGTACGTATTTGCTCTTGAGCAACTTTAGGTCCAATAGAAACGACGATAACTTCACTTGCTACGCCCTTTTCTTTTAAACGTACCGCTTCTTCTACGGCAATTTCACAAAATGGGTTCATCGCCATTTTGATATTTGTAAGATCCACACCTGAATTGTCAGGCTTTACTCGTACTTTGACGTTATAGTCAATAACTCGTTTAACAGCTACCAGAACCTTCATAGATTCCCCGTTAATTAACAATGAATGGAATTTGAGACCTTTTTCAACCTAGTGGGTTAATTAAAGCAGCCACTTATTACAGTTTATGCCTTAAAAACTTTTCTAGGGATAGGTCTAGACTCTATCGAAAGACTAATAAAACTTAGTAGATTCAGTATGTTATAACAAACTTTAGGCTAGTAAGGTCTTCCGAGACGCGCATTATTCTGCCCAAAAAACCCTTTTAGGTCAATACCTACAAGGCTATACGGTGATATTTCAGGCTTTTTATCGAAGTAAAACGATACATGTGTACACTAAAAACTATCATTTTTATCATCAAACCATCATAATAGTGCACAATTCAAACGGTTGTTTGAATTGCAATAATTTCAAGATGCGCAAAATATATAAAATCTGTATAATCTGCGCGCTTAAACTAATGAAAATATGTAGATTGAATTAGCGAATTACGAAATGCTGTTCTATAACTGTCTGCAACAACAAATATATGCACGAGGAGATTTATTGTGGAACGTGAATCGATGGAGTTTGACGTACTCATTGTTGGTGGTGGCCCTGCTGGATTATCTGCAGCTTGCCGTATACGCCAATTGGCCGAAGAAAATGGCAGTGAAATTACCGTGTGTGTTGTTGAAAAAGGCTCAGAAATAGGTGCTCACACTTTATCTGGTGCTGTTATTGAAGATAAGGCTCTGGCTGAACTTTTTCCTAACTACAAAGAGATGGGTGCACCACTTAATACGCCAGTTAAATCTGATGAAGTGTATTTATTAAATAGCGATCAAAAAAGTGTTAAAGCGCCTAATTGGATGATTCCAAAGCCAATGCATAATGACGGCAACTATATTGTCAGTCTTGGTAATGTTGTTCGCTGGTTAGGTGAGCAAGCAGAAGCGTTAGGTGTTGAGGTATATCCAGGTTTCCCTGCTGCTTCAAACATCATCGAAGATGGCTCTATAAAAGGTATCATCACGGGTGATATGGGGGTGAGCGAGTCTGGTGAACAAACAGATGCATTCATGCCGGGTATGGAATTACGCGCTAAATACACGATTTTTGCTGAAGGCTGTCGAGGTCATTTAGGTAAGGAGTTGATTAAAGAATTCAACTTAGACAAAGGTAAAGATGCTCAGCACTACGGTATCGGCATTAAAGAGTTGTGGGATATACCAGCTGAACAACATCAAGAAGGTTTAGTGATTCATGGTGCTGGTTGGCCGCTTACTGAGTCAGGATCAACCGGTGGTTTCTTCCTTTATCATACTGAAAATAATCAGGTTGTTGTTGGTTTGATTACTGATTTAGCCTATTCAAATGCCCACGTTAGCCCATTTGATGAATTTCAACGTCTTAAGCATCACCCAGTTTTAGAAAAACACCTTAAAGGCGGAAAGCGAGCTTCTTACGGTGCGCGTGCAATCACTAAGGGTGGATTAAATAGTTTACCTAAGATGACTTTTCCTGGTGGTCTAATTGTTGGTTGTGATGCAGGTACGTTAGATTTCTCAAAAATCAAAGGTACGCATACGGCAATGAAGAGCGGCATGATTGCTGCCGAAGAAATTGTGACAGCGCTGAAAGCTGATCGTGCTAACGATGAAATTACTGAATACACCAAAGCGTTCGAAAGTTCTTGGGTTTATAAAGATCTTCTTAATAGCCGTAACTTTGGTCCAGCGATGCACAAATTTGGTATGATTGGTGGTGGCGCGTTTAACTATATTCACCATAATATCTGCCCGCTTCCGATTACATTACATGATACTGTGCCAGATCACGAAACGATGAAGCCTGCGAGTGAGTGCAAAAAGATTAACTATCCTAAGCCTGATGGCGTGATTAGTTTTTCTAAGCTTGACTCTGTTTTTATTGGTAACGTTAACCATGCAGAAGATCAGCCGTGTCACCTTAAGCTAACAGATCCATCTATCCCGTTAGGGCATAATCTAGCGAAATATGATGAACCTGCGCAGCGTTATTGCCCAGCAGGTGTTTATGAGATTGTTGAAGATGAAGGTGGTGAAAAACGCTTTCAAATTAACTCTCAGAACTGTGTGCATTGTAAAACATGTGATATTAAAGATCCTGCCCAGAACATTACTTGGGTAACACCAGAAGGTGGCGGTGGTCCAAACTATCCAAACATGTAAGTGATTTACGTATAAAAAAAGGCAGAGAAATCTGCCTTTTTTTATGTCTGCTTGTTAGGTTTTATATGGTGTCGGAGGCAATTAAGTTGTTTGGCGTTTAACCCTTGGTGTGTGCTTATTTTAGTAGGATGTTTGAAGGGAAGTGTGGGGTGAAAAGACTATAGGGGGAGGTTTTTGTAGGGTTTTAGATATTAAAAAGGGCAGAGGTATCTGCCCTTTTCTGGTTGCTTATAAATCGTAACCTTTCTCTTCATGAAGCGCTAAATCAAGTCCCATTGATTCATCGTCGTCGTCTACTCTTAAGCCGGTGATCGCATCAACAGCTTTTAAAATTACCCAAGTAACAATGCCTGTGTAAAAGAATACGCTGACAATACCGATCATTTGCGCGCTAAGCTGCTCGCTTATTGAACCGTTGTCACCACCAAAACCATAACCGCTAAAAGGTCCGAGGTCTGATGCACATAAAATACCGACCATAAATGTACCTAAAATACCGCCAACCCCATGAACAGGAAAAACGTCTAGTGAGTCATCAATCTTAAGTTTCTGTTTGATGAATAGGGTTGCATAAAAGCAAACAATACCCGCGCAAAGACCGATTATGAGTGCCGCACCAGGGCTAACTGATCCGGAAGCCGGTGTGATGGTACCCAAGCCTGCGACCATGCCAGTTACAACGCCCAATACTGAAGGTTTGCCGTATTTTCTCCACTCACATGCCATCCAGGCTAATGCGCCCATTGACGCCGATAAATGCGTGGCAACAAGTGCCATAGCTGCATTTTCATCAGCAGCAAGTGCACTACCTGCATTAAAACCGAACCAACCAACCCATAACATACCAGCGCCGGTTACAGTCATAGTCATGTTGTGTGGAGGCATAGCAGTCTTAGGCCAGCCTTTTCGGTTGCCAATAACGAGTGCCGAAACAAGTGCAGCAACGCCCGCTGTAATATGTACAACAATACCACCCGCGAAATCTAGCACGCCTAGCTCGCTTAACCATCCGCCGCCCCATACCCAGTGGCAAACAGGGATATATACAGCAAATAGCCAAATGCTACTGAAAAGTAGCATCGCTGAGAACTTCATACGTTCAGCAAATGCACCGACGATTAAGGCTGGTGTAATAACGGCAAAGGTCATTTGGAAAGCTGCAAAAAGCGCTTCAGGTATCGTGCCTGTTAGTGAGATTTTGGTAACGTTTGCCATGAATAAATTGCTGAAATCACCAATAAACTGGTTTCCTTCTCCGAATGCAAGGGAATAACCTGCAATATACCAAAGGACCGACATAAGCGCTGTTAAGGTAAAGCATTGCATTAAGATAGACAGTACGTTTTTACTGCGGGCTAAACCCGCGTAGAAAAGTGATAGTCCTGGTATGGTCATAAATAAAACGAGGGCAGTTGCTGTCAGAATCCAGGCTGTATCAGCACCATTGAGGACATCTTCTGCAAAAGCAAAAGTGGGAACTAGCAGTAGTGAAGCTAGTAGTGGTAATTTTTTCATAAGTAATTCCAAGAAAATCATATTGATATTAAAGGGCGTCGTTGTTTGTTTCGCCGGTTCTAATGCGGATTGATTGCTCAATATTAGAGACGAAAATTTTACCATCCCCAATTTTTCCGGTATTAGCCGCATTAATAATGGACTCTGTTGCTTGATCAAGCTTGTCGTCGGCGACAACAACCTGGAGTTTAAGTTTTGGCACAAAGTCGATGATGTATTCCGCTCCGCGGTAGAGTTCAGTGTGTCCTTTTTGACGGCCGAAGCCTTTTACTTCCTCGATAGTCATGCCCTGTAGACCTATGTCTGTCAGGGCTGTTCTGACATCCTCTAGTTTGAATGGCTTAATAATCGCAGTGATCAGTTTCATTTATTTTCCTGTATGTCGCAGAAAGTTAGTTTTTGATTACTTGTTTATATTTAATTATCAGTTATTCAAGTAATAAGTGCGGTAATATTATTATTTTTTCATCATCGTTTACGATGATGATTTAGAACGGAAATTAAACTAATCAAATTACGCTCTAAATTCAATAGTGAATTGGGTTTAAGGCGTGATTAATCTTTAAAATTAGACTCTTTTATGACTCTGTTTAGTAAGTTATCTATCTTTTATTTTGTCTATTTCTCGCTGCTAGGGGTGATGGCACCTTATTTAGGCTTATATTTGGAGGATCAAGGATTTAGCTTGTTTGAGATTGCCCAGCTTTCATCCTTGCTAATGCTAACCAAAATTGTTGCGCCCATGTTGTGGGGTTCGCTGGCTGATCGATATCATAATAGAATATATCTGGTTCGTCTTGGTGCAATGATGACCATGGTTTGTTATTTGGGTTTTTTTGTTGCAGAGCAGTTTTGGCATTATGCGTTAATTATTGTGCTTTTCAGCTTCTTTTGGAATGCTATTCTACCGCAGTTTGAGGTGGTTACCCTGCTGTCGCTTGATGGCCAAAAGGATCGATATAGTCGTATTAGGTTATGGGGGTCGATTGGTTTTATTGCGAGCGTTGTTGCGATGGGGTGGTTTTTTGAAAAACTGGGTCTTTATCTATTTCCTATATCTTTGTTAGTGATTATTGCCGCGATCTTTTTTGCTAGCCTTTTCCAGTTTAATACATTAGAAAAACCAGTCGAAAAAACCTTGGTTTTGACTGGTTTGTGGCAGCAATTGAAGCGCAGAGATACTCAATTCTTTTTTGTATCCTGTTTTTTATTACAAGCTTCGCATGGCGCATATTATACCTATTTTAGTATATTTTTAGAGTCAATCGGTTATGGGAAAACTCAAATCGGTTGGTTGTGGGGTTTGGGGGTTTTTGCGGAAGTTCTTATTTTTATCGTTATGCATCATTGGTTTGCTAGGCATTCTATTAAAAAAATCATGCTCATTTCTTTGGCGCTCACGAGCTTGCGCTGGAGTTTAACATCTTATTATGCTGATGTTTTTTGGATCTTAGTAGGTTCTCAATGTCTACACGCCTTCTCTTTTGGTGCAATGCATGCAGCGGCAATTAAGTTTGTTGATCTTAATTTTGATGCGCGGACACAAGGCAGGGCTCAGGCTTTATACAGTAGTTTAAGTTTTGGCTTGGGGGGAGCTGTTGGCGCATTCTTAAGTGGCTTAATTGTTGTTAAAACTAGTTATGAAATGATATTTCTTGTAAGTGCGCTCATGGCTTTCTTCGCTATGATTCTAGTTTTTCCTTTCCGGTCGCGGCTGAATACAAGGCTTTTGTAATAAAGTATCTTTTGGTTTCCTCATGGTAAGTCTCCTATCTCATTGAAAAAAATTAACTTTAAGTTGGTTGATTCTCAAATTAGCGTCTATGCTTTCTTTTAAATGGAATATCGCACTTTTCACGCAATTCAGTGGAAAGGTTATGTGATTATAAATATTAGCGTCTTAGTTTTATGAATGCCTTCAGAGGATGCGATTAGGTATTTTTTGCAAAGTAAATATGTTGTTACTTTGTATCAACCGAGAACAGGTCATATGCGAGCTTAATAAAAAGTTTGTAAGAAAGAATTCAATGTAACGGAGTATCGTTCGATGACGAAAAACACACAGCGCTTGCAACAGTTTGCCAAGCTACCCTTAGCTTTGGCTATTGCAGCTTCTATATCAGCGCCAGCTAGCGCCTTTCAATTTTATGTTAATGATTTAGAGGCGAGTTTAGATACCACGCTTAGTGCGGGTGCAAGTTGGCGTCTGGAAGAAAGAAACGATGAACTAGTAGGTGTCGGCAATGGTGGTAGTGGTGGTTCCATCAATAGTGATGATGGGAATTTAAATTTCGAGAATGATAAAACCTACTCCAAAATAATTAAAGGAAATACTGACTTCCTCATTACTTATGAAGATTATGGCTTTTTTGGGCGTGTAAAGTATTGGTACGATTTTGAGCTTAAAGATGAAAGCCGTGCTTCTGATGGTATCAACCCAACCAGACAGTTGAGCTCGGATGGGAAAGCAAATGCTTCGGGTGGTGAAATTTTAGATGCTTATGTATGGGCGGACTACTGGTTCGGTGATACGCCATTGAATATTCGCCTCGGTAAACAGGTAGTCAGCTGGGGTGAAAGTACGTTTATCTTTAATGGTATCAACGTGATCAACCCTGTTGATGTTGGTGCTTTTAGAGCGCCAGGCGCTGAAATTAAAGATGCACTCATACCGGTTAAAATGCTTTATGGTTCATTGGGTTTAACCGATGACATAACACTAGAAGCGTTTGTACAACTTGAGTTTGAAAAAACACGAATTGAGGATTGCGGTACTTTCTTTTCAACCGTTGATTATGTCGCAGATGGCTGTGGCCCGGTGTACGCATTGGGAGCGCAATCAGAAACAGTAAATAAACTAGGGCTTGATGGGACGGGCGGACTGCCAACTCAATTGTCTAGAATAGCCGATAAAGAAGCGGATGATACTGACCAATTTGGTATTGCTTTACGCTGGTATGCGGCTGACTTGAATGAAACAGAATTTGGTTTTTACTTTGTTCAGTATCATGGTCGTTTCCCGCTAGTTAGTGGTGTCGCCGCGAATGATGCTAATGGAGATGGCGCCATATCGACAGCTGAGTCATTAGATCCTGTAACTGGAGCGAAATACTTTATTGAATATGCTGAGAAAATTCAGATGTTCGGCACCAGCTTTAATACTAGTGGGCCTTTTGGTCTTTCATTGGCCGGTGAGTATAGCATTAAACATAACTTTCCTGTTCAATTGAACTCGCCTGATTTAGTGGCAGGTGCTTTGATGGCGACCTCAACACAGAACCCAAATGTACCCATTTCGCCAATTTTTCATGATCGTGTTAGTGATACCAGCGGTCCTGCTGGTGTAGCCGATGGCGTGGTTGATATTTACGATGCTGGTTCCTTCTTTGGTTCAGTGCAACCAGGCTATGATTTATTTGATGTTTCTCAGATACAAATGACAGCGATCAAATTTGTCGACCAGATTTTTGGCGCAAGTCGATTAACTTTTGTGGGTGAGGTGGGTGCAACGTATGTGCATGACCTTCCAGATGAAGGTGATATCCGTTATGGTCGATTTGACCAACTTAATTTCGGTTTAACGGATCAAGGTCTAGCAGTATGTGAAGGAACGAACAAAGTCGGCGGTTGCGATACTGATGGTTTTGTGACGAGCTTTTCATGGGGTTACCGGATGAGAACGTCATTAGTCTACAATGACGTTTTTGCGGGTGTGAACTTAACACCGCAATTATCGTGGAGTCATGATGTGAAGGGACATGCCCCAGGACCTGGTGCTAACTTTATTGAAGATCGTCAGTCAGTAGGATTTCAATTAAGAGCGGATTATTTGAACCAGTACAGTGCTACGTTAGGTGTGACCAGCTACTTTGGTGCAGATAAACTGAACGCGCTTGCTGACAGAGATAATGCAACACTTAGTGTTGCGTACTCATTCTAATAACCCATTGGCTCTGTTTGACGAGGTAGTCTAAATGAAATTTATAAAAACAATGTGTGCCATTGGTGTTGTAGCAGCAAGTGTAAATGCTGGCAATGTGATGGCAAAAGTATCACCTGAAGAAGCTGCAAAGCTAGGTGGTAGTGAACTAACGCCTTTTGGTGGAGAGAGGGCAGGTAATGCTGATGGCACGATCCCAGAGTGGACCGGTGGTATAAGCGATACAGAAATACCTGCTGGATTTAAGCCGGGTCAGCCTTATATCGATCCGTATGCAGGTGATAAAATTCTGTTTACCATCACAAAGGATAACATGGCTCAATATGCCGATAAGTTGTCTGATGGTCAGAAGAAAATGCTAACGACTTATGACTCGTATAAAATAAATGTATATCCAACTCATCGTTCGGCTAAATATAACGAATTGATGATTAAAAATGCTAATAAGAATGCTACCAACGCTTTCTTGGTTGATGAGGGGAATGGCGTAGACGGCTTTGTTGGGGCGGTTCCATTTCCTCTTCCAAATGGCCCTTTAGAGGTGCTTTGGAACCAGATTATGCGAGATAGAGGAGAAAACTTTAAACGAACGATTGTTCAGGTAACGCCCACTTCAGGCGGCACCTTTTCACCGATTCAGTTCTCAGAGGAGTTTTCGCCACGTTATCTGCTGAGTGATGTTGCCAAAAATAAAGATAAAGGTGTGTATTTTTATTTTAAGCAACAAGTGACGGCTCCTGCGCGATTAGCGGGTAATGTACTTTTGGTTCATGAAACGGTTAATCAGGTAAAAGATCCTCGCAGAGCATGGATTTATAATGCTGGTCAACGTCGTGTGCGTCGTGCGCCTCAGGTCGCTTATGATGGTCCGGGTACGGCATCCGATGGCCTTAGAACGACTGATAACTTCGATGGTTTTAATGGCGCGCCAGATCGTTATAATTGGGTATTGGATGGCAAGCAAGAGTTATATATACCGTATAACTCTTATGAGCTCGATAGTAAAGAGCTGAAATATAAGGATATTGTAGGCGCTGGACACCTTAATCCTGAATATGTACGGACGGAATTGCATCGAGTTTGGAAAGTAACAGCAACCTTAAAAGAGGGTAAGCGACATATTTATAGTAAACGTGTGATGTATTTCGATGAAGACACTTGGAGTATGGTTGCTGCTGATATGTTTGATGGTCGTGGCGAATTATGGCGCTTCCAGAATGTTCATAGTAAGGCTTATTATGATACTCACCTATACGGTCCAACCATTGAGACGGTTCACGATTTAATATCAGGGCGATATATTTCAGGCGGTTTAGCGAATGAGTTACCGGTTCGTTATGACTTTACCAAGACATTCAAAACTAAAGATTTTACTCCAGCGGCACTTCGACGTTCAGGTAGACGCTAACTTAGCGATACAGCACTAAAATCTATTAAATGCCCAAAACCGAGTTAGGTCACTAACTCGGTTTTTTTGTTTAATTGTTTGTAAATCTACCAAACCCTTCCTATATTTTATTTGATTATCATTAATATACGATGAGGCATACTTGTGGGCGTGCTTGCTACGAACTCGTCGTTTATGGGAAAAGGAATTTGTCGTGACAAAAATGTATGAAGTGCTCGTTTATAATCAGGCTGATCTGAGTGAGTATGCATCTGAATTAAATATTCATTTTCAAATAACAGTATGCAATAATTTTGAGCAGCTAATCGACTGCTCTTCAGCAAAAGATTATCATTTTATCTTGATCGATGTGCTGTTAAATGGTGCTGAAAATATCGAGATCTTAAAAAAAATAAAACAATCATCTCAAGGTTGTTTAAGTGATATTCCTGTCGTGTTGTTGGTTCAAAATAATAGTTTAGAGACGCAACTTTCAGCCTATGAGGTGGGTGTAGATGATTGTATTTCGACGCAAGAACCTATTGATGTAATTGTTACCCGTTTACAGAGTACCATCTATAATGCCATTGCGAATAAGCAGCTTAAAACCCAGCTTAAGGTTGCGACTGAAGTGGCTATGAGTGCGATGTCAAATACGAGTGACTTAGGTTGTAATATTCAGTTTTTACTTGATAGTCATCAATGTGAAAATTTAGATCAACTAGGGCAATTACTTTTTCAAGGCTTAAATCACTATGGCTTAATATGTAGTTTACAAATGCGAGGACGTTTTTTCTTAAAAAACATGGAAGCGAACGGCATGGAAAAAACAATGGAGTCACGGCTGTTAAGTGAGTTAAAAAACAAGGGGCGATTTTTTGACTTTGGTTATCGTACCGTGGTGAATTATGGATCTGTTTCATTGCTGATTAAGAATATGCCAATGGATGATGAAATGAAATATGGTGTCATTAAGGATAATATTTTTGCGCTGGTGCAAGGGGTGGAGGCGCGAATTACGGCCTTGGATACGCAAACGTGTTTGCTTCAAGAGCGTGATGTGCAAACAAATTTATTAACAGAAATGCAGCATGAAATTCAACAGCTTGACCAAAGCTATAAAGCGTTAACGAATAATGTAGCAGGGGTTGTGAATACTATGGCCGCGTCTATTGAAGATGCGATGTCGACGTTGCTATTAACTGAAGAGCAGGAACTCGTGTTAAAAGGTCATTTGGAGCAAGGACGGAACGCAGTTTGTAGTTATTTTGAAAAGAGTGCCGGAATGGATGATGGATTGAAGGATATCATTGAAAAAGTGTTTTTAGCTCGCCAAACAAATAAGCAGCCCCTTAAGCAAAAAAGCAAAGATTTAAAGAAAACAGCTTGAATTGTTTTTGCTATCTTAAAGTATGAGAGTTTAATGTTTGAAAAATGGTATTGATAGGAGTCGTACTCCTATCAATACTTTTGAATATTTAGCTATGTAATATTATGTTTGGTTTTAAGTCGTGTGATTAATGCGTCTTTATCTGACCAAGTATTATTCAGCCATATCTGAAAGTTAGCTTTAAATTCAGGGTCAGCGCCATAATCTTTTCCTAAAAACTCTTTTGGGATTTCAATTTTATTAAAATGAACGATAACCTTGTTAATGCGACCGCAGAAAAGATCCCAAGGGCCTATATTCTGGTCAGAATAAACTAGCGTTATATCGAGCATGGTGTGCATTTGCTCTCCCATACTGCCCAGTACAAATGCCGCACCACCCGCCTTAGGTTTAAGTAGGTTGGTAAAAGGAGACTGTTGCTTATCATGCTTTCCTTGAGTAAAGCGCGTACCTTCAAGGAAGTTAAAGACGGAAACCGGTGTGGTTTTGAACTTCTCACATGCTTTTCGTGTTGTTGCTAAGTCTTTACCTGCCAGTTGAGGGTTTTTACGCACTTGTTCTAGTGAATATCGTTTCATAAATGGAAAATCTAAAGCCCACCAACAAATACCAATAATAGGTACCCAAATGAGTTCTTTTTTTAGAAAGAATTTCAACATTGGTATACGTCGATTTAAAACTTTTTGAGTAATGGGTATATCTGACCATGATTGATGGTTGCAGTTGACGAAGTACCAGTCATCCATTGAAAGGTCATCGATATCCGTTATATCAAATTCAGTTTTGAGAAAAATAGTCATAAAAAAACTATTCAAAGAAACCCAGTTAGTCGCACTGGCAATTAAGATTTTTGTCGCCGTTTTCTTTATGAAAGGTAGGGGGATTAATAGTTTTAAAAAGGCACCGACGATTAGTATGGGTGTCCAAAATAAAGTGTTAAGAATAACGAACGTTAAGATTAACGTGCCTTTAAGGCGTTCAGGTAAAAAAGTAAGCATAATAAGACTCTAAAATTTTTCCTGAGTCTAACTGGCCGCTTATTTAATTTCAAGAAATTGAGCTGACGTATGTGTTGTTCGGTATGGAGTCGGAGTTAATCTCCTAATAATTGGCCAGTTTTTTCATCTGCTTTCGACTTTATTTCAGGCGTAATATGGTTCGATAGTGTCGCGATAGCTGCGGCCATAACGGCAATGTCGTCGGTATAACCCAAAAAAGGAGTTAAATCAGGAATGCCATCAATCATGCTGATGAAGTAGCTAAGGCTACCAATAATGACCGTACGGCACCATATTGGTGTTTCAGGTGCACGTAAAGTGTAGTAGAGAATGAATGCGTGTGAAACAGCTTCTCTACCCACTGATCGCAGTGAGGACTTTATTTTTTTAACAAGTCTGTTTTCAGAAATCGACGCTTCGTCTTTTGTAACCTTTGTCATTAGTTTTCGTCAAAGGTTGGGCTTAATTGTTGATCTTTTGTTGCAAAGACCATCCCCAGATTATCGTCTTGTATCCATAATAATGAGATTACATTGCCGGGTACAAGCGCTTCATCATTTGGTGAAATAAAGCCTTTAAGGGTAAGTGTTTGGCCAATAATACTTTCTGTACCCGCATTGATAACAGCATCAAATGTTATTTCAATTCGATTACCATCCAGCGTGCAAGTTTCACTTTGTATGTTTGGTGCTTTTTCTATTAGGGGCGTTGATAAGGTATTTTGGGTGATACCTGTGCCAACCGTATGTTTAATGAATACTGATGCGCCTTCCAGAGTCGCGCTGCAGTCATTATTTACGTTACCCGAAATTTGGTCAGACAGCGTGAGTATAGAGTTGTTTACATTTCGTAAGGTGTTTGCCCCAGGGTTTATACCAAAGGTGTTGCCCAATAAAGTATATCGAGAGTCCTCGTTGTTGGAATTAGTGAACTCAGGTATGGTTTCGCTAAGCTCAGTTGCGATGGTGATCCCACGGCCACGATCCAGTCCATTTCTATCTAAGCCTGTTGTATAAACAAAAGCTAGATGTTTGCCGTCTTTAGTTGAATGACCTTTCGGTGCGAGCGATCCGTCCAATGTAATTAATCCTCTATTTTTTGTCACTGAATCATCTACTGTCGCAACAAGCGAGATGTCCCGCGAAATAATAGGGCCAGAATTGAAATTGTTTTGGGAGCCAACGGCATTGTTTTCCCTTCGACTTCGTAGGTGACTTCGGAAGTGTGTATTAGTTGAGGGTTGGCTAAGCGTTACGACACCATTATTGATTACCCATTGCTCAGTTTCTGCAAACAGCTCCAGTACGTTGTTATTATCACTGGAGGTCTCATCCTCTAAATTTAAAGAGTAATTAATTACGCCATAGGTTTTATCGTTCAGCTGGTTAATCGTAAACTCTTCATCCGCTTGGGTATCGTGCGTTTCTTGGCCATGAATTTCCCAAGAAAAAATGTTTAAGTCCTCTCTTTGAGAGCCACGATTGAAGTTGTTGTCGCTAATTTTATTAACATTAAAGCTTCCGCCGGTACTGTAGTTGGCACCAACTAACCATGTTGGGTTGACACTGGTGTTAGGCAAGTCTTCAAAACTAATGGGAAGAGAGCTATCGGTGTCTCGTTCATACTCATTGGCTTTATAAAGTTTGGAGAAAAAAGGATTAAACTGCCAACCGATGTTTTCTGCGCCATTATCGTTTGGAACCTGCTGAGATAAGGTACGAGCATTTAATAAGAAGCCTTCCGTCGACGCGGAGGTATCATTTTGTATCGAAGTGGCCAGAAAGTTGTTTGGGGAGCTTGTTTCGAGGGCAAAGTTATTGGCTTGGCTAATTGCCAAAGATGCCCGAGTAAAAGGAATGACTGATGATAATATTTCTTTCCGTGCATCGAAAAGAGAGCTGAATTGATTGTAAGTAGGATAAATTGGCTCGTTATTACCTAGGGGGGAATCAGCATCAATGATTTCAGATGTTTCGGTGGCGATCACAATTTCGCGTTGGCCATTGTCCGGATTGAGATCGTTAAGCGATAGCGCGAACCAAAGTCCGTTATATTGAGTGCTGTATTGTAAACGGGCGAGGCCTTCAAGCCCGAAAGCTCTTCGGGTTCCTTTAGCAACTGGGGAGGTGCTTCGAGAGATTTCTGCCACAGCTGTTTCAACGTGTGTTCTAAAATCGACTTGTTCATCCAGAAAGTTTAATGCCCCTGTCGTGTCTAAATTGTCGGGAACGGTGATTTCATATTCTTGAGCGCTGGTATTTATTTTGGCTAATAGGTTAGCTTTGGCGAGTACTTGATTAGGGCAGTTACTAGTATCACAAGGTATCAGTGAATCTAAATCTTCTCTAGTTTCAAGGGTGTCAAAAAGCTTTTTAAGCACATAATGAGAAAAAATATTCACCGTGATTGAATTATTTAGATCCACTGAGTACAACGGCGCATACAGTACGATATTTTTTCCTTGAGAGTCTGTGCCAACAATTGCTTTAATGACCAAGTTAGATTGCTCAACATATAATTGATCAAATTCTAATTCGTAGCCGTCATTATCTGGGTGCGTTGTAATTGCCGCTGGAATGGTCGTAGAATGACCTTCCCCAAATTCATGGTCTAAAGCAACAATTGAAATATTGTTTGTATTAATATTATTGCGTTCAATTAGGCCGTTTTCAGTGTTAGTTTCAATACGTACGCCAATTGTTTCCGCTGCTGCATTTGCGTCGCCACTTCCGCTCCCATCACCGGGTGTACTTGGGACAGTAGGGGTACCATTATTGATAGGGTTGCTGCTTTCTCCACCGCCAATGCCTGCATTACCGCATGCTAAAAGTATCCAGCTGAAAAGAATAATGTTGGAGAGTTGAAAAACGTGTTTAAACATAATGACAATGTGCCTGTGATTGATAGGACCAACAAATAGACTGACAAATAAGGGCTAGAAGTTGACTATACACCCCTAAGTTATAAAATCTGTGATATTTCTGTAGTTTTTGTATTTTGAATAAAAATTGCCTAGTTCTGATTTTTTATTCCGACGTGAAATGTGTTTTCCAACGATCACCTTGCGACTCGTGCCATTGAATGAGTGTTTTCAATTCGTCCAGTAGTGCGTTTATGTCCGTATCAATGGCAACATGTCCTGAATTCTTATTTAGTGTCTTTAAATGGTGCTCAGTTTTTTGTACGATGGATCTAAGCTTTGGTACGCCGCAGTAGTGGCAGGCTCCGTGTAATTTATGCACAACCTCTTCTAGTCTCTTAAGGTCATTCTTTGCGTGGACTTGTTCCATTTGAGTGTGTTCAGCCGGTAATGAATCGAGAAATTTCTCCAAAAATAAGGTGGCCAGTTCTGGATTGTTATTGCTTAATTTTAGGCTTTCTTCGAAGTCGATACTTTCTGTGCATATTTGCTTATCTGATTCTTCTTTTTCTGAGTTAGCTTGACGCTCAATTTTGTGGGGGGGTTGGGGGGCAGTTTCTGTAGACTGATTAATGATTTGTTCATTAGCCGATTCATTTCTTTGGTAAAATTCAGGTACGAATTCTTGAATAGCTGATTGTAACTTGGCTTCATCAATGGGTTTGGTGATTAAACGCTGGAAGCCTTGTTTTAAAAATGTTTCTTTTTCTTCTGGCAGGGCGTAAGCCGTTAACGCAATAATCGTAGTATTCAAGAACGCATCATCCAATTTACGGATTTTTTTCATGGCTTCGCCACCATCCATACCAGGCATTTGGATATCCATAAAAATTAGTGAATAAACATGTTTTTTACATTGCTCGATTGCTTCAAAGCCATCGCTGGCTGAGTCTGCAGAAATACCTAAACTTTCAAGTATTGAAACCACTAAGGACAGATTTATGTCGTTGTCATCAACAACTAAAATTGAATGCAGTGGTTGTAATAGTGAGGTTGGGGCGGTAGTGGCTGTTGGGTTTAATAAAACAATAGGATCAATGACCTTCTCGAACTGATGCTTATGAGTGTTTGAGTAAAGATCTTCTAGTGCTTGGTAAAATCGTGTACGGGTAAGCGGTTTGACGATGTGAGAGTTTGCAAACTGAAGGGCACTTTTTTCATAATTTTCTAGGGTTGGTGTGACTAACAATATTTTTTGGCCAAGCGCGCTGAGTTGTTGGATAAGCGTGCTGTTTTCTATTTGATTGAGTTCGTTTCGATCAAGGCAAAGTACGGTAATTGGTGACTGAGTGGTCTCATTTACTGACTCATTTTGAGCGCCATGAACCTGTTTTGCTAATGAAAGCAGATGATCTTGCGAATCTGCAAATTTAAAGTCCATCATCCATGAACGAAAAAGGTGTTCAATGGCTAAACGTGGGGCTTCTCTGGCTTCGAGGCAAAATATTTTCTTGTTGGTGAGTTGGTTAAATTGCTCTTCATTCAGAGGTTGTACATGTAGTTCGATTGGAAGCGTAAACCAGAAAGAAGAACCTTTACCTAGTTCGCTTTCGAAGCCGATAGTGCCATCCATTTGTTCGACCAGATTTTTAGAAATTGCTAAGCCGAGCCCAGTCCCACCGAAATTACGCGCTGTTGTTGCATCGGCTTGTGAGAAGGCACTAAAAATAGAATGCTGTTGTGCGCGTGAAAGCCCAACACCGGTATCATCAATCGAGACTTTGATGAATTCTCTTGAAATACCGGGTGTTTCTTCCGCTAGCATCACGCGAACAACGATATCTCCCGATTGCGTGAACTTAATGGCATTGTTGATGAGGTTAGTGACGACTTGTTTAATACGTAATGGATCACCAATGATTTCGTCGGGAACATCCTGATAATGGAGGTGTACGAGCTCCAAATTTTTTGCATGAGCGGTTGGGGCTAGCATGGTGACGACGTCTTCAATTAGGTATCTGAATGAAACCGGCGCCTTTTCAAGTAATAATTTTCCGGCCTCGATTTTTGAAAAATCTAAAATATCATTAATAATTAAAAGTAGAATGTCGGATGACTTTTTGATGGTCGATAAGTGGTCTCGTTGATGGCTGTTTAACGGGCTTTTTAATAATAAATTAGTAAAGCCAAGAATACCGTTCAGCGGAGTGCGTACTTCATGGCTCATATTAGCTAAAAACTCTGACTTAGTACGATTAGCAAGCACTGCCTGTTTACGAGCAATGTCTAATTCAACGTTCTGTACTTCAATCGTTTCGAGTGTTTCTCTTAAGTCTTCTGTTGTTTGTTCTATTTCTAAGGTCATATCCGTTTGAGTTTGACTCAAACGTGTGGCGAGAGTATTAATTCCAGATGCAAGCTCGTTAATTTCTTTTGCGTAAGCACCTTCGATAGAAATATGACTTTTCCCTTTAACGATGTGTTGAAGCTTATAGGCCATATCATTAATAGGCTTAACGATTTTTTGGCTTAAATAACGGACGGTAATAAAGCACATAGTCAGAACGACAAGCAGGTACCAGATCGCTTGTTTTATTATGTCGCCAAATTTAGTCATGGTTTGGCTGTCATTTACTTTTATTAACAGCCAGCCACTTATTGTTAATGATTTTGATTTAATTGAGGCAATTTTGTTTATCTTATTCTTCGTATCTGATTGGGCACTAATGATGGGCGCTATAAAAAAGGACTTGCCCTGGAATGAAATCAATTTAGGCGACGTTCTAGGGAACGTTTCGGGGTTTAGGCGTGCGGCTAGGCGAGGCCCCTGATGATTTATGACTTGATGGCGACCATTTAAGAGTGTGACAGAGTCTACGAGATTAGAGCTGAGTATGCTTTTAGTATATATGTCAGGTTGAGCCGATGAATCTAATGTCGACTTACCAAGAATATTTGTTGTCGTGAGTGTTAGTTGTACTAATTGATCGAGGTAGGATTGTTTTGAATCATTTAGTCTGTTCGTGATTAAATGCCAGGCAAGGCTAAATACCATGATTAAAATGGGCAGTATGACAATAATTAAAATACGTGCTTGGAGACTAAAAGACTTCATATTATTTGTGTTGTTTTAGCTTCATTAAGTGAATCCATTTCGCGAAATGTGCTTGCAGTGTATCATTTCACCAGATTATCGCATTTATTAAAAAGGTTATTCATGGATTTTCCTACAATTGAAGATTATATCGGCAATACACCTCTTGTTCGCCTCCAGCGTTTGGCAAGTGATTCAAACAATACTATTTTGGTGAAGCTTGAAGGCAACAACCCTGCTGGCTCGGTTAAAGATCGGCCTGCATTAAGTATGATTCAGCAGGCAGAAAGTCAGGGCGTTATTAAACAGGGCGATACCTTGATCGAGGCGACGAGTGGTAATACCGGGATTGCGCTGGCAATGGCCGCTGCGATCAAAGGTTATCGAATGATTTTGATCATGCCTGAAAATGTGAGTCTTGAGCGTAAAACGTCCATGGCTGCTTATGGTGCCGAAATGATCTATGTGACCAAAAATGAGGGTATGGAGGGGGCACGAGACCTGGCTCAAGCAATGCAAGAGAAAGGTGAGGGTATTGTACTGGACCAATTTGGGAATCAAGACAATCCTTTGGCGCATTATCAGGGCACTGGGCCTGAAATTTGGCAGCAAACGAAAGGAACAATTACTCATTTTGTCAGTGCTATGGGTACAACTGGTACGATTATGGGCACATCTCGTTACTTAAAAGAGCAGAATGAAAAAATCCAAATTATTGGTCTTCAACCTGAAGAAGGGGCCGCTATACCGGGTATTCGCCGTTGGCCAAAAGAATATTTACCCAATATATTTGATGAAACGCGCGTTGATAAAATCATGGGTATGGGGCAGGAAGAAGCAGAGCAAACAATGCGAGCACTGGCGAAAGAAGAAGGTATTTTTTGTGGTGTTTCATCCGGCGGAGCGGTTGCGGGCGCATTACGTTTATCGAAAAAGCTTGAAAACGCAGTAATTGTCGCCATTATCTGTGATCGAGGAGACCGTTATCTTTCAACAGGTGTGTTTGAATAGATCTTTTTTTACTTTCTAGTGTTACTTTTTAACGTATTAATCATAGGGTGCTTCACAAACCATGGCCAAAAGGCGACGTCAAAATACTAAAGTATCTAAAAATCTGATCGAGTGTGAAATTCTTCGTTTAGGACATGATGGTCGTGGTATCGCAAAATATGAGGGTAAAACCCAGTTTGTTGAGGGCGCTTTGCCAAATGAAAAGGTGAAAGCTAAGTATATTACTCAGCGCTCAAAATTTGATGAACTGAATACGGTAGAGGTTTTAAACGCTTCGCCAGAAAGAGTGACGCCGCCATGTCAGCATGCAGATGTTTGTGGTGGCTGCAGTTTGCAGTACATGTCGGTTGCGGCTCAAATTAGTTATAAAGAAGGCGTGCTAAAAGAACAGTTTAAGCATTTTGGCAACTTAAGTTCGAGTGAGTGGTTTGACCCTATTGTTGGTGAAAGCGAAGGTTATCGAACCAAAGCGCGCTTAGGCGTTGTTTATGTTGGGGCACGAGATGAAGTGATTATTGGTTTTCGCGAAAAACGAAACAAGCTTATTACAAATATAGAAAGCTGTGTGGTGCTTGATCCTCGTGCCAGTAATTCGATTTCTGATTTTAGAGAATTAATTGCTTCGCTTTCTATTCGACAGAATATTCCCCAAATAGAAATCGCGATGGGCGATGAGCGTGCAGCACTGGTTGTACGCCATATGGTTGCGTTCACGGATGATGATCTTATTAAATTACGTTTGTTTGGCGAACGGGTTGATTTTGAAATATATCTGCAGCCGGGAGATGCCAGTACCGTACATAAAATCTGGCCTGAAAATACGATTGATAGGCTATATTTTTCGCTTGCTCTACCAGAAGTGCCGACCTCAGAGCTTAAACAGAAAACTTTGAAATTAGGCTTTCATCCAACGGACTTTACGCAAGTAAATTCCGGGGTTAATCGTAAAATGATTAATCGAGCACTGGAATGGTTGGATATACAATCAACTGACCGAGTGCTTGATCTATTTTGTGGGCTTGGAAACTTTACAATACCGATGGCCTGTCTCGCTAAAGAGGTTGTAGGGGTTGAAGGAAGTGAAATGATGGTTTCGCGTGGGCGCGAAAATGCGGAACTAAATGATTTGGAGAATGTCTCTTTCTCTGTCGATAATTTACAGGCGGATTTTACGAAGGCCGCGTGGGTAAAAAAAGGCTTTGATAAGGTTTTAATCGACCCGCCACGCTCAGGTGCTTTGGATATTGTTAATCATATCAGTAAATTTAAAGCTCAGCGGATTGTGTACGTTTCTTGTAACCCTGCTACCCTTGCAAGAGATGCAGGCGTTTTGATAGACAAAGGATATAAACTGGTGAAAGCGGGCGTGATGGACATGTTTCCACATACATCACATGTAGAGTCCGTAGCTTTGTTTGAAAAGGCTAATAAAAAGCGAGGTGCGAATGGTTAAGGTTCGTGAAGACTATATTGCAGATGCGGGTGATGAAAACGCTATTGAACAATGGCTAACTAAAATCACTGCGATTACTAATTTTAATGACATTGAAACAGTGCGTAGAGCCTGTTTAGTGAGTATGGATATTAAAGCCAAAGCGGTTGAGCAAGACCGTGTATGGGCGCAAGAGCATAATAGTTTCAAAATCGGCCTAGAAATGGCCCAAATTTTGGTTGAACTAGAGTTAGATCAAAATGCCATTATTGCCGCAATTCTGTACCGTGCAGTACGTGAAGAAAAAGTATCGATCTCGGAGGTTCGCGATAGCTTTGGAGCAGAAATAGCGAAGCTTATTGAAGGTGTTGCACGCATGGCTGCGATATCAGCGACACATAGTCCGTTAAAAGGCTCTGTTCTGGGGCAAACTCAAGGCCAAATCGACAACGTTCGAAAAATGTTGGTCACAATGATCGATGACGTCCGTGTTGTTTTGATCAAATTAGCCGAACGAACCTGCGCCATTAGAGCGGTTAAGGATGCAAGCTCAGAAAAGCGTCAGCGTGTGGCACGCGAGGTATTTGATATTTATGCGCCTTTGGCGCATCGCTTAGGCATTGGTTATATCAAGTGGGAGCTCGAAGACCTTTCATTTCGATATCTGCATACTTCGGCGTATATGAAAATTGCGAAGCTATTAGATGAACGAAGAATCGATCGAGAATCGTTTGTGCTACGTGTAACAGAAAAGCTTGAACTAGAGCTTGAGAATGCACACTTACAAGGTGAAGTAGAAGGCCGAAGCAAACATATTTATAGTATTTGGCGAAAGATGCGTCGTAAGCATTTAGACTTTTCTGAAATTTATGACATCCGCGCTTTTCGTATATTAGTACCGACAGACCAGGATTGTTATGCCGTGCTAGGTGTCGTCCACTCTTTGTGGCGACACATTCCTTATGAATTTGATGACTATATTGCCAACCCCAAAGAGAATGGCTACCGCTCGTTGCATACAGCGGTAATTGGGCCTGAAGGTAAGGTGATGGAGGTACAAATTAGAACAAAGGAAATGCATGAAGAAGCCGAGTTAGGCGTTTGTGCACATTGGCGCTACAAAGGTACTGATGTAAAGAGTCGCTCGTCGGGTTATGAAGATAAAATAAGCTGGTTACGACAAGTACTCGAATGGCAAGAAGAAGTGGGTGACGCTTCAGAAATTGCTGATCAGTTAAGTGCTGATGTCGGTGAGGATCGTATTTATGTTTTTACACCAAATGGTCATGTTGTAGATCTACCCGCGGGCGCGACTTCTGTTGATTTTGCTTATCGCGTTCATACCGAGGTGGGGCATGCTTGTCGAGGCGCAAAGGTAAATGGTCGAATAGTGCCGTTGACCTATTCGCTTCGAACTGGCGAGCAAATTCAAATATTGACGTCAAATAACCCTGCGCCGAGCCGTGACTGGTTAAATCCAAGTTTAGGGTACTTGCGTACGTCACGATCTCGGGCAAAGGTGATTCATTGGTTTAAGGCACAAGACCGTTCACAAAATATTATTGATGGTAAGGCGTTATTAGGTGATGAGCTCAAGCGCTTATCGATTGGTGATGTTAGTTATCGAGAATTAACCGATCAGACTCAGTTTCATGAACCTGATGACATGTTTGCGGCCATTGGCGCGGGCGACTCGAAGCCAACGCATATTGCCCATATCGCTCAAAAGCTCATACAGCCTAAAGAGCAGCAATTAAGTTTACGCTTGCATCAGCCGCAAGATGGTCAAGCAAATACCGGTACGAAAGATGATATTAAAATTAAAGGCGTCGGGCGCTTATTAACCAATATTGCAAATTGCTGCCAACCAGTTCCTGGTGATCCTATTACGGGTTATATCACCGTGGGGCGAGGGGTTTCGATTCATCGACAAGACTGCATGAATTTATTACAGCTTGAAGACATGGAACCTAACCGTATTATTGAAGTGTCTTGGGGGCTATCTGAAGATACCGCCTATAGTGTCAATGTTGAAATTCAAGCATATGATCGAGAAGGTCTATTACGTGACATTACAACGGTGCTTGCGAATGAGCAAACAAACGTAACGGGCGTGAATTCATACTCGGATGCGCAAGAGAATATCGCGACGATAACGCTCATCATGGAAGTCACTAGTTTGGATATATTGGGTAAAGTGCTGGCAAAAATAAAGCAGCTACCCAATATTATTGATGTGCGTCGAAAAAGAAATGCTTAAGGGCTGTTGTTAATGTATCAAATGGACGATTTACTTTACCTTATGGCGCGACTACGTGACCCTGAACATGGCTGTCCGTGGGACTTAAAACAAAGTTTCGAGTCAATTGTGCCGCACACGCTTGAAGAAGCCTATGAGGTGGCTGATGCAATTTCACGTGGTGATCGCAATGATATTAAAGATGAACTAGGTGATCTGTTATTTCAGGTGATTTTTTATGCCCAACTTGGGAAAGAGGAACAAAGTTTTGTTTTTGGGGATGTGGTCGATAATATCGTACA
>Ga0209184_1000859_pt1 | contig 25646 bp, 19 predicted proteins | sample EN8Hudsemesocosm_2_FD_184627 | JGI IMG/M metagenome (GOLD analysis project Ga0209184, IMG submission 184627) | Methane-oxidizing microbial communities from mesocosms in the Hudson Canyon - EN8C Hudson Canyon (SPAdes) (version 2) | ecosystem: Environmental > Aquatic > Marine > Cold seeps | place... | reverse complement strand
TTGGCTTCGGCGTAATCTACCATATTCGCAGGCAAGCCATTCTTAATGCCTGGTTCAACATGCTCGCTCAAGAAATTATGATATAGCTGATTTAGAGCCTCTAGCTCTTTGTCCTTTTCTACCCCTAACTTTTTGTGTGGCCCTGCGCCTAAGCCCTCCACTGAGATCGAGCCCGCCTCCGCACTTTGCACCGAAGGCTTTGTTGGAGATTGGGCAAGGACCACCTGCGCACCAAAAGTGAGCACAAGTAACTGAAACAAATGAGACAACCGCAATAAACGACTCATAACACCTCAACTCTTTTTATCAGACCCTTTCAAGAATAACTGATAGCCTCGCTCAGCTTTACTAACGTCATCCGCCTTTAACTCAAGCTTTTCTTGCAAGCATTGCGCCAAGCTCAACAAATCTGACTCCTGACCTGATAGAAACTCAAGTTCGATCTCTCGAATGGGGGCCTGCGCATTACCAACGATTACGCTACCTAAATCATACGCCAATTCTATTTCACTTTTTTGCCAATGTAATTTGGACACCAAACGAACAAAATTAGTTTCAAATATAGGTTTGAGCGTCTTCACATCGACACTATGCGGCCAAGTATCACAGGCTTTAAGCAATTTTAGGTCAAGCGCATCTTCGATAAGATCCCATTCCCACTCACCCCGTCGATGCAAACCATTGATAGACTCACCTTTGGTTTTTAGGGTTTGAATGTAGCGCCCGTTTTTATGACGTATACGCAATGCAATACGAGCCTTATTAAGAACAAGGTCGCTCGTATCAAAGTAAACATTGCGGAGAGGCGTTTCTTGCCAAGTCTCACCACCTAACAAATCCGATAATACTGACTCAACAGCCTCGTCAGTGACGCCGTCTTTGACGGCAAGCTTCATTTCGATTTCTATTGCCATAGTTCGACCTCAAATTTCAGGCATAAAAAAACCGGTGCAAGCACCGGTTTTTTAACTAGCTAGGTAACTTAAGCAATCTTAGAATGCGTAAGTTGCACCAAGAGCCAAGATATCCACATCTAAACTATCAGCGCCACCAGCATCGGTAGTAGTCAAGTACTCAAGATATACATACATGTTATCTGACATGTTATGTAGTGCTTGCACATAGATGCTAGAAGTATCCTCTGCACCGTCTGCATCATAGCTGTCTACTGAGTAACCAAGTGCGAAGTTGTTCGCGCCCATTGAGTACTGAGCCATCAACGCCATGTAGTCAGAACCGTCGTCGTTATCAGTCGTACCAGTTGAAGACTCACCTACAGACTCATATGCAGCCATTAGCGTTAGATCATCTAGACCTACTGTTACACCTAGACCAAATGCATCACCCGCTTCAGCACCCTGCTCTTCACGACCAAGACCGTACGCCAACACAACTTCGATGTTGTCCATTGCGTACTTACCAGCCAAGGCTCCGCCAAACTGTGTATCACTATCGACAGGAACCGTTACACCAACGGTCAAACCAGACATGTCTGGCGAGTAGTATTGAATGTTATCGCCTTCTTTTTGAGTCGCTAGATCACCTTCCAGACCCGCAAACTCATACATATCCATGATATCTACCCATTCGTAGACAGTGTCGTCAGTACCGGCTTGAACCGAACCGAAGTCACCTTTCACACCAATGTATGCTTCATCAAGTGTCTCGCCTAAAGAGTTATTGTTCTTGTCATCAGCATCGAAGTGAAACTCAGCTTTCAAAAAGCCGGTCAACCCATCAGAAATCATGTGATCGTGCTTAAGACCTAAAGTCGATCCGTTGTCGATCAAGCCATTGTAAGAACCTTCTTCACCGGCAGGAATTATCGCTGCGCTACTTGGGACATCGGGATGAACTGCGCCGTCCGGGTCAAAAGCAGCTCCTGTACCATTATCAACCGTAACATTACCCCATGCTAGCTGGATGTTACCGTAGAACTCAGGCATTGAGTCTAAACGTTCTGCTAGGTCAGATGCTGGGTCCATAGCGAACGCAGTTGAAGATAGAGTAGCTGCTGCAACAGCTGAAGCGATCAGAGTCTTTTTCATTTCGTCTTCCTTTATACTTAATTGAAGATTAAGGGCTTTAGCACCCGTTACTTTTTTCTTACTTAATTTAATAGCGATTACGCTAAATTTTTTCACCAATAGGCATTCGGCTGCCTATTTAACGCTTGGATCATTTCAGATTTATGACAACCTTTCGGCGCAGTTACATCTGAAATGTTCCGTGTTTTCTCTGCCAACCCCTCAGCAATCAAAAACGTTTCCCAATTGTTCCATCAGTATCTTAAGCCAACATTGTGCAGTTACGCACGTTTACGGAGATTAAGTTTTAGTCATCTTAAGTTAGAGTTCCAAAAACTTTCGCCTAGGTTGCTGACTCATACAGCCCTGCTCAACAATTAGTCCTGAAAGCCAATCACACACTGCTAAAATCTAAACACAACACAAAGATAAACAGTGAGTTAAAGGTTTTACTTAAAGTTAAGCTTAATACTTTTTTTAGACCATCATGTAAAATTATGCAACTTTATAGTGCAAATTATTACCTTGGCCTCTTTTTAAGACCCCTACCCAAACTCACTTGTCGAGAATGGAAAAGCCTCCTAACTCAAGGTAAAAAACCGTGAGCGGGTCTACAACCTTTGAGCCGCCTTCGTATTCAACGTCACGCCCTATTTAGACTTCGAGCATAAATGTGACTGGGCCATCATTAACCAGCGACACCTTCATATCCGCCGCATAGCAGCCCGTACTTATACTCACCGGACTTTCACGAAGATAGCTAACAAAATCACTATATAGTCTCTCACCAAGCTCGGGATCTGCCCCCTCTGAAAAACTTGGCCGGAGTCCTTTCTGCGTGTTTGCCACCAAGGTGAATTGCGACACAACCAGCAACTCACCCTTTACATCCAGCAGACTCTTATTCATTTTACCCTGCTCGTCCTCAAACAAACGGTAAGCGAGCACTTTGTCTGCTAGCTTTTTCAATGAGCGATCGTTGTCATCACGCTCGACACCCAAGAAGAGCAGCAAACCGAAACCAATCTTGCCAACACATCGCTCATCAACCGAAACCGACGCAGTGCTAACTCGCTGTATCAGCGCTTTCATACCCCACTCCTTTCAAAAAAAGTTCCAGACACAAAAAAAGCCTTATATTTCATGCAAATAGAAATAAAAGGCTTTTTCGCTTTCTAGTACGCCCGCACCAAATTAATTCATTAGGAAGGACGATGCACCCAAAATAGGCGTATGAAAAATCAACACCCTAGCTTTATTTTGCGCGCTTTCGTTCGTTCTCAGTTAGGAGCTTTTTACGAATACGAATGCTTTCTGGCGTCACTTCGACCAACTCATCGTCCTCGATAAACTCAAGCGCCTGCTCGAGCGTATGCGTAATTGGCGGCACGAGGGTCAAGGCTTCATCTGTACCCGAAGCTCGAACGTTTGTTAGCTGCTTACCCTTTACTGGGTTAACTGCCAAATCGTTACTACGCGAGTGAATACCAATAACCTGACCTTCATAGACGTCCACCGCATGCCCTAGGAAAAGTCGACCACGACTCTGCAAATTAAACAGCGAGTAAGCTGCCGTCTTGCCTTTCAGCATACTGACCAATACGCCATTCTGGCGCTTAGCAACATCACCAACCTTAACCGGACCGTAATGATCAAAAACACTCGTCATGATGCCCGAACCAGACGTCATGGTTAGAAATGCACCACGGAAGCCAATCAAACCGCGCGATGGGATAATAAACTCTAGACGCGCACGACCTTTTCCGTCTGGCTCCATATTAGTAAGCTCACCCTTACGAAGGCCCAGCTCTTCCATAATCGCGCCCTGATGCTGCTCTTCTACATCAATCACGACCTGCTCATAGGGCTCTTGGATCTCACCATCCACTTCACGCTGCACAACCTCAGGACGGGACACCCCCATCTCAAAACCTTCACGACGCATAGTTTCGATCAAGACGGACAAATGAAGCTCGCCACGCCCAGATACAACAAACTTATCAGGCGAGTCGCCTTCGGAAACGCGCAGCGCAACGTTATGGATCAGCTCTTGGTCCAACCGGTCCTTAATATTTCGTGTCGTAACATATTTGCCTTCGAGACCTGCAAACGGCGAGTCGTTAACGATAAAGGTCATGCTTACAGTTGGCTCATCAACACTCAATGCAGGCAACGCTTCGACATTGTCTGGATCACACAAAGTGTCAGAAATACTCAAGCCATCGATACCGTTAATACAAACAATATCGCCAGCCGTTGCGAGCTTAGTCTCTACCTGCTCAAGGCCCATATAGCCTTTCACGTTTAGAACCTTACCTTTGCGCTCTTTGCCTTCTGCGTCCTTAACAATCACTTGCTGATTTGGCGCCAACGTACCGCGAGTAATTCGCCCCACACCAATAACGCCTACGTAACTATCGTATGCCAGTGCCGAAATTTGCATCTGAAATGCGCCTTCCGGATCAACATCTGGTGCAGGAACTTTCTCGGTAATAATTTGGTAGAGCGGCGTCATATCTTCTGCCATCTCTTCTGGGTCAAGCCCAGCGATACCATTAATAGCCGAGGCATAAATAACCGGAAAGTCTAATTGTTCGTCTGTTGCACCAAGGTTATCGAACAAATCAAACACTTGATCCATCACCCAATCTGGACGTGCGCCCGGACGGTCAATCTTGTTAATGACAACAATTGGCTTCAAACCTTTCTCAAATGCTTTTGAGGTCACAAAACGCGTTTGCGGCATAGGGCCGTCCACAGCATCAACCAACAAAAGAACAGAGTCGACCATCGACAAAACCCGCTCTACTTCACCGCCGAAGTCTGCGTGGCCAGGGGTGTCGACGATGTTGATGCGGTAGTCATTCCAAGTAATAGCCGTATTCTTCGCAAGGATAGTAATACCTCGCTCTTTCTCTTGGTCGTTGGAGTCCATGATGCGCTCCGCGCCCTCATCTCTCCGATCTAGAGTGCCAGACTGACTAAGGAGTTTATCGACCAGCGTGGTTTTGCCATGGTCAACGTGCGCGATAATGGCAATATTTCTTAACTTCTCAATCACTTCGAGTGTACCTATCAGTCTGGATAAAATTGGACGCGGATTATACAGAATAGACGCAGCAATAGAACTGTCTCCCACAATTATTTGCATTCAATGACACTCACCCAGCAATAAACCCCAAGAACACCAGCGCTACATATTGGTGCGCGAAGATATCATTGCGCACCATATCGGTGCTAAATTTATATAAAACTAAGCTTTTCAATGATAAGACTCAATAAATTCAAGGACTTAAAAAATCACACAAATGGCACGAAAGATGCTTTTATTGCACCACCAAATAACTAGAGAATCTTGAGGGCAGTTCTGCTATCCTCTCGACTTTCTTTTAGGTGCCGCCACTTTTACCTTTTAAGGAAGTGTCTGTTCGGCCCGATACATCGATGCGAAGCCCCTCGTGGCTCATGTCCTGGAATATCCTGACAATCAGGCCCATGACAACTGCATGATTTATACGAAACATTTGTTTGTTTCAGCAATTCATCCAAAATAACGGAGTAAAGAGAATGTCAGAGAAAACTCTGGGTCTTGTTAAAGACAATGAAGTAAAGTGGATCGACCTTCGCTTCACAGATACCCGCGGTAAAGAACAACACGTCACCATCCCAGCTTCAGAAGCTTGTGATGAGCTTTTCGAAGAAGGCAAAATGTTCGATGGCTCGTCTATTTCAGGCTGGAAGGGAATCAATGAATCAGACATGATCATGATGCCTGTCGACGAGACAGCGATTCTTGACCCTTTTACTGAAGAAGTCACCGTTAACATTCGCTGTAATATCGTTGAGCCTTCGACTATGCAAGGTTACGAGCGTGATCCTCGCTCTGTTGCAAGCCGCGCTGAAGAATACTTGAAGTCGACCGGTATTGCTGACTCAGCACTTTTTGGTCCAGAGCCAGAGTTCTTTGTTTTTGACGACGTAAAATGGAAAGCCGATATGAATGGCGCCATGTACGAGATCAACTCTGAAGAAGCAGCATGGAGCAGCGACGCTAAAATTGAAGGCGGTAACACAGGCCATCGTCCAGGCGTTAAAGGCGGTTACTTCCCCGTCCCACCCGTTGACTCACTACATGACCTCCGTGGCGCAATGTGTGCGGCAATGGAAGCAATGGGTCTCGTTATTGAGATTCATCACCACGAAGTTGGAACCGCTGGACAGTGCGAAATCGGTGTTGGCGCTAACACGCTAGTTAAGAAAGCTGATGAAGTTCAGATTCTTAAATACTGTGTGCATAACGTTGCTCACGCTTACGGCAAAACAGCGACATTTATGCCTAAGCCGATCGTTGGCGACAACGGTTCTGGTATGCACGTTCACCAATCACTATCAAAAGACGGCAAGAACATTATGGCTGGTGACGGCTATGCAGGTCTTTCTGATGAGTGCTTGTACTACATTGGCGGCATCATCAAACATGCCCGCACAATTAACGCATTCACTAACGCATCGACTAACTCATACAAGCGTCTTGTTCCTGGCTTTGAAGCACCGGTTATGCTGGCCTACTCTGCTCGCAACCGTTCTGCGTCGATTCGTATCCCATACGTTAACTCTCCTAAGGCTCGTCGCCTAGAGTGTCGCTTCCCTGATCCAACGGCTAACCCATACTTGGCATTCTCTGCCATGTTGATGGCTGGCATCGATGGCATTCAGAACAAGATCCACCCTGGCGACCCTGCTGACAAAGATTTGTATGACCTTCCAGCAGAAGAAGCCGCTGAAATCCCAACGGTTGCCTCTACGTTCGATCAAGCACTTGACGCTCTAGAAGCGGATCATGAGTTCTTGACCAAAGGTGGTGTTTTCACTGAAGACATGATCCAAGGTTACATCGAACTTAAACGTGAAGAAGTAGAGAAGCTAAACATGACAACTCACCCTGTTGAGTTTGACCTGTACTACTCTTGTTAATCCCTCAGGATTAGCTAAAAAGCCCGGCATAGCCGGGCTTTTTTCGTTTCAGGCATATATTTTTACAAAGCAGCAAACTGAAGTGAAAAGCAATTACATTTGTTCTCAATAAGCCGTTACCATTTAGAAAAATAAACGTTATAGTTTTGGGATAGACACTTAAGTTGGAGAAGCACTCGTGCCCATACAAATTGGCGCCGTTATCGCAATTCAAGGAAGCGCAGACGTCAGGCTGGCAAATGGCGAAGTAAAGGCGCTGTCGCTCAACGACATTGTCAATGTGGGTGATACGATTTCAGCAACAGATAACAGCCAAGTGGTTATTCATACCGGCACACATCCGATCACAGTGAAACCAGGCGAAACGTTACTCGTTGAACCCGGCAGCGCATCAGAGCAAATTTCTGCAGCCAAAGCCGATGCTCAAATTCAAACAGAGACTTTTGACCCAAATGAGCTGGAACCCACTGCTGCGGGACAACCAAATGAAACGGCAGAGGAAGGAATCGTCGACTCAGGCATTTCAATCAGTCAGCTCTCGACACTTCAACCACTCTCACTCGAAGAATCGCTTCTCGCTGCCAATGAAAGTGACTCTGACCCTCAGCAAACCGAAAAAATAGCAACATCGTTTACCTTAGACGATGACGCTTCAGGCGACCTCTTACCAACAATCCAGTCCCAAACGAATGAACAGGCCCTCAGCAATATTGATCTGGGCAAAATCAGTGTAAGTGAAGACATTAACATTGAACGGTCAGGGCACCTCAGTCTAAATGCGGCACCTCAAACTTTAGACACTCAGTATGGCTCTCTAACGGTTTCTGATAGCGGAGCATGGCAGTATCAGCTCAACAATCAGCTCAGCGAAATACAACAGTTAGCAGCCGGCGAGTCACTCGAAGAGTTTATTACGATCACTGGCAACGACAGCATCAGCTATCAACTTGCGATTTCCATTAATGGCAGTAACGATTCGGCCCAGATTGATGGCGATCGAAAAGCGTCATTAACCGAAGATCAGCAGTTCAGTAGCAAAGGCAAACTAAATATTAATGATATCGATTTCGGTGAAGCACGATTTACAGTAAACAGTGAGATAAAAACCAGTTTTGGCAGTGCTCAGATTAATGGTGATGGCACATGGGAATATGCACTCAATAACCAGTCAAGCGCTGTTCAAGGCTTAGGTGAAAATGACCGATTAATCGATAGCTTTGCCGCAACAAGTCTTGATGGCACGAACGAAATTATCCGCATTACCATCAACGGCACTAACGATACTCCGATCTTTTCGGGCAGCAATCAAAGCAGCTTTTACGTAGAAGACTCTCAAGACGCGCAAGGAAAACTGTCAATTAACGACGCTGATTTTGGTGAATCCGTTTTTATCGCATCACAAACACTGGACGGGCGCTACGGTACTGGCAGTATCGACGAAGATGGCAATTGGAGCTACCGCATTGACCCTCAGATCGACGAAGTAGAGGCGCTCGTTTCAGGACAAAGCATTTACGACCAGTTCACCGTTAGCTCTGCAGACGGAACGGCACAGAGCATCATTGTTGCGATCAAAGGCGGGGCGGAGCCAGTAGACATCACTGCCGAAGCGATGACAGACCAAGCCCTAGCGCAACTCGACTTTGACAATGATGTGTTGTCATCGCCTGACCTGTATATCTGGCAAGCATCCTCATCAATCGCGGAGAGCAGCGTTGAAGTCATTACAGGGTTCACTGCGGGAACTGAGGGCGATAAACTAGTCCTTAGTGATTTAATGATTCAACAAGGTGACGATGTCGATCTAGAGCAGTATCTACAATTTGACGTTGGCCCTGAAGGCACCACGCTCCACATCACTCAAGAAAGCGCTAACGAGCCTCACGACATCCTACTGAGTGGTTTTGATGCTAGCTTACATGGCAGCTCAAACAGCGAAATAATCACTAATTTAATCAATGCCGGCAATCTAGAAATCAGCTCTATCGGGTAAAACCGATACCCGTACAATCGCGCTATAAGGTCTCATCATCAGACAGAATACTAGGCTGCGCCGGCCGCAAACACTCCCTCACCTGCTCCCTCACCAACAGTTTACGTTGGACTACTTGGGGCAATTCAGTGAATAGAATGATTTTCTTCTCCACTAATAAATGAATCAAATCCTCCGTCACTCTAGCAAATTCAGCATCGGTATCACTGAGCGCAAGTTTAGCACCGACTGAATCTTTCGAGCGCGAAAGATAATCAATCATGGCGGGGTCATCCGCACCAAGGTACTCAGACATGCCGCTCGTAGGCTCCGCATGCACACTCTGAATTTCACCCTTTTGATCGCGACAAACATACGGCATGCGACACCTCCCGTTAGGCCTAAGCCTTAATCAAGCGTAATGGTAAGCGATGACAGTAAATGACCTGTCAAACCTGCTATTTTGAAAGAAGATAGTCGATATTGGACTTGCGTATCCAGCCATTGTTCTCGCGCCTGCAATAACTCATTCTCTGCATCCAATAAATCAATGAGCGAGCGCTGACCAATGTTGAATTGTTTCTGGTAAGCCTGTCGAGTAAGCAACGCAGACTCAATATAGCGTTCCAAAAACACCATTCTTTTCTCTAATGATTGATAATTAAGCCATGTCTGCTCAGCTTCAGCCTCAATGCCAAGTAGTGCTTTATCCAGTTCGAGTTCAGCTTTTTGTCGGTTGAGACCTGACTGTTCTTGTACCGCTGTTCTGGCGCCACCTTGATAAAGGTCATAGCGCAATCGAAACATCGCATAGGCATCACTATTACGACCGCTAACACCATCGATATTATCATTCCAACTCGCTCCGCTCTCAAAATGCAATGAAGGCAGATAAGCACTGTTGGTCGCTTTTTGTCGTTTCTCTGCAGCCTCTTGATGAAGACGCTTCGCCTCGAGCAAGGGGTTGCTTTTTAGCAATCGAGACCTGACGACTGACCAACTAGACGGCAAGTCCGCGCTCGCCTTAGATTCAAGCTTCGCACTCGATTTCTTTCCTACCCATTTTTTATAAGCGACCTCTGCCTGAGCCTTAGTAGCGCGAGCAAACTCAAGGTTCGCCATCGACAGCGCCAAGCGAGCATCAACCTGCGCCACCTTAGCGCGGTCATCTTTGCCCGATTTAACGCGCGCTTTTATGCTCTCCGAAATTTTGTCATGCGCATCAACGCTTTCCCGGTGGTAATCAAACACACGCCGCGCTTTAACCAACGTTAAATGTGCATCAATCGTATTGACGGCCAAAGATGTTGCCGCATGAATCAATTCGAACCGCGCGGCCTCAATTTCTGCCTGCTGACCTTGTTGCTGCCAATGCGTATCGAAACCATCAAACAACATTTGCTTGATGGTTAAAGCAGACTCCCGACGTTCCATTTCTTCGGAACCGCCAATACGCGCGCGCGTTGAAGTATTATTGCTATCCTCGCGGCCAACGCCCAACGACAGCATAACTTTGGGCAAAAAAGCTGCCTCAACCTGAGATAACACGCTACCTTGAATATCTTGTTCGAGATGCTCGATCATCATGTCCGGATGACTATTTAAAGCCAATTTGACGGATTCCGGCAATGTCGTCGCGCTAACGGGAGTAATCGAAAATAGGAGCGAGTAATACAAAATGAAGCACGTCGAAAGCGGTGCTCGTAAAGACATCTATAGACCCCTGCGGCCACTGGTTATGGCTCTGTTCGTTGGAAATCATTAACCCGAACATTCTATGCGTAGGGAGGCGCATCTAACAAGAGCGAATATGGATTAACGCTCGGTAAACACAACATGCCGCGCTTTTAGAACGGGCTTTAACAAATAATCCAAAATCGTTTTTTTCCCCGTCACGACATCTACTTGCGCAACCATACCAGGAATAATTGGCAAAGGGTGTTCAGCCGACCCTAAGTTGTTCCGCTTAGTTCGTACTCGCAACTGATAATATGCCTCGCCTTTGTCGCCAACAATCGTATCCGCACTAATATGAACAACCTCAGCCTCCAGCCCACCATAAATAGAGTAATCATAAGCTGTCACCTTTACGCGGGACTGCTGCCCTGGATACAGTCGCGCAATATCTGACGGCCGCACTTTGGCTTCGACTAATAAACTATCCTCAATCGGAACAATACTCAAAATATCCATACCTGGTTGCACGACACCGCCGACTGTATTTACCCAAAGCTGTTTAACCGTACCCCGCACAGGCGAACGAATAGAGGTTCGCTCAACACGATCCTCCATAGCACCACTTGACTGCGATAGCCTCGGCAACTCAGCCAGTACACTATTAAGTTCAGCCTGAGCCTCACTTTTATAGCGCAATACACGGCTCTCAGACATACTTTCCAGCTCACCAATCGAGGCTTCTATTTCTGGCACCTGAAAACGATACCGACTTAAATCCGACTGCGCATTCAAACGAGCCTTTTCAGCGCGCAAGACTTCCATCTCAGACACGACACCCTGATCCAACAAGGGCTTAAGAATATCCAACTCTTTTTGAGCCAGCCCAAGCTGGGCCTCTGTCTGCCCTGTTTGCGCTATCGCTTGCTGTAGGCTCTGACGCTTCTGTTTGATCTGCTGCTGAATAGTTTTTCTTTCACTGTTGAGCTGAGCTAGCCGCCGTTTAAACAGCTTTTGTTCTTCCTCAAACAGCCGCTCATACTCGCTAGAGTTATTCCCTTGCGGCCCTGCCAGCAACGCTGTTTTACCCTCTACCTCCGCACTTAATCTCGCAGCTCGGGCTTTTAAAGCCATTACCTTTAAATGATTACCTTGCAGGTTTGAGTCAAATTGAGTGTCATCCATTTGCAACAACACTTGCCCTGCTTCGACAAACGTACCTTCAGCGACGAGAATTTCTGAAACAATACCGCCCTCTAGATTTTGCACCACTTGCAGCTTCTGCGATGGAATGACGCGCCCCTCTCCGCGAACCAACTCATCAACCTCCGTCATAGAAGCCCATAAGACAAAAGCACAACAAAACAAGGCGATCATCCACAACAATACGCGAGAGCGAATACCCGGCGAATCAAGCACCATCCATAGGGTAGGGAGTGATGGCTTCATGACTCCCCTCCCGTCTTGATCAGGCCTTTTTTCAGCGCATCAAGCACCTGATCTTTGGGGCCGTCAGCGACAATACGACCCGCATCTAAAATCACAATTCGGTCGACCAACGCTAACAATGACGCGCGGTGCGTATTTAGAATCATCGTTTTGCCTTTCGTTATCTGCTTCACTTCGTCGATAACACGATTCTCAGTCTGGTTATCCATGGCACTAGTCAGCTCATCAAACAGATAGATTGATGGCTCTCCTAACAAAGCTCGAGCAATCGCCAGCCCCTGCCGCTGACCGCCCGACAACCCTTTGCCTTGTTCTTTAATTGGCAAGTCCAAACCCATCGGATGCTGCCCCACTAAGTCCGCCAGGCCCACCTTCTTGCACAAAGCCAACAAGTCTTCATCTGTCACACAAATATTTTTCAGCGCAATATTGTCGCGCAAGGTGCCAGCAACTAGCTGAATATCTTGCGGCACATAAGCACATTCCTGCCTAAGCGAGGCTGGGTTAATTTGAGATATCCCACGACCATCTACCGTCACGTGCCCGACTGTTGGTTCAACCAAACCCACTAACATCCGCAATAAAGACGTTTTGCCAGAGCCTATTTTGCCAATTAACGCGACGTGTTCACCTTCCGCAATACTGAGATCAACACCCTTAAGAACATCTGACTTGTGCTCGAAGCTTAAGCCAACAGAGTCAAACTGAATCGCACCACGCAAACCTTGATGCCGAAGGTAACGCGTATGCTCGCCTTGCTCTGTCTGACACTCGCAAAGCGCATTTAACGCTACCAGCGCCTCCCTAGCTTGAAAAAACTGCGCACTCAAATGAGCCATCTGAATCATCGGAGCCAAGGCCCTATTCCCTAACAACACACAAGCAATTAATGCCCCCAAGCTAATCTCAGAGGCTGCAATTTGATATACCCCAACGACTACCACGCCCAACATCGACAGCTGCATCAGAAATGAAGACACCATACCGATAGAGTCGGCCAAACGGCGCGAACTAAGCCCTAAGCGAGCCAATAACACACTCGCTTGCTCCCAGTGCCCCTGCGCTCTTCCTTCCGCATTAAATACTTTAAGCGTCTCCGCCACAGACAACGACTCTATCAAGCTCGCATTCTTGATCGCTGCTGCCGCTTGAGTTTTTCGCACAATTTGTTTGAGTGGAAAATGCACCAGCACGCCATAGATAACGATCAATACGGCAGCAGCAATCGGCACCATCGCGATCGCGCTATTCAAGTAATAAATAATGAATAAAAACATTAAGGCAAAAGGCAGATCGACCAAACTTGCAAATGAAGCAGCAGTGAAAAACTGCTTAATCGCATCAAATTCTTTAAACTGTGAGGCAAAACTTCCGACCGAGTCTGGCAATTGCTGCGGCCTAAGATTCATGACATGACTGAATAGCTTAGTCGACAACACCACGTCAACCTGTCGGCCCGCTGATTCCACAAAGTAATGACGTAATAGTTTTATAACAAGATCAAAAACCAGTACGACCGCCACGCCAACCGCCAAGGCCCAGAGTGTTTCAAATGCTTGGTTAGGCACCACTCGGTCATAAACATTCATGACAAATAGCGGGCTAACGATCACGAAAAGATTCAGCAGCACCGTCGCCAACAACACGTCACGATATAATGGCCGTAAGCGCACAAACTCTTTCATTAGCCAGTAAGAAAAGTGCTTACCCTGCTTTTCACGCTTTACCACCACAACAGGACGATTAAGGCAAAGGGCTTGCTCTTGCGCGCTAGACTTCAATTCAGCTAGCGTCATTTCATGCGTTTTGCTAATGCCGTCATTATCATAAATATCAACAAAAAGTCGTTCGCTGTCACTTTGAATCCCAATCGATACTCGAGCAACACAAGGCCCAAACTGGTCACCCACCAAGCATACGAGAAGTTCGAGCGATACCGGCTCAAGCAAGGCATCATCCAGACTAATCAATGCACTATCTAAACCCTGACGGTCGCCAGCGCGCTTTAGCCAAGAAATAGATACTTGCTCCCCCTCAGGCATACCTGAAAGCAAGGCGTCATTGTCGCAATCTTGGTTCGTAGCAGTTAATGCATTCTGATAGGCACTTAAGAACGAAGTCGATGATATTTCAGCGCGTTGATCAGTTTGACTCAAGAATCATTTCCCTGTCTGGCATTGGAAGGTAAATTTGCTCGTAAACTCATTATTAATCACAGAGTTAAGAAGTCATTTTCTAACTATAGCAGCTAATCAAACGGTCAGAGTTATGAATTGCGCGGCAGCATGTTATGCTGAATATTCGTTTAAATAAGAGAGTCCATCATGCCAATTTCCACCTTATTCAGCACGGAAAAACGCACCTCAAGCTGCACTCAACCGCACCGTGCAGTCATCATGTTATTACGCACTTTGGCGCTGAGCACCTTCGCAGCACTCTGCTACGCAAGTGAGCCGACGACGACAGTGTATAAAAAGACTATGCCTGACGGCTCAGTTGCTTATTCAGACCAGCCTAGCCAAAGTGCAAAAAGCATGGAAGTTGCCCCCATACCAACAATACCGGCAATTGAAACAAACCGTTCTTTCGAGCGCCAAACGTCCGAAAAAACAGGCGACCAAACCTATGAAACCCTAGCCGTTAGCTCGCCAGAAAATAAAAGCGCCTTTTACTCAGGCGATGGCTCAATGAACATATCAGTCTCGCTATCTCCAAAGCTAAAACCTAGCCACCTGATGCAATTTATTCTCGATGGCGCAGTCGTCGCGACACAAAAAAGCACGGCTCTTAGTCTGTCGCGAGTAGACCGTGGCACACATAGCCTGCAAATAAACATTATTAACTCCGCAGGGAAGATTGTGCAGAGCACACAAAGTAGTTTTACGATTCATCGCCCGATTGCTCGCGCCATCAGCGCACCATAACAAAACAACAGCACTACTTTGGTGCAAAAAACTAGACCTGAATCCCTCCCTCCTTTTATAATCAGCACTCCCGCCCGGCAGGAGTGCGCCCTGTTATAGAGCCTCCTCCCTATACAGCCATCAATTGGGCAAAGATCATCATCAATTTCAGCATCAATGACAGAGTGGTTTGGTTCTTGCTTTACCCTCTAATTCAAAACAGATAACGCGTCATTCACCTGAATTAATGAATGTGATAACACACCGGAGATGCATTCCGAATGCTGCAAGACCCCGCTCATAAGTATGTATTGGAGAACCTGTCGTCAGCGATATTTATTCTTGATGCTCAGCTTAACCTTGTTTACTTTAATCCTGCCGCTGAAATGCTCCTCAAAGTGAGCCATCGACGCTTGGAGTCTTCGCGCTTTGATCAACTGTTTGGACGAATGGATCCCACCTTGCTCAAAGAGCTCGGTGCGATTATGGAAACGGGTCATACCTACACTCAGCGCGAAAGCGAATTTATCTTAGTGAATGCCAGCACTATTTTAGTCGACTGCACGGTATCGAGTGCGTCCCTGGATGGTAAGCAAGTATTGATTGTAGAAATGCAACAGAAAGACCGCCTAGTTCGCATTAGTCGAGAAGAGCAGCTCCATGAGAATCAAGAGACAGCAAAAACACTAATTCGTGGCCTAGCTCATGAGATCAAAAACCCGCTAGGCGGAATTAGGGGGGCAGCTCAACTGCTGGATGCCGAGCTTAACGAAGAAAGCCTGCACGAATACACAAACGTGATCATCGCAGAAGCAGACCGCTTGCGCAGTCTGGTTGACCGCATGCTGGGCACCAATCGCGCATTATCTTTGTGCGCGATCAATATTCACGAGATTCTCGAGCGCATCTGCTCGCTAGTTAATGCAGAGTCAGGCAAAAAAGTTCGCATCATAAAAGACTACGACCCCAGTATTCCGGAGTTTAAAGGGGACAAAAGCCAGCTGATTCAAGGCTTTTTAAATATCGCTAAAAATGCGCTGCAAGCACTTGATAAACAAGTAGCCGCAGGCGAACCCGCATCTATTACTTTTAAAACAAGGATCTTACGGCAGTTTACCATCGGGCATACGCGTCACCCATTAGCGATGCGTATCGACATACTCGATAATGGCCCGGGGATCCCCAAAGACTTATTGCAAAGTATTTTTTACCCCATGATTAGTGGCCGCGCCGAAGGTACAGGTTTAGGTCTCTCTATCACTCAAAGTATTTTCACCAGACATAACGGTCTAGTTGAATGTGAAAGCCTACCGGGCAGCACCAATTTTATCGTTTATTTACCACTGGAGCTTTCCTCATGACAAACTCACCACTGGTATGGATCATCGACGATGACCGATCAATTCGCTGGGTGCTTGAAAAAGCACTTGAGAAAGAGCAACTCAACATTCGCTCTTTTGATGGCGCCGTCGGCGTAATAGAAACGCTCGATAACGAAGTGCCCGATGCGATTATCAGTGATATTCGTATGCCCGGTGTGGACGGACTTGAGTTGTTAGGCAAAATTCACGCGAAAGAACCTGACGTGCCAGTAATCATTATGACCGCTCACTCGGACCTCGACAGTGCCGTGACCTCCTATCAAAGCGGCGCATTTGAATACTTGCCCAAACCGTTTGATATGAACGAGGCCGTTAGCTTAGCGAAACGCGCCATTGCACATTCACGAGAACTTCGCGCACGAAATGGATCGACTACGCCGGAAGTCTCTGCTGAAACAACTGAGATCATTGGTGAAGCGCCAGCGATGCAGGAAGTTTTTAGAGCGATAGGCAGGCTTTCTCAATCAAACATTACGGTACTTATTAATGGCGAGTCCGGCACCGGTAAAGAGCTCGTCGCCAAAGCCTTGCACCAGCATAGTCCCCGCGCTAGCAAGCCATTTGTCGCACTCAATATGGCCGCGATTCCAAAAGACTTAATCGAATCGGAGCTATTTGGTCATGAAAAAGGTTCGTTCACAGGAGCCGGCGGACAACGCACCGGCCGCTTTGAGCAAACCAACGGTGGGACGCTTTTCCTAGATGAAATCGGTGACATGCCCGCAGATACACAAACGCGCTTATTACGCGTTTTGGCTGACGGAGAGTTCTATCGAGTGGGCGGCACGGCGCCGGTTAAGGTCGATGTTCGAATCATTGCAGCAACGCATCAAAACCTCGAAAAGCTGGTACAGGCTGGTACTTTCCGAGAAGATTTATTTCACCGATTAAACGTGATTCGTATTCACTTACCCAAACTAAGTGATCGCCGCGAAGACATTCCTAAACTGATGCATCACTTTCTTAAAAGCGCGGCAGACGAGTTGGCGGCGGAGCCTAAGCAACTGCGCCAAGATACCGAAAACTATCTTAGCGCCCTACCTTGGCCAGGAAATGTAAGGCAACTCGAGAACACTTGTCGCTGGTTAACCGTGATGGCGAGCGGCCGAGATATACACGTATCCGACCTGCCACCTGAGCTACTCGATCAAGACAACATCGCCCCCACTGCAAGCTCCTGGCAAGAAGCATTGCGCCGGTGGGCGGAGCAGGAGTTGCAGCAGGGGAAAGATGCGATTCTAGATACGGCTGTGCCCGAATTTGAGCGCATCATGATCGAAACCGCATTAAGCCGCACCGGCGGAAGACGCCGCGATGCATCGCTATTACTAGGCTGGGGACGAAATACACTCACTCGAAAAATCAAAGAACTTGGTATGAGCAGCGAAGAGGAAGAAGAGAGCTAATTTATTGGTTTTCACTGACAGAGCAGTGCGAGCCATTTAGTTTGTGAAAATTTTTTGTTGGCCAATATTATTGCATCACTAGCGCTCGAAGTCGGAGTGCCTCCTCGCTGCGGTACTTCGACAAAAGCGCCTAGATTAAAGCAAATAAAACTATTGAGCAGCAAGCCGTCAACGTGTTGGAATAGAGGCTTCGCGGGGCAATTCAACAGTCCCGCTCACTCAGAATCAGGAACGCGCTTTGCTCACGCCCGCCTTAAAAATGTTAGCCGATATCGCAACAGAAACCCACGCCCGCATTCAAAAGGACTTCCCGACTATTAACCCCGTGGTAGGCGTCAGTCGAGGCATGCGCGCTAGCGGTATTCCCGCCGATGCAATGACGATTGATTGCTTACAAACACATAAACGAATCATTCTTATTCTGCATGATGATCAACCCGAACTTGTACGCTATCAATTCGCGTTTCGGGATAAAGACCCAGCCGAAGAGTTTAATGAAATAGCACTGACAACAATAACAACACAATTGCTATATGAATGGATTTCGGCGTACTTTTCGGCAAACCATTCATAGCAAACATTGCTACTGCTGCACTTCCCGCCAGTATATAACCCTGTCATGGCCGCGATACTGCCCAAATGTCGCACTGCTCTGAGGTGCATCCTCAACAGAGCCATCGACACTACCATCCCAGTTAAAACGCAACCAAGGCAGCGTCGTCAGATCAACTACAAACTCAATCGAGCCTGAATGGTCGTCTCCAGACGCCGCTAATCCTGGCTCGGCAAACGTCAAATTAGCAAGCCCTCCGACAACTGGCCCATCAAAGCCTAACGCACTGGTCCCGTCGCCGACCCCAATAGAGCTGTAAGGAGAGCTCACCGACGAACCGCCAGAGTCCGTGACGGAAATACCCGCCGTAATGTCGGTACAGCTGTCATCAGTGTTTAGCACAAAATTACCCATAGCATCCAGGTACTCGGCCTGCCCAAGCATCAATAAATCATCAGACTCTGGTCCAAATACATTCTCTGTACGCCATCGGCCATAACGATGAGAGACACCAAGCGGCGTCCATGTCGGCAAGGAAGCTGCCGCAATCGTATCGCCATCGGTGATGGCGCTACTGGTAATAGCAAAACTACTGACAAACGGAGCGACTACCGCATTCGTATTTTTGGTGTATTCGTAGGTATCTGCCCCATCAAACTGATAGTCCAATACGCCAGCGGCTGAGACGGATAAGGCTCCTGTGTTGACGTTGCTAGTCAAGGCTAATGGCGTCACGCCATCAACACCAAGCGTCGCATCGTCGGCGCTTGGGAACACTCGAGCAACATCCAAGGCCGCCAATTTTAAAAAGTTACTATCGGTGTAATTCTCGGTGATTCCGCCATTACCATTACGCGCGGTAATGCTGGCACTAGGGGCCGACGCAACATCATAACCTGTCGGTTGTCCGATATAGCTGAAGATGCCGCACGCGGGCGCTAATGCGCCGTCGCTCGCGACCACATCAAAATAACTCGGCGTAAAACGCCCAATATTACCCGAAACACTGCCCGATACAGACTCGCCAAAATAAGATGAACTAGCAGTAGTGAGTGTAAAAACACCCACCTCGCTCACTTGCTGATCTGCAATGACGCGCTCACCCGGCGTCGTCTCTGTGCCGTCAAAAATCGCCTGACTAACACTCAAACTGCCCACAGTGCCACTAGAAGGCGCGATAAGTTGATGACTCAGGCCAACGGTTCCACGATAGCTCGGTGCCAAACTATTGCCGGCATCGGCGCAGAGTGCTTGCGCCGTAATCGAAAAATCACTCCCCGCCGCACCCAACACTGAACACGCACCAAGCAAGGCTTCTGTCCCGCCTGCACAAGCACCCGAAGCACTCGTTGCAGCAACCGCCGTACTTGCCGGCGACACGATAAAGGGCGACACACTAGCCTGTAAAGAAGAGAGCTCAGCAAATGAGCCATCGTAAGGCGCGTCATCATGAAGCACATTTATACCAAGCACTTCACCCACATCTAGGTAGCCAATCGCTAAGCTGCCGACGCCTGAGTTAAAGGTGGCAGATGCATTGTTGGCCGCAGGCTGGTTTTCACTAATTGTACTGCCGTTAATGGTCATACTTCTCGGTAAACCGGTATCTTTCACCCCTGGTGATTCTGCAATATCAATATTAATGTCAGACCAAATTTTTAAGCCTTTAGAACCAGTGAAGCCGGTCAGCACGTTGCAACTGCCGCCACCTGAAACATCTTGCCCAATGGCCGTCAGTGTCACGCTGGTAGAACCGCCACAAGAAAAGTCCGCCGGCGCTGATGCGACAAAACCACTGGTTCTGAAATCGGTGCCGGAAGACGCCGCTGAGCTAACACTTGCCACGGTATCACTCGCCGTGACACTTACGTCACTGTTCTCATTTTGATGGAACAGATACACGGTGCGATCACCGCTTTCGCTGCCATCAAAGGTATAGGATGTGATCTCACTACCGCCGGTGCTCGCTAAATAGAACTGGCTTAGGCTGTTCTCATCAGAACTAAGGTCAACGCTACCGGTATAGTCCGTCTTCACGGTCCCGTCAGCACACAAGGCTTCGATCTGAACCGTTGCTCGTGTTTGCGGGCACGCTAAGCCCCGTGCCTGCTGGGTGACACCGAAGCGATCCAAATCACAAGAAGCGATACAAGGGTGACTTTCCGCACTCGCAATCCCTATCTCAGCCTCGCTCAGCACCTCTGTGTACAAGCGAATTTCATCAAAACGTCCATACGCCGATGCGCCGGGTGCGATATTGTAGGAAGACGAGTTATCCCCGATATAGATTTCTCCCAAATCGCCCAATACCCCATTGGTACTAAACGTCTGGCTGCCAACAGATGCTCCATCGACAAAAATTTCAACCACATCATTAGGAAAGTCCCACGTAACAGCGACATGAGTCCAAGTGGCTGCCAGTATATTCTGCACACTGGAGTCGAATGTAAAATCGCCATCATTGCTGTCTTCTAAAGAAAACCTCAAGCTACCGTTGTTGCGCTTAGAAACGAAAAAATATTTGTCATTGGCATTATTAAAAACTCTTGTACTCGCATCTATTAGCGTTCTGTCACCACTTCCTACCCAGTCGCTTTCAGAGCGAAACCAGAACATGATAGAGCCTTCGTTGCCCAGCGCCGTGTTAATGTCTTGCTGGGTATTGATCGCATCGATCTGAGCAACCGTGCCATTATCTGGAATATCTGCACCGCGACAAACATAACCATCGGCGTTGTAGGCAACTAAGCTACTGCCCAAACTAACAGCGGCATTACCATTGCCGGTGTAATCCTCTATGACCACACCGGGGCCAGACCATGCTGCTTGTTCAAAAGCATAATGAGCGAAAGGAAGTGTCCCACCGCAAGGCCTAGTTTCATTAAAAAGCGTTGTTACATCTGCACTAGATATGACCGATGAGAATATTTTCAATTCATCAAGCGTGCCCTGAAAGTACTCTTCTGACCCGCCGGTATCTTCAATACGTCCGATACTGCTAAACAGGTTACCAATGGTTCCGCCCGGGAGCGTGCCACTATTGTTGAGTACATCATCAATATATATTTCATAGGTCCCTGCCACCGCATCGCGCGTCAACACGATATGATGAAAAACATCATCGTTGATTGCGATGGTCGACTTCGTCGAAAAATCGTTGGCTACCGATAGTCCAATGCGTCCTGAGCCGTCGAGCCAACCCCAAAAAATATCATCACTACCACCCGCCTCTTCGACGCCCGCAATACCCGGTGCACGCCACCCGGTATCATCCCCTGTTTGCGAGGTTTTTATCCAAAAACTTAAAGAGGCCGTTCCACGCAGTGCATCTAGAGTGCCTGCACCCATTTCAATAAAGTCGTCCGCGCCATCAAATTCGCCCGCACGACAGAGGTGCCCGGCACTAATCGTGTCTGCGCCACCACTCGCAACGCCGTCATTGCCGTTACCGGTGCTGTCTTGCACTTCGTCAATTGCGCCACTCCAAACGTTTTCATCCATACGAAGCTCAATATCAGGACTCAGCGCGGGGACAATCGTGGGGCAAGTATGCAAGTTAGTGTTAGGAATATTCTCCCAAGCACCGCCGTCTCTGCGCCACTCGATCTGAGCCACCGCCTGACCGGTGTTCTCGTAGTGCTCAGCTTGAACGGTATAAGCCTGACCACTAGTCAGCGCTTGCGCAGCGGAAATACTCGAATAGCTGGGCCCATGCAGGGTCCAAAAGTCAACAATTTGAGTCCCATCTAAATCAAGGCGCATGCCGTCGTCAGAATAAAGTCGGAACTCATAGCTACCCGTTACAGTAGGGACGACTGATCCCGTCCAACGAATACTAAAGCGCTCATTATTACCTGAAACAGAAGGAAAAATCGTGGGAGTTCCGCTACCCCAATTAAAATTGACTTGGCTGTCTAAGCGCAGAAATTCATCGCCAGAAAACAAGCCTGTCGTATAGTTAACTTTCGCGCCGCCAGCACCACTGCGTTGATCAAAGTAACGCCCCAACAGCCCCGAGTAATCAATAGTTTGATCGACGCCATCTATGCTAAGTGTGGTTGAGGTGCCCGCGACTAAACCTGTCACAGATAGCACAATCACCGTGTCGCTTTGCGCTGCGGCGGCAGTCACTGTACCCACATTAAGTGTATATAAACTGGTGTCCAACGCCTCCGCGCCGACCGCGGAATCATATTCAACAATCAGAACGTTATCGGAGCCACACGCACCGCCTACACTCGTCACAGACGGAAGCGTATTTTCGGTGTAATCAATCACCAGCAAAGGCGCATTGGCGCTTTCACCGTCATGGGATTCCGCTGTTCTTTGACAGGTAGAGCTATTGCAGCCTGTACCGGGGGCAATCAACAACGCCATGTTGTTATTCGCGACCCAGCCGGGGCGGTCAACTAACTCTTGAATAATATCGGATAGATTAGGCGTCTGGTGCTTTTGACTAACGGTATTCCAAGCGCCTGGTGACCAAGTCTCTGTCTCTGTGGTCGGCGTTCTCGTACTCAAATTCCCATCGTTGTTTCCAATGTTTCCAGCGGAATCTTCATCCTCTGCATAAATAATCAGATTCGTTGTGCCAGAATCCGTTTCATCCGTTTCAAATTCGATATACGCGGAGTTGATCACCGCTCCCTGCGGGACGTCCACTGACCTGAACAACATACCGACAATCTGTAACCCTCCCGCAAAGTCGTCAAACCCAAGTTCTAAGTCAGAGCTGTCACGGTACATATCGCCATCTGAAATCAACTCTTCTGCATCTCGATTGTCGTTATCGACTCGGATTTGCACCGTGACGGCATTGGCATAACTCGCTAAGCTTGCGAGCAGCAGAAGCAATATAGAAGAGGCCACAGATCTGGCAGACAGCCCATTAAAACTAAGGTTCATCATGAGCTCTCACCTCAACCGATCGTGTTGCCTCGCCAAAGCCACCACCACAACTCGCGGTGCTCGAAATCGTAAAATAATTGACCCCGCTAACCGTCACTTGGTTACAGCCCAAATCTGCCACACAGTCTTGCAAGCCATCTCCCGCCGACGAAAAGTCGATGTCTGCAATCGAGTTGTTGCATGCCACCCCGCCAACAAATATCCGGTTAAGCGCCACTTGCGCCCCGCTTTCAGCTGCATAAAACGCTTTTTGCGACTGAAAACTTTGCGCAAATGCTTGGCTAGAACTCTGATTCAATTCCGCCATCGCGACCACAATGAGTGCCAACACGGTAATAATGAAAATGGTCGCAGGCAAACCGATCCCGCGCTGAGCATTCTTATTAGGAATCTGATTAGGGCACATTTCTGACTTGTACCTCCTGAGCAATCGACTGCGTTAGGCCTGCCGACTCACTCACATCAAATTGTATGGTAATCACACCTCCACGGCTGAGTGTGCCGGGAGTATAAGTAAACGCGCCGTTACTTACATTGTGTGCGACAACCGCCCCTGTTAACCCTGACGGATCGGGGATAGAAGCTTGAAACCCTTGACCTTGATAAACATTTAGAAAGTTACCCTCGAAACAGAACATTTCGGGATTGCGCACAACAAACAACCGGCGCGTTGGCGAGTCGCTCAAAAATTGATGTGCTGAATTCAAGGTTAGTAGCAACGAACCGGTCGTTGTGCCCGCCGCGAGCGAATCAATCGTGCCACTCACCATTCCTGGATCTGCAAGACCATAAAGTCCGGTTAAGGTATTGGGGTAAACCACAACACGGTCCCGCGCGCTGTTGATGCTTGCATTGTTATAGGATGAAAAAGGAACCACTTCAAAGGCGCTAGCCGCCGTGAGCGTGGGGACAGACAGGTAGTCAGTACCCGCTACTGTCGGGATGTATTCGATACACGTACCAGAACCACTACCATCATTGATACGGAAGCTATTAGGTAACGCGTCGCGAAAAGCCCGACTTAATTTTTCAGACACAATCCAAGCAATCGATGCCACTTGCTGACGCTCAGCCGTATCCGCAAATCCTTGTACCGAGCGCCCCATAAAATTCGTAATACCCACACCCAAAATACCGATAATGACAATCACAACGATAATTTCTATCAGCGTAAAACCTTTCGATGGGCGGCGCATTAATAGTTACCTTTATAAGCTGCAAAAGACACTGGATTTTGCCCGGGCGAGGTAATCACTACTAATATTTTTTTTGCTTGGCTATTGCCACTCGCTGAAACATTACTGCCGTCGCAACTCACCGTAACAGTAACCGAGTATTGCGCATATGACGCATCAATCGCTCCAATCAAACTAACAGGGGGCGCATCGACGAGACCATTGTAGTCGTCAACATCGTTATAATTAACGCGGCTTTCTGAACCGTCTGGACCTAGGCTAGCGCAACTAGGGCTGGCCACTGGCGGCACGCCTCCAAGGGGAGTGGCGTGATCGTAAGACTTAGCCAAAATTTCATCTAAATAGAACTGAGCTAGTTTTAACGATTTATTGCGCCAAAGTGGATCGGCACTTTGAGAGATCGAAACACTAAATGAATTTAAAACAGCAACCATTGCGATCGATATAATCACAATCGAAATCACCAGTTCGACCAATGTAACGCCTGCTTGTTTTGGTCGATAGAGTCGATGTACTCCGGCAGAACCGATGTACTTTTCTTGCTCAAGAGTAGGCTTCATGGGCACACCACTGAGCTTTCATAAACATAACCCTGCGGCGAAAAACAGACTCTAAAATTATTCTGCCCCGTGAAACGCACCGTATGACTAGCGGCGTCACTTAAGCTCGCGGTGTTGGTCCAGGTAAAGGTTTGGCTGTCTCCAGACGAGAAATTAACACTATCCACTTGCATGCCGTTGCCACTCGACTCAACAATAACTGGGTCTGGGTTCGTGACACCAGTCTTCTGAATCGCAAACACCCAATCGTCATCGCTATTCACAGACACGGTTAAGCTCACCGGATTGGCAATGCCGCTTGACCCAAGAGCCACTTGTTGGGCGAGTAAGGATTGAGAAATCAGCACGTCTTTGGCGACATATCCCGCGTAGACAGACTGCGAGGTAAATAGGCTAATTCCGCTGTAGCTTAGAAGGGAAATGACCACCAGCACCATCACAAGCTCGATAAGCGTGAAACCTTGCTGGGCGTTTGTGTTTTTATGAGTCATATCAACACGCGTATTCATATATCAGCACTAGACGAAAAAAAGCGCCCTGAGGCGCTTTTTCACAACACTAGATTCTAACAATCGCTTATATCAACAGCTATCACTGGCGCTACGCCAGCACCGGTTGACTCCGTATAAGAGACCTGACAGT
>Ga0209184_1000855_pt1 | contig 25851 bp, 20 predicted proteins | sample EN8Hudsemesocosm_2_FD_184627 | JGI IMG/M metagenome (GOLD analysis project Ga0209184, IMG submission 184627) | Methane-oxidizing microbial communities from mesocosms in the Hudson Canyon - EN8C Hudson Canyon (SPAdes) (version 2) | ecosystem: Environmental > Aquatic > Marine > Cold seeps | place... | reverse complement strand
TTACCTCATCATTATTCATCAACAAAAAATTCCGTTTATAGAAAATCTTTGTTAAGTTATCAGTATATTAATAACCCATTTAGTCAAAGGTCTTATCAATGCAGGGATTGCAGCATCATTCACTTCAACTCTATCTCGGAAAGGGGCACTTTTCGCCTTAGAGTATATGGTCTATAAATGATTTCTATAGCGATTTACAATTTTTAGCCTAACTTTTGATCCTTCAGTGCTAAAAGTAGAATAAAACACACTAACTTTTTAGATCTGTTGGGATCCTACGATGAAAATAAACAATTGAAAGTATCTGGAATGTTAATATTCAGTAATACGAAGAGTGGTGTAAATAGAATTTGGTATGAGATACCTAAATAATGCTCCTAAAGGTCAATTCAGTGTCTTGACATAAATTGTATAAATCCTAACCGTAGCATACAGTATTCCTGTAAGTTCCTAGTTACTAAATGATTTACTTAAAACTTTAGTGAATAGCTGAAAATGATAGCCATTTCTTTAAGAAACTATGTGTTTTTATATTTATTATTTTGGTGAATTGACCACTTTTGATATAAAAATAGAAGGGTACAATAATGAATAAATATAATAATTTAGCGTCCTCCTCCCCTAAGATATTTAGTCAAATACTTAGCAGTCTATTAATCATATTGCTCGTAAACCCCTTAGTAGCATTTGCTAACATCAACGTTGATTCTTCCTGCGATAACTTAGGTCCTTATGGCGAAAGAACATCAACATCCGCAATAATTAATATTACAAACAATACCAGCCAAAACCTTCAGATCAGATGGCTACAAGAAGATGGAACACTGTATTCAAATATTTATGATGACTCATTTATGGCAGGTGAAACCTGGAGTAAAAGCGCATATGTTGGCGATAAATGGGTTGTAACAGATGAAAATCAGAACTGTGTCAAACTGATTGTTGCTGATATTAACGGCAGCTATGATGTTGTTGGTGATTCAGCAACAGGTGGAGCCATCCTCGGATGTTCTTCTGGAATCACAACATATCCTAGTACATGGGAAAACAGTCGATATTATAAACGGTTATGTACTTCAGGCACTGGGCTGCTAATTGTTTCAGGCAGTGTGGCATCAGCTGCATCTATTGAGCATACTGCTTATACAATCGATGGAGTTATGCAAACAGTTGATTCAAGAGTTGCCCCGAAAATGGTTCAAAACGGTTTTAGACATGCTGTTATGGGCAGCTATCCCAATGAACTAACTACGATGTTGCCAGAATATAGCCATTTACCTGCTGACCCATGGGACGAAAGGGCCAGAGGATTAGGTGGCATGCCATCTGTCCCTTTAGGTTCGGGAGCAGAAGAAAATGTCATGTGTTATTCAGATGACAGATATTTAGGTGAGGACATAACAATTCATGAATTTGCTCATTCGCTTCACTTATTAGGACTAGACTATATATTTCCAAATTTTTCTCAAGACTTGCAAGCCGCATATAGCAATGCCAAATATTATAAAATCTGGGGAAATGGACATTATGCTCTAACTGATTATAAAGAATATTGGGCAGAGGGAGTTCAAAGCTACTTTAACGCCAATATGGGGGGAGGGCCAAATATCCGCTCAGCACTACAAACACAAGATTTAATGCTATATAACCTTATTTACTCAGTGTTTGGTAATAACTCCTTTTACAGTAGTTGCCCAAAATAGTATCTAGTCTTTTAGAATTGATAAGCAAACACATTCTTGCTTATCAATTCATCATATGTATTTGATAAACCATTGATAAGAGGTTTAAACACATGAGTGTTAAAAGTAATCCAGCGGTAAAAAAAGTAAAGAAGAACAATGATGATGATAATCAAAAAAAACTAGTTCAACCTCAAAAAGAAATTAAGTATTCATCCTCTCTCCTAAATTTAGATGCCGAAGAGTATTGCTTCGTCAGAGGTTATAACTAATTTCAACAAGTCATATATTTGATTAATTTTTTCTGGATACGTTATCCCATATATACTAAGTGATATGGAAAATAGACGGGGGAGTTTTTATATCGATGTGGTGAATTTATTTATAAGCTTTGCTAGTGCTAGAAAGTCCATATTATGTAAGGTGGTGATTTATCAATCACCACTTTATTGTACTTGCCTTAAGTAAGGTCAAACCAAGTCGTTTTTACTTCACTGTATTGGTCAAAAGCCATTAAAGAATTGTCACGGCCACCAAAGCCAGATAACTTATAACCACCAAACGGTGTACTTACATCACCTTCAGAGAAACAGTTAACAGACACTGTACCTGCTTGAAGTTGTTGAGCATACAGATGAGCTTTTTTAAGATCGCTGGTATATAAAGAGGCTTGCAGGCCGTAACAACTGTCATTAGCAATGGCAATAGCTTCTTCATCAGACGCAGCTTCGATCAATCCAAAAACAGGGCCAAATATCTCTTCAATAGCGATGGTCATTTCAGGCGTTACGTTATCAAAAATAGCAGGCTCAATAAATAGGCCGTTATTAATGCTTAATGCATTACCACCATAAATTAATTTTGCTCCCTCTTGTTTGCCTATTTCAATATAACGTAGGATTTTTTCATATTGCTCTTTATTGATGATTGAACCCAACATATGTTGAGGATCTAATGGATCACCAGTTTGCCACTCATCAAGCTGTTCAATGATTTTCTGGGTTAATGCGGTTTTTAAATCTTTATGAATAATGATTCTAGAGTTAGCGGTACAATTTTGCCCCATGTTCCACAAAGCAGCGTTCACTACGTTTTCTGCAATTGAATCCAAGTCCTTTGCATCAGAAAGAATAACACTTGGGCTTTTTCCGCCGCATTCAAGTACAACACGCTTAAGGTTACTCAACGCTGAATATCTTAAAAAGTGTCTTCCTGTTGCCGTTGAGCCTGTAAATGAAACCACTTGCACATCATCATGCATACCAAGTGGCTCACCAACTTCAGGGCCCAAACCAGGTAAAACATTGAAAACACCTGCAGGTATACCTGCTTCAATGGCAAGTTCTGCCACTTTAAGTGTGGTCATACTGGTTGATTCTGCAGGTTTGATAATAACCGAGTTACCCATCATTAATGCCGGTGCGAGTTTCCATGCAAGCATCATTAATGGAAAGTTCCAAGGTAGTACACAGGCAACAACGCCGACTGCTTCTCTACGTATCGTTGCTAGGGCATCATGACCTGTTGGTGATATTTGGTCATAAATTTTATCAGCAGCTTCGGCATACCATCTAATACAGCTGATAGTTTCTGGTAAATCAGTCTTAACACATTCGTGAATAGGCTTGCCTGCTTCTAACGTTTCTAAAACAGCCAGTTCTACTGCGTGCTCTTCAATTAAGTCTGCGAGTTTTAACACGGCTTCCTTTCTTTCACTAGGAGACCGCTTTGACCAAACACCGTCTTCATAAACCGCTTTAGCATTAGCAACAGCAACATTTACATCGTCGGCATTACAAGAGGCAACTTCAGTTAATATTTTACCCGTTGCTGGGTTTTCTGTTGGCATTGTTTGGCCACTTAACGCGTCTACAAATGTACCATTGATAAACGCTTTGTTAGGTAGCGCTATACTTTTTGCAATTGCGCTATACTCTGTTTTTGTTAATAATTCAGACATGCTTTACTCCCATTAATCGTTTGCAAGTTTATTAAGTTCAGCAGATGCTGTTTCAATTACGGCTTTAACTTCAGCTTTCATCTCATCAGACATTTCTAACATAGGTAAACGAACTGGGCCGGTAACTAAACCTTGTAGCTGTGCGCCATATTTTACACATTGAACAAATTTTCCGCTTTGCTCTAAGAAATCCATTACTGGCATAAGTGTCGCCATATATTGACGACCTTTATTAAAGTCGTTGTTTACAACACACGCTTCGTAAAAATCAACACAGGCTTTAGGAAATATATTGGCACATGCGCAGACCCAGCTTTGCGCGCCCCAGGCAAAAAATTCTAATACTTGGTCTTCTGCACCAGCACTAAGTTGAATTTGTGGATAATTAAGTGATAACTCATGAATACGGTTAACATCACCGCTAGACTCTTTGATCGCAACAATGTTTTTTCTGTCAGCAACAAGGTCTAAAAATTCTGTACCCATTTCTACGCCTGTTCTTCCTGGGTAGTTATATAATATAATGGCTAAGTCGGCAGCGTCATCAATGCGGATAATGTGCTGTGCAAGCTCTACTTCACTTGGTAGTGAATAAGGAGGAGCTGCTACTAACATGCCAGATGCACCCATTTCTTTAGCAGCTTTTGCATAAAAGTAAGCTTCTTCTGCAAGAATATCGTTAATACCTGCAATCCACGGAACTCTTTTAGCGATGTAGTCATTGGCAAAAGTAAACTGCTCAAGGCGTTCATCTTTAGACATCGCGTAGAATTCGCCTGTAGAACCGCCAATAATTAAACCATGAACACCGGCATTAATTTGTTTGTCTAATACTGCTTTCCATGCTTCATAATCTATCTTGCCTTCTTCATCAAACGACGTTAATACTGGAGTATATATACCTTGTAATTTCATTTTTCTTTCCTATAAATAATGTTTAAACCAACAAAAAACTGGTTTATTCTAGGTTGTTGTTGTTGTTAGCTATAAAAAGCTAACGTGAATTCAACATAACACTAAGGTATACAATATACAATTTGTTTTTTTTTGCTGTTTTTCTTAGACGAATTTATGGCTACAAGTCATTTTTAATTCAAGTCATGCTCTCGTTGTTTGGTGACAAAGAAGAGTCACTTCATGGCACTTGCTGTTTCAATTTGGTTGGAAACTGCTCTTTATTGAATGGAAGTTTATAACTTATTCGTGTGACTAATATGAAAATAGATGTGAAAAAAGGTATGGGAAAACATATGAAAAAAAATAAAAGAAATACTTTGACTTTATTAACCGCGGCGATAATTTCGTCATTCACTCTTAGCTCTTATGCTTATGCTTATGCACAAGAGCAACAGATAGAGGACGAAACAGAGGTAATAGAAGTAACGGGTAGCCGAATTCGACGAACCGAGATGGCAACAACAACACCAATAACCGCGGTTAGTGGCGATGATTTACGTAAAACAGGTGCGTTAAATATCAATGAAGCATTGAACAAACTACCTATGTTAACGCCTAATTTAGGTGATACCAGTAGTAACTCTGACCTAAATGGTGGTTTACCCGGTCAGAGCACGCAGGATTTACGCGGTCTAGGTGCAGAAAGAACCCTCGTGCTTGTTAATGGCCGGCGTCATGTCGCTTCTGTTGCAGGTACAAGTGTTGTTGATGTATCAACCATTCCTATGGCACTTGTTGAACGTGTTGAAATTTTAACGGGTGGTGCTTCTTCTATCTATGGTGCTGATGCTGTCGCCGGTGTTGTCAATATTATCTTAAAGAAAGATTTTGAAGGTACTAGTATTAATGTTTCTGGGGGAATTTCTAGTGAGGGAGATGGTGAGCGTTATTCATTTGATTTAACTCATGGCACTAACATTTTTGAAGATACAGGTAATATTGCTGTTAACTTTAGCTATTATAAAAGTAGTGAAGTTCAAGCTAAAGATCGAAGCTATGTCAACAGTAGTATTGCGTATTTGGCTAACCCAGAAGACCCTAATGGTGACATCGAAGGTATTCCAAACCGTATACCACAAACGTTTATGCGTTTGTATAACCAAACGGATCGTAACTTTTTTATCGAAGGTATTCCTCATGCGTTAAACGCTGATGGTAGCCTGCGCGCCACAACGTTAGGCCCTGGCGGTTTGATGGGTGATAGCGGTACTTTTTCAAAGTGGACCGATGGTGGTGAATATCATGGTGATTATGAGTATCAACGTTTACTCGTACCCACAGAACGATTTAACTTTAATGTAACTCTACAACAAGAATTAACAGATGACTTAAGTTTATTTGCTGATGCAAAATATGTTGATTCTTCATCTGAAAGTCGAACGGGCCCTTATGCAACGTATGGCTGGAATAACCTCTCTACAGATTACCCATTTTATACTGCTGAGCAGCAAGCTGAAGTAACAAGAACTGGCTCGGGCTTAGAGTTCGGTGGCTTTTTCCCTGAACTTGGTGATGCAGGTATTGATTATAGTAATAAGTTGTATCAACTCGTTGTCGGTTTGGAAGGTGAGTTAGGTGATAGTTTTTTCTGGTCTGTTTCTGCTCAGCATGGCCAATCGAAATCTGAAGATACATCCACAGGCGGCATTTATCAAGGTAGATGGGATCAAGCTGTGGGGAATTGGTGGACTCCTTATGATTGTAGTGGTGATTGTGTACCCGTAAATGTTTTTCAGCCATTAACACCCGAAATGGTAGATTACATTTCACTTGGCAAACATACCAACGAGGGGGTGCTTAAACAGTCTATATTGGCGGCAAATATTACGGGTGATCTTTTTGAACTGCCTGCAGGTTTTGTTGGTTTTGCAGCAGGCGCTGAGTATCGCAAAGAGGTCAGTGAACGAACACCATCAGATATTATGCAGCAAGGGCTTGGCACCGATTACAGTGTAGAAAAGCCGCTTTCTGGTAATTATAATGTCGCTGAAATATATACTGAAATTCGTGTGCCATTACTTAAAGATGCATTTATGGCCGAATCGCTTTCTATAGAAGCTGCAGCTAGATATGCTGATTATTCTACTGCTGGCGGTAATACCAGTTGGAGTGTTGGAGCTGATTGGCAACCCATTAAAGATATTAAGTTTAGAACCTCTTATGCTAAAGCGGCTCGTGCGCCAAATATTAATGAGGTTTATGCTTCGGAAAGCTACAGTGGTGAATGGATTGCCGATCCTTGTAGCCCTTGGCTATATAATGAAAATGCTGAACGAGAAGCAAACTGTACGGCTTCAGTTCCTGATATTAATAACATTCCTTACTGGACTTGGACCAACAAAAATAACACAGGTAATTCTGAGTTAAAGGTTGAGGTTGCTCATACTTTAACCGTCGGTGTGATTATTGAGCCCAGTTTTATTGAAAACTTAGATATTACGGTGGACTACTGGGATATTGAATTAGAAGATCAAATTGATTCTTTCCCATTACAAACGGTGGTTTACGGTTGTGTTGACTCAGGTAATTTCTGTGAATATATAGACAGAACCGATACAGGAACACTCGACTTGGTGACTTTAAGTCAGCTGAACCTAGCAAAGCATGATGTTAGAGGTTTAGACATCGAAGGTAACTATTTCTTTGATTTTGACCAGTCAGGCACATTAAGTTTTAATACTATGTGGTCTAAAATGATTGAAAGAAACTTGCAATCAAGTGAGTTAACTGAGCCTGAAGATACTGTTGGTGGTATGGCTTATCCAGAATGGCGTGGTAATGTTTCGTTAACTTATCAGTTTGATAAATTTTCTACTACTTTTACCAGCCGTTATATCGGTAGCCAAATGACTGACTTGAATACTACTGAGGAAGATAGATATCCTAATGAAACAGGTTCTATTTGGTACTCAGATCTAAGTATGTCGTATTGGGTAACAGACCAGTTGAATGTGAATGTTGCTATAAATAATGTCTTTGATGAGGGAACACCACAAGTACCAGGTGCAAATGTAGGTGGAGCAAATTGGGCGTTAGGTTATACTGCTGGCTTGTTTGACACTGTTGGTCGCTATGTTAATGTTTATGCAACCTATGATTTTTAATATCATCTGAATAATACTATTTAGCGGCTTTATGCCGCTAAATAGTTATTTATCAATGAACAACGGTCTTTGGTAGGTCGTTACAGCCATATGAATTAGCCGCTCTTTTTGATGAAGAAAGATAAAAAAGGGGTTGGTTGTTATCCTAAATCACTAACTTCAATTCACCCCCCCTCTCTGTAAATAACACATTGCATACAATATACCCTTTGGTTTTATTCAAGACCTAATTTGGTTGTTTGATGTCCATTTCTAATCACTTCGTGTCATTTGTACTTCATATTTGCTGTGAATTCATACTTTATATAGGTGGAGTTTATTAATGATGAACTTTATTTCCACATAAAAAATATAAAAATAATTAAACACTAAGAGGATAATATGAAAAACAATAATTTTACTTTCAAGCTTTCTGCACTATCGGTAGCTATGTTTTCTGGGGCAGTATTGTTTACAGCACCATCATTTGCTTATGCTGCAGAAACAGAAAAAACAATAGATGAAGTAGAGGTCATCAGTGTTACAGGTTCGCGCATTAAACGTACTGATTTAGAAGGGGCATCACCTGTTACCGTATTAACTAGAGCAGATATAGATCTCTCTGGTGCCACCAACTTAGGTGAATTAATTAATAAATTACCTTCAGTTACAGGCACTCCTGGTAGTGAAAATACAGGGGTAAACGGTGGTGTAGCCAACTTTACCCTTAGAGGTTTATCGGCAAATAATACTTTAGTTTTAATTGATGGTCGTCGTGCTATTACTCGCGGGTCTAATGCCGCTGTAGATTTAAACTCAATTCCATTTGAAATGGTTGATCGTATTGAAGTATTAAAAGACGGAGCCTCTGCAATTTATGGATCTGATGCCATTGCCGGTGTATTAAACGTTATTATGCTTAAAGAATATGATGGCATTAAATTAGACGCTGAATATGGAATCAGCTCGGAAGGAGATGCAGCTAATCGCTATGTCGCTATGACTTGGGGAGCATCGGATGATAAAAGTTCTATTGTAATTAGTGCTTCAAAACGTAGCAAAGACGGTTATGGACGAGCAGATCGTCGAATTTCTGAAAACAGTAATCATAGTTCATACGATCCAAAAGGTTCAAATAAAGGTTCTAGTCGTTCACCTCATACTGTTATTTGGCATACACCAACAGACGCTGATGGCAACCCTGCAACAAATCCAGAAGATGTTGATGCTTGGGGTACCAGTTGGATAACGGGTGCAGATCGTGAGGCATGGTCTCCTAGTAACCCATATGATGCTGTTAATGACTTTCGTGACTTTGATGGTTGGAACTTTGAAGATGGTGATGAATATAACTATGCAAGTTTAGAGAGTGCGGCTAATGATCTTACCATTAGCAACTTATATGTTAACGCAAATTATGAGCTCACTGACGACATAACTCTTTTTACTAGTATTTCAGCTAATAAAAACACCTCTCATGGTACACAAGCTCCAGCGGCAATTACCGAAGATGCTTCTGGTTCTTGGGTTTCAGCAACTAATCAATATAATCCGTTTGGTACTGGTGTACGAGTTCGTCGCCGTGTAACTGAAGGTGGCACTTTACGCCCGCTTGATACTGATGCCTTTACTACAAGTTTTGTTCTAGGTTTAGAAGGCTATATTGGTGATTTTAGCTGGGATATGGCCTACAGTAGCCAATCCGTCGATGTTAACCAAACACAAGGAACACAAATTGCGCGTGACCGTGTTCGCTTTGCTTTAGGTGACTCTGATAATTGTTTAGCACGTACTGATGGTTGTGTACCTTTGGATCCCTTTGGTGCACCGGGTGCCATTACTGAAGAAATGCGTGACTACATCTTTGCTAATAAACCGACGATTGATATGGAAAATAAACTTTCTTATTATCAAGCAAATATTGCAGGCCCTATATTTTCATTACCTGCAGGTGATTTACAAATAGCCGTAGGCTTTGAATATCGTGAAGAGTCAGGCTCTATTACCTATGACGCTGATGCTAATAAAAACAACACGGCTTATTTAAATGCATACCACGATACGGCACCTGTTCCACGTGATATTACCGAATTTTACTTTGAAGCAAATGTACCCGTATTAGCCAATGTAACAGGTGCCCATAGTTTAGAATTGGAACTTGCGGTTCGTGCTTCTGATTACAGTGATTTTGGCAGCACTACTAACCCGAAATTCGCCTTCAAATGGCGTCCGATAGAAGATTTATTAGTACGTTCAAGTTATTCTGAAGGCTTTCGTGCGCCCACTTTTGGCGAGTTACACGCAGGACAGTCTATTGCATGGGGCGCTGAAAGTGATCCATGTTGGACTTACACTAATGATACTCATCCCGGATGTTTCGATGAAACAATTACGGCTCAAACAGGCATTGATAATGTGATCAGTGGTGGTAACCCAGACTTAACACCTGAAACCTCAGAGAGTGTGACCTACGGTATTGTTTGGACGCCAGAGTTCGTTGAAGGTTTATCCGTAACATTAGATGCATTTAACATTAAACAAGACAATGTCATAGGTGGTTTAAACTTACAAGTAGTACTAGATAGAAATGCTGAAACAGGTACTCTTTATGCAGATAAAGTGAATCGAGATGTAACGGGTCGAATTGAGAGTCTTGAAGCAACTGCCTTGAACTTGGAATCTCGTGAAATTGAAGGGTTTGATTGGGAAATTACTTATAAGTTACCTGAATTTTCTTTCGGTGAAATTAGCCTTGCCTTTAATGGATCTCACTTAGAGAAATGGATAGATGACACAACACCTGATGATGATCCAATTGATTACTCTGGTCACTTCAGTGGTGGTTATGTTGGTGCATACCATGAAAACCGTATGAATTTTGGTATTCAGTACTCGAAAGAAAATCTAAATGCTAGTTGGACGACATATTACCTACCGTCAGTAATTGATGATTGGGCAACTTCAGAAGAGAAAGAAGTTCGTATGGATAGCTACATGCAACATGATATTCAAGTAGGCTACTTCGTAGAGCATGGTATTGATACTAATGTTTCTTTTGGTATTATAAACCTTCTTGATGAAGAGCCACCATTTACCGATTCTAACTACCAGGGTGGTTTTGAACAATTTAACTACTCTAGCCGTGGTCGTTATATGTACTTCCGCTTAAGTAAAGAATTCTAATATCTTTACTCTCACCGTAGAAAATTTTTTTATTCAGGTGTGAGAAGCAATTTATAATTTTGAAGTAAGCTCCAGATAGTGGAGCTTACTTATTAAAATAGATTACAAGTAATGAATAAAAAATATTAGTTCCACTCGGCTTTACTTTTGGAATGGATATCGATGTTTCATCACTAAAGTCGATGTTCTTTCCTAGTGATTGGTAGTAGAATCTGTGTTGTTATATGAATGAAAACTAGTATATAGCGATAGGGTGATATGTGGTTAATTATCCATATGAAGCTTTTTTATAACGTAGGCAAAATAATACATGCGTCACATAAATAGACAAATTAAGACTATTACATCGTTAATTTCGTTTAAAATTTTGATTGTGATTTTTTTGATAAATAGCGTTTGTGCATTTTTAAAAACAGTTTACCACGTGACAGTTGTTGACAGTAGTTCTGAGTTCTTCTTTACAGAATTATATGGCTATTTTAAATCGATGAACATATTTGGCTTCTCGTTAGCCTTTTCCTATATTATTTTATCGAAAGGCCCTGATAGCCGAATGTCTATTAGCCGAATTACTATGATTGGCTTTTTGTCTTTTTTTATTAGCTTTCCTTTCATCTACCTTTCTTCGACTTGGGATGAAAGCTCTTTACACCCACTACTACAAGTAACTGTTTACTCATTATCAACGTTAATCTTTTCTGCTTGGGCAATTATGCTCATTATTTACCTTCAAAGTCGAGAAGCTCAACCAAAGTTTCAAATGCTTAAACAACAAGTTGCAGCGCATTCTATTGAGAGAGAAAGAGTCGAAATGGAAATGCACCTGCTCCAAGCGCAAATTGAGCCTCATTTTTTTTACAATACTCTGGCAAATTTGCATAATCTAATTGATATAGATGCAGAAAAAGCAAAGTTATTGCTTGAAGAGCTGACAGAATATTTACGCTCTACGGTACCTCAATATCGTAAGAAGTATATTAAGCTCAGTGAAGAGATGGAAATGGTTCGACGTTATATTAATATCCAAAAGATCAGGTTCTCAAACAAGCTAAATTATAATTTTTCTATTCCTGAAGAGTTACTTGCTCAGCCTATTCTGCCAATGTCGGTATTAACACTTGTAGAAAATTCTATAAAACATGGTATTGAAAAAAATAATGGTGCTGGGGTAATCAATATTTGTGGGAGTAAACATAAAAATATTTTATCTATTCAGGTGAAAGATAATGCAGGTCTTGCAGAAAACATAAATGAAAACTATGGTGTAGGAATTAGTAATTTACTTGCTCGAATGAAAGTGACTTACGATAACAATGCTAATTTTTCATTAACTTGTATTCCTAAAGAAGAAACAATTGCCACTATAGAGGTACCGATCGATGGTTAATATTTTAGTTGCTGAAGATGAAGAAATATTGAGGGTCAGTTTGATCAATAAGTTAGAAAAATATTGGCCGCAGAATATACGTATTCATTCAGCCTCAAGCGGTTCTGAAGCTTTACAAATATTAAACAATTCGAAGCCTGATATAGCATTTTTGGATATTCAAATGGGTGATATGACGGGTATGGACGTAGCAAAACAAACTAGCCATTGTTGTCATATTGTTTTTGTTACCGCATATGATAAATATGCCATTGAAGCTTTCGATACTGGTGCTATTGATTATCTACTTAAACCTTATTCAGGTAGCCGGTTAGAGGAATGTATAGAAAGACTTAATGTCAGGTTATCATCAGCACCTGTTGATTTGAATAACCTGTTAGAGAAAATAAACTCTACTGATAATAATTACCTTAAAAGATTGAAAATCCAAATTGGCAATAAAATTTGGTTAATTGATGTTGCCGATATTATTTGTTTAAAAGCCAGTGGCCGATATGTAAAAGTGTTAACAGCCGAGCGAGAGGCTTTAGTCAGGATGCCACTTAAAAATTTAAGTGAACAATTAGATCCAGGTTTATTTTGGCAAATTCATAGGAGTAATATCATTAATATTGCTCATTTAGATCATGTGAAAAATGTTGATCATGAACAAATACATGCTTACATGAAAAATATGGAAGAGCCGATAGCTGTCAGTCGCAGTTATAGTCATTTATTCAGAAACATATCGGCTGAAACTTAATTAGAATAAAGTAATTAAGTAATGTTTATGGTTATTCAGTGTGTTAACTGCTAATTTAATTTGAATTGCATCACTTTTTGCAAACGTGTCAAATGAAGCGCCTGAATGGTTTCCTTTCACTCTTCCAAAAATATATTTATGCATTTGGTTTAACTCTCCATTTCAATAATAAAGTGCATATTCACTTAGTTGTTGCTACCCCTATTCATACAGCTCATTACCACAATTGTACAGCTGGAGGTAATTGAGATATCTAAGATGCTCTCTTCTTGTTATTAATGATCTAAACATAACTAGTAATACTACTCTTATGATTAATAGTATCGTGATCCCAACAATTGATATCAATGAGGCTGAATTTTTTTATGGCTCTTTTCTTAACCTTTTTGGTGCGAGTAAGCATTTAAAAAGAGAAAACTTAGTGTCATGGAAAAATAGAGATAAGTCGATTTCAATTATTATTCAAAAGGTTAGCGGATGTGTCGACCTTGAGGCTAATAAAACTATCATTGGATTTACAGCAAGTTCTCCTTTTGAAGTCGAATTAATATATAAGGCTGCGTTAAGGTTTGGAGCTGTGTGTGCAGGTTCGCCAAGTGATAATGGATATGGCAACTATTCGGCTTATATATATGATCTGGATAGAAATAAGCTAGGTATTTTTTATATTAAAAATAATCCCCTTTAATAACTTAAATTCTCGCTAAACAATCAAATCATTATGCTAATGAGTATAAGGCAATTGTACTTCGTATACGCGTATTCAAAAATTATAGCTAACTTTTAGTAGGAGTAAAAGATGAAAAAGAAAAGTGTTGGTGTTATAGGGGCTGGGATTATAGGCATCAATTGTGCTATTGAATTGCAGGCACTTGGTTATTCCGTGACTATCATCGATAAGGATGGCATTGGAGAAGGGTGTTCTAAAAAAAATGCGGGTCACTTTGCTACTGAGCAGGTATTCCCTTTAGCAGATCCTAAGGTCTTATTTCAAATACCTAAAATGCTGTTAGATCCTTTAGGTCCTATGGCACTATCGCCCAAGTACTTCCCAAAAGCATTTCCTTGGTTCTTACGTTTTATTTTCAATATGCGCAAAAAAACGTTTCTAAAAAATAGTGATGCGTTAAAAATGATCAATAATTGCGCTATAGACTATTATTTACCCTTATTAGAAAAAGCAAACGCAGAGCATTTGCTCACTAAATTAGGAAGTTTGTTAGTATTCGAACAAACACCATTTAAAAGGGTTCAACAGGAGTTTGAGCACTATAGAAATGCGGGTGTCCCCGTTGAGCTATTAAAGCAAGATGAGTTAAGGTCACTAGAGCCTAATTTGTCCACTAATGTGACTTATGGTTTATATTTTACTGATGTCGCGCATACATCTTGCCCTTATGAAATTTGCACAGCATTAGCCAATTATGGCGAATCTTTAGGAATGAATTATACGAGACTTCAGGTGAATGAAATACAGCAACACAACGATTGTGTGAAATTGAGTTGCGCTAATAGTCATGGGGCTACTGAAACAAGTTTAGAGTTTGATCATGTTGTCGTAGCAGCAGGGGCTTGGTCAAAAAAATTGTTAAATCAGTTGGGCTATCAGCTGCCATTAGAGGTAGAGCGAGGATATAGTTTGGATGTTTATTCAACAAACAAAAATCCTATTTCTCGCCCTATAGCCTCATTTAACAGAAAATTTATTATGACCCCTATGGCGCATGGTTTAAGGCTTTCAGGAACAGTCGAATTTGCCGGATTGAAGCAGAAAGCGAACATGAAACGTGCAGAAATGCTGTATGAACATGCGAAAGATGTGCTCAATTCCCCACCAATATCTAATGAAAAAACCTCAAACGAGGAACAGAAATGGATGGGCTTCAGGCCATCATTACCTGATTCTTTACCTGTCATAGGGAAGGCGCCAAAGCATAATAGAATTTGTTTTGCCTTAGGACATCAACATCTAGGTCTTACTCTCGGCGCTATTACGGGAAAGTTAATAGGACAAGTTGTCAGTAAACAAAAAACAGATATCTCCCTCAAACCATACTGTATAAGTAGGTTTAACTAACCAATATTAAGGTCATGAATCCACGACTGACCTAACCTCCCTATTGTCTAAGTAAAATAAAAAAAAGCCACTTATAAATTTAAGTGGCTTAATACCAAAATGCTATAGCAACTATGAAAAGGGTAACGCTATAAAGCTATTATAAGTATTCAATACGTACAACCATAATACTAATATTGTCCCTACTAATATCACGGTCTGAATTATTAAATCAAAGTTCATCACTGTTAGCTATTACAAGTGTTCCTAGTAGCCGATATTTGGTTGTGAAATAGTTATAACTGACAATGAGTGGCAGTTTATGAAAGACTCTCTGTTTTTCTTTAGATATATTGAACAGTTTTGATGTTTATTTGATGTTGGTTATTTCAAATAATTGCAATGTTTTTTTGATGACAGATAATTCCTCTTTGGTGGCCCCCATTAAGCCATTAATGCCCAAAGCCCTGCCTTACAATAATTTACTTTGATAAAAGTGAGTTTATCAAAGCTTAGCACTCAATACTCATCTTACACATTGAGGGTTAACAATAATTTAATTACATCGAAGGTTTCAAATGGTCGCAATTTCTGGAGAGTCAAAAATAGAAAACTGGTCTTCTCGACTGACGTTTTTAATGGCATCAATTGGGTTTTCTGTTGGATTAGGAAATATTTGGCGATTTCCTTATGTTGCCGGTGAAAATGGTGGTGCGGCATTTATTTTAGTTTATCTTGGCTGTGCACTTTGCATTGGTGTGCCGTTAGTGATGTCTGAATGGGCCATAGGTCGTCGTGCAAAGAACGCTGCTTCTGCGTCAGGTAGTTTTAAGGACGTTGCAACACAAAATAATTTATCTAAGCGTTGGGCAGGTGTTGGTGGTATGGCAATTGCTGCCGTGTTTATGATGATGCTGACTTACACCGTAATTACTGGATGGACATTAGATTACTTTACTATGGCGGTAGTAGGGGAGTTTAACCATATCAATGCAGAGCAATCGAAATCAGTTTTTAATGATTTGATGTCTGATCCAATGCGGTTAATTTTTTGGCACACCATTGTAATTATTACCATCATGTTAATTAATGCTCGAGGATTACAAGGCGGCATTGAAAAGGCGGTGACTATTTTAATGCCATCGTTATTTGTCTGTATGATCGTTATGGTGATTTATTCAGCTTTTGTTGGTGACATGAAAGCAGCCGTTAACTTTTTATTAACCCCTGATTTTAGTCAAATAACCGGGAAAACCTTTTTACTTGCGCTTGGGCAAGCATTTTTCTCAATCGGTATTGCCATGGCCGTAATGGTAACTTATGGCTCGTATTTGAGTAAAGAGACCTCTATTAGTCAAAATGCTTTTATTGTTGTCTTTGCTGATACCTTTGTTGCTATGTTAGCCGGTTTTGCCATTTTTCCTTTGGTATTTGCTCATGGCTTAATGCCAGATGCAGGCGCTGGACTGGTTTTTCAAGTATTGCCAATTGCCTTGGGTGATTTACCGGGCGGTCAAATATTTAGCGGTGTTTTCTTTCTATTGCTCATTGCCGCTGCATTTACCTCATGCATAGGTAACTTTGAGCCGATTATTGCTTGGACTTCAGAGAAATTTTCTTTAACGAGAAAAAAAGCAACTTTGGCTAGTGGCTTAATTATGTGGTTATTAGGAATAACGTCAGTGCTGTCATTAAACCTATTAAAAGATTTTCATCCGCTAGGGTTTGTTTCCTTATTCGAAGGTAAAACTATTTTTGAAAACTTTGACTTTATTTCCGCGAGTATCTTATTGCCGTTAGGTGGTTTATTAACCGCAATTTTTGTCGGATGGCGAGTTCCTGCAAAAGAAATGCGAGAAGAATTAGGGTTAAAGAAAACAGCCTTTACACTTTGGCAAGTGTTGATTCGATATTTAGTGCCCGTTGCAATTACTATTGTTTTTATCTCAGGCATCACCTCTTAGTGCTCTAAAGGCATCGATATAATCAATTTTTAAAAAACGCTACTGAATTAAATCAGTAGCAGTGTCATTCAATTTACCTGAGTTATTTATGAAGTTATCTACATTTTTACTATTTATACTTATTTGTGTTAGCAGTATTAACAGTTATGCAAAAAATATAGAATTGACGATTGTCAGTTCTGATGGCCAGCAAGTTATTGAGGGTGCTGTTGTGTATGATAAAAAAGCACGCAAGGCTTATCGAACAGATATTGAAGGGAAAGTATCAATAGACTCAGGCATTAAACTCATTCAAATAAAAGCGAAATACCATACGCCTCTACAGCTTAATATCGCTGATATTACCAAGAACAAAGTTGTTATGACACATGATCAATCATTATTAATCGCAGATCAAAAACTGAAGCACTCAAAAGGCCATAAGCTTTGGGGTAATTACAGTGAATATCGCGCTAATAATGACTTAATTAGTTACGATCTATCGATTAAGGTGGATCCAGAGAAAAAATATATTTCTGGTAATAATAAAATCCGCTTTAAAATGCTTAAAGCCGACGATAAAATTCAATTAGATTTATACCAGAACCTCAAAATTGATAAGATTTTATATCATAATAAAGCGCTTACCTACGAGCGTGACTTAAATACCGTTTATATTAATTTTCCTCAAAACCTGACCAAAGGTGAGATTCAAGAAATTGACTTTCATTATTCTGGCTACCCTAAAGCAACAGGACGTTTTGGTTGCTTTACTTTCAAAAAAGATTCCGAAGGTACAGATCTAATAAATACAGCGTGCCAAGGTAGTGGTTCAATGGTTTGGTGGCCTAATAAAGATCAACAGGTTGATGAAGTTGAAAATATGATCATGAGGGTATCAGTTCCTTCTGAGCTAAAAGACATCTCAAACGGACGTCTAATTGAAACCAATGTTTTACATAGCGGTTATACCGAATATGTATGGCAAACTCTTAATCCAATCAACAACTATAGCGTGTCTTTAAATATTGGTAACTACGTTCACTTTGGTGAAAAATTAGGAAACCTAACACTTGATTATTATGTGCTTGAGCAAGACTTAGATAAAGCTAAAAAACAGTTTAAGCAAGTTAAACCCATGATGCTTACATACCAAAAATACTTTGGCGAATACCCGTTTATTGATGATGGTTATAAACTTATTCAAGCACCCTATACTGGCATGGAGCATCAAAGTGCAGTGACTTACGGAAACGGTTTTAAAAATGGTTATAACAGTGGTAAAGGAAGTCCAGACTGGACAGGTGTTGGCATATCGTTAAAATTTGATTTTATTATTATTCACGAAACGGGTCATGAATGGTTTGGGAATAGTTTAACCAGTTATGATTTTTCTGACTCGTGGATCCATGAAGGTTGGTGCACTTATGCAGAATCAGTTTATGTAGAAGATCAATTTGGCTATGAAGATGCAATAAAGTACCTAAATGGCTATAAAAGTAAAGTTGAAAATAAATACCCTATGATAGGTCAACCATCAGTAGCTCACTGGCCAACCTCGGATATCTATTTTAAAGGTACTCTATTTATTAATACCTTAAGACATATTGTTAATGACGATGAGAAATGGTGGGTTGGCGTGAAAACATTTACCACAGAGTTTAAAAAATCACATTTGTACACCGTTGATGTATTAAACTTTTTTAACCGTTACTTTGACTACGACTTTGAGAAAATATTTGACCAATATCTGTATTTTAACGAACTACCTACATTAATTATTTCTAAAAGCGGAGATACGGTAAAATATCGATGGCAATCAAATGTAGAAGAGTTTGATATGCCTATCGATGTGAATGCCAACGGCAGAAAAATTAGAATATATCCAAGCAATGATTGGCAAATGATTGAAAATGGAAATGATTTTTCAGTGGCGGATAAATCGTTTTATATTAACACTGTATTTATGTAATCGTTTAGTCACTTTTATCTAATAGAGTCATTGATTGTGGAAATCTAATGGCTTTTACTGCGTGTGGTTTCAAATGATGAATGCAACGCTAGTTTAATATAAAGATGGATTATGAAAAACATGAATCCTCAGTGCAGTTTAACTAGCGAAGCGTAAATCAAGGAGCTTGCCCCCGTGTTAGATAGTCTATGCTGGGGGAACTCCAGTAAATACTATTCTTCTCATGAAAACTTAAAGAAATACTAGAATCGAGGCATTATCTACTTTCTTTAAATAAAACTTTAGCGCGACGATATAACTTCGCTCTGGCTTACTAATGGTTCTGGTTGGTCGATTAAGCCAAGCATCTTCTACAAAAGTTAATAAAAAATGTGCAAGGATGATGAGAACCTTGCTCTGAGCAAATGGGTGTTGGCTATAATTCAGATAAATTGGCCAAATACACCTTCAATTCAAAATAACAACTTCTATCAGAAAGTTCATTATTACGCGGACATTACAACTTGCCAAACAATATTTTAGCGTGGAATATTTGGTATTATTGATTATTGATTAATTATTTTATTAAGGAACATCATGAACGAACTATATCCAGAAATAACCCCTTTCAATCATTTCCTTTTAGATGTTGGTCAACAGCATCAACTATATATAGAACAATGCGGTAATCCACAGGGTCAACCCGTTTTATTTATTCATGGTGGTCCGGGTTTAGGTTGTTCAACCAATGATCGCCGTTTCTTTGATCCGGAAAAATATCATATTATTTTATTTGACCAAAGAGGTTGTGGTCGCTCATTACCCTTCGGTAGTTTGGAAGATAACGAAACAACTTTATTAGTGAGTGATATAGAAAAAATCCGTCAAAATTTGAACATCAAGCAATGGCATGTGTTTGGTGGCTCATGGGGTTCTACACTGGCACTTGTTTATGCACAAAAGCATCCTGTAAGTGTGCTTAGTTTAGTATTGCGAGGCATATATTTGGCTCGCCCTGAAGATACTCAATGGTCATTTGCCAGTGGCGGCAGCACGCGTATTTTTGCTGATTACTGGCAAGAATACCTTGATGCTTTGCCTGATGGTGAAAATCAAACCAGTGTAAAAGTGGCTTACAACATTTTGATAGGTGAAGACAAAGTAGCCGCAGAGAAAGTCGCGCAAGCTTGGGCTAAATGGGAAATTCGCTGTTGCACACTAGAACCAAATGAGGAGTTTGTTACCGCCTCAACTGGCGACGATAATTGCTGGACCTTAGCTCGCCATGAAGCCCATTATATGGTGCACGATTGTTTTTTAACTGACAATCAAATTTTAGCAAACTGCGATAATATCCAAGAGATACCAACGGTTATCGTGCATGGTCGTTATGATATTGTTTGTCCCTTTGATAATGCCTGGTTATTGCATCAAAAATTGCCCAACTCAACATTCGTAGTCAGTAAAACCGCAGGTCATGCCTCAATAGAGCCAGAAACTAAGCATCATTTGATCAATGCTACTAATAAAATGTTGTCACTAAAGCTTTAGCAAAGTTAAATCATTTGCTGTTTACCCAGAAAAATAGCACAACATAAATAACATACAAAATATCTTTTGTGTTGTGCTACTTTTAAAGGTTATGCAATACACTAGAAACAAGGCAATGATACTCCCTCTGTTAAACAGCTAGAGAAAGCCATCACAGAGGTAAGGAAAATACAATTTCGCGACATATCTAGGGTAATTAAACCTTTTAACGAAGTCCTGTTGCTTTATCTTCGCCGAACAAAAAAGCCCGACGAACACAACGGGAAATGCAGTGATAATAGGGTGTGTCGATTAAGCTAATTTGTCTTTTTCTAGCAACGGCCATGCGAGCATAAATTAACATAATTAGTGGTTATTTAACCTTAGCTCACTTTAAGTAATATTGTCATTTGAATGGCTGTCCTAGTTAATCTCTTTTAATGGATAAAACTCCGACCTTTCCGTTCTGTCCTGCGCCAATAAAGATGTCGTTATCGCTAGCTAACGTGAAAAAACCCTGTGTTTCTTGAGTTAACGCTAAGTTTGGTTTTTCATCAAATGCTTGCCAACTATTACCAGCATTGTATGAGATGTCTGTAGCCGTTTGACCTGTGGCGATACAAATATCTCCTTGACAAGACATTGCCGTCCTTAAACCTCTATTTCCTGTATTAACTGATTGCCATTTACCATCAATCAGCCTAGCCATGTTAGAATATGTTCTTGGTCGCTGGGTATAATCACCACCGACAACAAAAGGTTGTTCTTGGTGGTTCAATGCCATGGAGTAGCCGCCTGCTGTTGCTGTTTCTTGGTAAAGTGGAGTAGGCTGTCGTTGCCATGATTCACCGTAATCATTACTTATATAGATTGAGGATGAGAAACCGCCCATAGCAATCCAAGCTTTACCGTTTTGACCGACAATAATACTATTCCCACTGGCTGCAAAGGGGGATTCTTTTGGTATACTTTTAGGTAGTTTGTTCTTGAGTATTCTACGCCACGTTTTACCGCCATCATTGGTTTTTTTTATTACATAGTAACCATCTACAGGATCGCCTAATAATAAACCCATCTTGTTATTCCAAAAGGCAATGGAGTCAAAAAAACCTTTTTCATCTTTATTCTGATAAAGTAATTGCCAACTATTACCGCCATCAACTGTTTTGTAAAGCTTGGATAGTTCACCGGTGCCTATGCTCATGACTATGGCTGTTTTTCTGTCAAAAAGCTCAATGTCACGAAAATCAATTGTTAGTTTTGCTGGCACAGATTTATCAATCCAAGTTTTTCCAGCATCATGGCTAACAAAAACAGTATTATTAGTACCTGTAACCCACATAGAGCCTTGCTTTATAGCTGCGCCACGCAGTGATGTTTTTTTTGGTATTTGTGAATATTCCCAAAGGGGAACGGCAGCAGTTACTTTGCCAGTATTAGTGTTTGCTAATAACACCGTTGAGTAGATAATCACTGAAATTATAAGGGAGGGTAAAATTGCTCTATTAAGCATAATTAGACTTATTGTTATTTTTTTAGGTAATCAAAGAGTAAATCATTAGCTAGGAATAGCAAAGCTTACAGTATGCGATATACCTTTTTATTCAAAATCTCCTGTCGAAAGACGTGTAGGTTCGAGCAAATTAACAAGGACAGTCGCTCAAATTTGAATAATACAGACCTCTCAACTAGGGTTAGTAAATAGCCATTATTTGAGAGGTGCTTGCATGACAACCGGAAGAAAACAGCTAATTAGCTTAGCTGACACACCTTATTATCATTGTATTTCTGGTTGTGTTCGCCGCGCTTTTTTATGTGGCGAAGATACAAATATAAGACAAAATTATACTGCTTCCGTTTAGAAAAACGTTAAAACATAACAAACGAAAATAGCAGAGGAAATAGCCAAAAATATAGATAGTGATTTTTGCTAATAACACAATTGTTGCCCTATTAAGTAGAGTTGCTACCAAAATGAAGTTTACCTTTAATGACCACACCATGTTAATTGGTAACATTTATTTGTAAACTTATAATCATTACAGTGAATTTTTAGCAATAACTCTGCTATTGATGATGCATTATTATAAACAGAACAATAAAAAAACCATCAAAAATAGGCTTGTTATGCTAAAAAAAACTAACCTTATCAGCGGCATTTTCTTAGGTATTGCTTTATCTGCTTGCAGTATGCAGTCAACTAAGCAGAACCCTGTTGATGTTTCATCCACTGCTATGCAGATCGTGATTAAAAAAGAGGTAGAGCCAACGTCAGGTGAGGTTATATCGGAGTTTTCACTCAAATTTACCGATAAGGATACTCAAGCGAATAATCAACTTCCTGTGATAAAATTTGAGACTAATTTTGGCAGCATCTATGTCGTATTATATCGTGATCGCGCACCGATTACCGTCGATAACTTTTTATCTTATACAGTTGAAGGCCGCTACGACAATACTGTTTTTCAACGTGTTATTAAAAACTTTTTAATTCAAGGCGGCGCTTATTATACTGATGATAGTGAAATCCCTGATTTTGGGCCTATTCCTACAGAGTCAGGCAATGGCTTAATCCATAAAAAATATACCCTTGGGTTGGCGATGTGGAAACGCAATGCTGCCAGTCGTCACTTTTATTTTAATATGAAAGACAACTTCTACTTAGACCCTAAGGAAGAACACTGGGGAGTTGCCATTTTTGGTAAAGTCATTCAAGGCCACGAAACGTTAGATAAAATACACTTGGTTAAAACAGATGACTACCTTCCTTTAAATTTGGTTAATACCCCTATTGAGCAAGTCATTATTCATAAGGTGACCTTGCTGAGCGAAGCCGATGCTGCAAGCTTATTAGCCCAAACAAAGCAAAAATACCAAAGTAAGAATGAATAAATGGGTCAAATACACTGTAAATAATGTGTATCTGCTCTTAACTAGTAAGTTATTGATTCAGATGAAAATTAACTTATTAAAAATACTGTTTTGCTAGGCAATAGATATACTGCTAGCATAATTTTTATCATTGTAAAAACTAACAAGGTGGCACATGAAGACCATAATTTTATTGTTGTCGTTAATAACTTGCCAGTGTTTTGCCACTGGCACCATGCGTTTAGATTATTATCATACTGGAGGTTTAGGGCAAGAGTTGTTTGCCGTAGACGAAATAGTGATTGAACCTCTGCCTTGGCCAGGCAACCCTAATCAACCTATTGACACTACTTTACGTGGCAAATATGTTTTTGAAGTAGTTGATATAGCAGGTAAAAAACTCATTTATTCACGCAGTTTTAGTAACATTTATCAAGAATGGATTACTACCAAAGAAGCAAATAAACAACATAGAACCTTTAGCGAATCGCTACGCTTTCCTGAACCTAAACATCCAGTAGAAATCACCTTAAAAGTACGAAAAGATGATCAGCAACTTGAGTTTAAAGAGTTGTGGCGTACACAAGTTGACCCAAGCAGTATGTTTATTAAACGAGCAAAAAAGGCTGAGCAGTATGGCATTATTCCATTGATGGATAATGGTGATCCAAGTAAAAAGGTGGATCTATTATTATTAGGTGATGGTTACACCCAAGCAGAAAAAGGTAAGTTCATATCTGATGCTCAACGCATGTTAAAAGTAATGTTTGCTACCTCACCTTATAAAGAGCGTAAAAATGATTTTAATGTTTGGGGCTTAATGCCCCCTGCACAAGAGTCTGGAGTAAACCGCCCTTCAACAGGAATGTATCGTAATAACCCTGTTGGATCAAGTTACGATACTTTTGGCAGTGAGCGTTATGCGTTAATTTTTGATAATAAAACTTTTCGAAAAATTGCCGCTGAATCTCCTTACGAATTTGTTGAAGTATTAATGAATAATAACACCTACGGCGGTGGCGGTATTTATGGTTTACATGCTACTACATCAGTTGATAGCGGCTCTGCTGAATATATTTTTATTCATGAGTTTGGTCACCACTTTGCTGGATTAGCTGATGCCTACTATAGCTCACCAGTCGCTTATAACACCTCATCATCAGTGCGACCTGAACCCTTTGAGCCTAATGTTACCGCCAATACTGACCGAAACACTTTAAAATGGAAGCATTTAATTAAAGATAGTACACCCGTTCCTACTGCTTGGCAGCAAGACAAATACGATGCTTATGTGCGAGTTCATGAAAAAGAGCGTAGCGATATTCGTGCTAAAAAATCACCTGAAACGGTAATGGATGCCCTATTTCAAGAACGCTTAAATTGGGAAGCCATTTTATTTGATAAAAATAAATACAAAAATGACGTCGGTTTATTTGAAGGTGCAAATTATCAAGCTAAAGGTTTTTTCCGCTCTCAACAAAATTGCTTAATGTTTACTCGTAGCATGGAGTTTTGTGAGGTATGTAACCATGCAGTGCAAGATGTGATTGACCAGTACAGTAAATAAGTTACAACTAACTACTCGATCTCGTACTTATGGGGAGCTTATCAGACCATCGATAATAACTTTGATAAATTAAGGGTTAGAAGGTTAGCGATAACTTATTTTCGTCATAATTGAGTGTTTAATTAACGCCGAAAAGTAACAACTACTGTGTCGATATTGCTTGTCGTTATTATAGGGACATAGTTGGTTTAGCATAGTTAGTTTCGACATTTCAGCACTAGGTGTTGCTACCTAAATACGCAACATCTCTATGACGATTGTACATCCTGGTCATATTGTTGGTCCTGATTGGATACCCATAAATCTTGCAGGTAATTTCAATAAACAAACCTTTCTAGATATTAAAAAAGTTCTTGAGGTGTTATTACCTAATTTGGGCTTAGAAACTTTATATCATGTGATCTTCCCCCGATAAAGTGGACACCATCCACTTTCAATTAACTGCCAATTCAAACCAGCAAAAATCACTTATCTACCAATTAATTATATGAAATATCATTTGAGTAAACAAGACTTCAACACTACGGTTGAACATGTTAGCCACAATACCAATTGCAGTAACCTTAAAGCACAAACCTTACTTGATTTAAAACCCAAATATACTTCAATCGAAGCAACTCAGGAGTATTTGTTAGACATAATTTAATAACAGTGTGGATTGATGAGCATCCCAAGATTAGTTTATATTCACTTAAGAAATAACATGTGAGGTAGTTTGCGTATGCAGTTTAGCCCTATTAGTGTGATTAAACCTAAAATTAGGATGTTCAGATTATATTGTGGGCGTACTGAATATATTTTCTATGGCGAAATGGGGGCGAAACCGCCATAGAGTTTATAGTCTAAAAAAAATTTATCCCATAGTTTCTAAGGCGGATTGCATGCACTCATGAATGATTATAACAGTCAATAGATTGTTATAATCATTTTCCAGTATTA
>Ga0209184_1000851_pt1 | contig 26002 bp, 23 predicted proteins | sample EN8Hudsemesocosm_2_FD_184627 | JGI IMG/M metagenome (GOLD analysis project Ga0209184, IMG submission 184627) | Methane-oxidizing microbial communities from mesocosms in the Hudson Canyon - EN8C Hudson Canyon (SPAdes) (version 2) | ecosystem: Environmental > Aquatic > Marine > Cold seeps | place... | reverse complement strand
TTTAAATTGGAAGTTAGAGATAATCAAATATATTCACTAGAACTATTTTTTGCTTATTTACCTGAGCTTGTGGTTAAATACTCACGACAATTTATATAACAAAAAAATAGATTATTAATAATATTATGGCAAAAGATAAAACAACTTATGTTTGCACTGAGTGTGGTGAAAATCATCCACGATGGTTAGGTCAATGTTCAAGTTGTTCAGCTTGGAATAGTATCACTGAGTATAAAGAATCTAAGGTTATAACGCAGCGCACCCCAAGTAAAACAGCTCACAGAGGTTATTCTAAAGAAGACGCAAAAATATGTAAATTGAGTGAAGTATCTGATATGGATTTAACTCGATTTGACACCGGTAGCTCTGAATTTAATCGTGTTTTGGGCGGCGGTATTGTTGAAGGTTCTGTTATTCTTGTCGCAGGTGATCCTGGTGCTGGTAAAAGTACATTGTTATTAAAAACATGTGCTCATTTAAGTCAACTTGGTAAATCTTTATATACTTCAGGTGAAGAATCTAAAGGCCAAGTAAGAGACCGAGGGTTAAGGTTACAAGCCGACATATCTAAAATAGACATAATGAACTCAGGTGATGTTGAGCTTATCTGTAATGTAATGGTCACCGATGGTTATAAGTTTTTAGTAGTTGATTCTATTCAAACTGCATTTATTAGTTCGTTGCCAAATTCACCAGGTGGCGTTACTCAAGTTAAAGAATCTGCGGCTATGCTAAACAGGCTAGCCAAAGAGCACGGCGTTACCGTTATTTTAGTTTGTCATGTATCTAAATCAGGAGATATGGCTGGGCCTAGAGTACTTGAGCACATTGGCGATTGCATGTGTAAAATAGAACCTGAAGCTGACAGTAAATACCGAACACTGAGAACGTCTAAAAATCGATTTGGTGACACTACGGAAATAGCCACTTTTGCCATGACAGCTAAAGGTATGCAAGATGTTGTAAACCCTTCAGCCATTTTCTTAGATAAAGATGGCGCTGAATCAAGTGGTAACATGGCCTATGCTTCAAACGATACTGGTAGAACCTTATTAATCAATATTCAATCACTTGTCACTGAGTCTCAAGCTGAGAACCCTATCAGAGGTGGTGTAGGTTTTGATTATAAACGTATGCAAATGCTTTTAGCGGTATTGAGAAGTCGGATGGGAGTGAATATTGGTGGAAATGATATTTACGTGAATGTTGTATCAGGTGTAAATTTAACTAAAGATGTGGGGTCTGATCTTCCATTGATATTAGCGATGATATCTTCATCTAGAGAACATAAATTTTCGGTGAATACTATCGCCTTTGGAGAAATAGGTTTAGATGGCAGTGTGAGACCCGTTCCTTCTGGTGAAGAGCGTGTCAAAGAGGCTATTCGTAATGACTTTAAAGTTATCATATTACCCAAACGAAATTACTATAAACGTCTAGAAACTAAAGGGGTTACATTGATACAGGTATCCCATGTCAAAGATGTGCTAGAAATCTTCTGATATATCTAGTACATCTTTTGATATGTATCTTAACTTTATAGTCGGTATCATTAACTTAATGATTAACGCATACGTTGATAATGCATATAATACATGTTGGAAACGAACCGTCGCTCTTTTCTAACAAACGCCCTATTAGATCGAATAACACTGAACCCCTTTAATATTCTACTTATCAATAGTTTATATAACTCAATACCAGCTAGCCTCATTTCGAATTATCCTAAGACCGACTCAGTAAATATAAATTTAGTTATCTACTAATATGAATAAGCTCAGAGAGCTGAAAGCGCGATACGCTAAGATTTTTAAATGCATGTTTGTGATTAATTAGATAGGTCTAGTGAATATAAAAAAACTGAGATTCAAGAACATACTGTTCTAACATCCAATTTCTATTCGCAAAAAATATATTTACAGCGCTTGATCTAAATCGCTTGAATATAAATGATAATCATTCTTATTAGTGTTTACATGTTTATTGTACTTATGTATCATACCCGCAACTTAAACCTCAGAGTAAATAGGCCGTAGTCGTGAAAAACCTCCATTTGAATTTAATTACCATCTCAATCCTATCAACAGTAAGCACTCAAACATTTGCAGAAGATAACAAAGAAAAAGACATTGAAAAAATAGAAGTACAAGGTACCTATATTGAAGGCTATGGTGCTCATGACGTTAGTGGTGCATCTCGTTTAGATTTATCTATTATTGAAATACCACAATCTGTTTCTGTAATCACTAGTGCGCAAATGGAAGACTTTCAATTATCAGATATAAACGCCGCGCTTGATTCTGCAACAGGTATTAATGTTGAACGCATTGAAACAGATAGAACTTATTATACTGCTCGTGGCTTTGACGTAACCAATTTTCAAATTGATGGGGTAGGCTTGCCATTAACCTCAGGTAATAGCCATGCTGATGAAGATACGGCTATTTATGAACGAATTGAAGTTATACGTGGCGCTAATGGTTTAATGACGGGTGTAGGTAATCCGTCAGCAACGATTAACTTTATTCGTAAACGCCCTACAGAGAACCCTGAAATCAGTGTTTCTGGTACGTTAGGCTCATGGGATAAAAAGCGTATCGTACTTGATGCTTCAACACCGATTACCGATAAAATAAGTGCCCGTGCGGTATTAGTAAAACAAGACAATGAGTCGTACCTAGATAGATACGAGCAAGATAAAACTGTTGCCTATGCTTTTATTGGTGCTGAATTATCAGAAAATACTTACCTTTCAATAAGTCATAGCTATAACAAAAGTGATGCGGTCGGAAATAACTGGGGAACTAATCCTCTTTTTTATACTGATGGTAGTGCTACTAATTATCATTATTCAACAAATACCTCTGCAAACTGGTCAAACTGGCAAGTTGCTAAGAACAATACGGTCGTAGAATTAGCACACTTCTTCAATCCTAAATGGAGTTTACGTGCGACATATTCACATAAGACAACAGATGAAGATACTGAATTATTTTATGTGTATGGTACGCCAGATAAAAACACTGAATTAGGCTTAACAGGCTATGCAAGTGAATATGATATGGATGATGAACATGACCTATTCGACGTATACATCAATGGTGAATTCACCTTATTTGGGCGTGAACACCAAATAGTAGCGGGTATTAATCATGCAAAAATGAGCTACGACGACTCCTCCTTATACGACTTCACTACAGGCAACGGTTTCCCTGCTATGCCGCCACTACCACAATGGGATGGGAACGCTACAAAACCTACTCTTGAAGATGGTTTAACGGGTAGCGATGTGACCAATAAACAAAAAGCGGCTTATTTTACTGCTCGCTTTGAAGTTTTAGATAATTTACATGTGATCACTGGTGGTCGTTATAACGATTGGGAAGTAAAGGGTACATCATTTGACGTGGTTCAAGACGCTTCTGATAAAGAATTTATCCCTTATTTAGGTGCTGTATATCAAATAACGCCCGAATTAGTTGCCTACTCAAGCTATACCGAAACGTTCTTATCACAAACAGAAGTAGACATTGAGAATAAGATACTTGATCCAATCACTGGTGAAAGCAAAGAGATTGGCGTTAAAAGTGAATTCTTTGGCGGCTTACTTATCGGCTCAATGGCCTATTTTGATGTACAACAAACTAATGTCGCTAAGCTAGATGAAAACACTGTGCATTTACCGATGGACCAGCATCGCTATATAGGAACCGATGGTATAAGTAGCCATGGTTTTGAGTTTGAAATTGCAGGGCAAGTCTTTGATAACTTACAAGTGAGCTTTGGTTTAACAGACTTTACTATTTCAGGTGATGAAACGGTTACTGATTATACACCTTCGACACTTATTAAACTTGCAGCGACTTATATTGTGCCGGCAATCGAAGGCTTATCATTTGGTATAAACATGAATTGGCAAGACGATATATCTCGTAACCAAGGAGTGGTTGGCGAAGGTTTTGATAATGCTGGGGATGAAATTATTACCGAGCAAGATGCTTACGCAGTAGTCAATTTAATGATGTCTTACGATATAACTAAAAATATTAAATTATCATTAAATGCCAATAATGTTACTGATGAAAAATACATCAATAGCTTATATTGGGCCCAAGGTTTTTATGGCGCTCCTGCTAACTATTCAGCATCAATCAGTTGGTCACTTTAGTTAAGGAATATCAAATGGCATTGATAAGAAACAATGCCATTTATAAATGTTAAACATTATGAGAAAAAAATTATATAAATGGCATTCTATTGGTGCCCTTTTTGCCATGCTCCCGTTGTTAATCATCTCTCTTACAGGCAGTATTTTAGTGTTTAAAGTTGAATTAGATACTTTGTTGATGCCTGAACATATGCAAGTTACTAACACTCACACTGGCGAGCGATTGTCTCTAGATGTACTCATGGCGAATGTGAAAGCAAAATATCCCGATTCAGAAATAGGAAGCTGGGAGTTATTTGATGATAAAATCAGAACTGACACAGCCTATCTCATTGACCATCATACAAATATTTGGTCGAAGCTATATTTAAACCAATATAGCGGAGAATTACTTTCAACACCCGTTGGCACTTCAGATGATTTAACCGATTGGTTACTAGATTTACATTATAAATTACTACTTGAAACTAATGGGATGTTTTTAGGTGCGATTGTATCGCTATTACTTTTATTTTTAGGTATTAGTGGCATTATTTTGTATCGTAAATTTTGGCAAAATTTTTTCACATTAAGATTTAAGCTTGCCAGTAGAATTTTCTTCAGTGACTTGCATAAAATGGTTGGTATAGCTAGCTCTCCAGTTATTCTCATTCTTGCATTCACAGGTGCTTATTGGAACATTTCACTTGTGATTCATGAAGTAGAGCACATTATTGAAGAGCCATACTACATTGAAAAACAATTACACAGTCAGAACATATCAATACAAAAATTATTAGATAGCAATCAAGAAACCATCAAAGATTTCGAAGCTACTTACCTATTAATGCCTTTTGAACCCGCCATGGATATTATGTTTTATGGAACAGTTAACTCAGAAAATCCGTTAAGCAGTAATTATGCAAGCACAATAACTTACGATAAAGACACTGGTAAAATGATCTACTCAGAAGATGTGAGATCTGCTGATGCCTTACATGTTATTGATGATAGTTTCAGAAAATTACACTTTGGTCACTTTGGCGGCTTATCAAGTAAATTAATTTGGTGTATTTTAGGGCTTAGCCCTTTGATTCTGTCTTTTACTGGTTTATATCTCTATTTATACAAAAACCGTAATAGAAAAATGTTAACTGTTTCTCGACGTAAAAAATCGATAAGAAATTAGTTAGATGAACTGTTTAAGTACATTTGGCATTAACTATTGGCAAATGTACTTACGTATTGGTTTTAAATAATAATTTCCCCTATAATGTTATCAGAACCTAGGTGTGACGATAAAACGCTTCTCTTCTTACTTTCTATAAATCATCCAGAATTTATGAGTTAGAGCGCTTAGAAAATTATTCACTAAACGCCTGATTTTTATTTGACTTTTATTAACTATCTAGCTTTGGACTGGAACTTTTCTTAGACGAACTAAAGAAAGTAATATCAGTAAAAAGGCCATTGAACCGCCCCACTGCTCTACTTATCTGGGGCAATAACAATAACCTCGACTCGATTTTTCACCGTGAAACTTGTTGATACCCTTGAAGATAAGTCACCGTCACTCACAGTTACTTGCACTTCAATCACTTCATCACGATTTATCTCAGGTAAGCTAATATTCACGTGTGAAGCGGTAGCATCATTAAAGATGATTAGCGCTTTATTTATGTCCGTTAATTCGACTGCCGTACCTGATGTTTTCTTCCAGTAATAACTTAACTCGTCATCTTCTTTAGTATTGAGTGCATCCAAAGTCACTAGAGTTTCTTCATCACTGACTACGCTATCTTTTAAGACAATAACTAGTTGAGTACAATTCAACTTCTTCGGTGAAGCCTCATACTTTATTCACAGCACATCTCTTTTCCAAGAGACAACAACCAGCTATTAGCATGAGGATACAAAAAGAGTTAGGAGGAACTATGGAGAAATAGCAATTAACACTTTAGGTTTGCGCAAAGATAAAGTTTAATAGTTACTCGTAAAGGGATCGTATATGCTAATCGATATAACGAAAGGACTTTGACGAATTTTGTTGAGATTCCGTTGATATTTAACACTTAATAATAGGCTGAGACTGTTGACAAAAATATTCAGCCAAATAGTTACTTTCTTAATTAGGGTCATCACCATTGAATAATATTAAAATGAATAAAATATTAATGGCTGCCGTAATATTTCTCAGCCCTATAGCTATAGCCCAATCATTTAATGAGCTAAAAAATAAAATAGGGATAGAACAAGACAACCTTAAAAAGCTTAGTTTACTGCAGGAAATGAACAACGATCTAACTAACTACAGCCTAACAGAACAAGCGGAATATGGGTTACTACTAGGCAACAGCTTAGTGAAGCAAAATAAAATGAAAGAGGGTTTGAGTACATATACAGACGCAATTAATCTCTACAATACTCATAAGTTATCTCCTTCTAGCGAATTAGTTAATCTGTTAATAGCTCGTTCTAGAGCCTTATCAAATATCGATCACTCCAATACGACATACTGCAAGGACCGTGAACAAGCCTTATTTTTTTCACGAAAATTGGAAGAACCCAATTTAATAGCAAAGTCAATTGCCTATTATGCAAAATGTTTACAAAGTAAGGAGTATGGCATATCCAAAAGCCTTAAATTGTTTGATGAGGCGTTTACAATTGCTAAAGAACAACAACTCTCTCAGACATCAAAACAGATAATTTTTAATCAAGCGGCGAGCCTCTCTTTTCGGGCATTAATTTATGATAAAGCCTATGAGTACAATAAGCTTGCTTTACAATCATTTACTGAAACAAATGATATAAATAGTATCTACAATTCGACTTTAAATGCCATACACTACAGCATTGCAATGGTAGATGTTGACATAGCTTCGCAGCACTTAGCTGAATTAGAGCAGTTTTCAGATATACATCCTGAGTTTAAAGATGACAAGTTAAAGTTTTACTATTTATCAGCTAAAGTTGCGCAACTTCAGCAAAACTGGCCATCAAGTATTTTATACTTGGAAGCTGGATTAAACGAAATAAAAAACAGTCAAAATACATCTTATATTCAAGCTACTTACGAGCTACTCAGTATTTCCTATTTTAGAATTGGAGACCTTGATAAAAGCTTTCAAACAATGTCAGCTGTAAAAAAAATGTACCCCGATAAAAAGCCCATTAAAAAAGAAGTCTTATTGATCCAAGGTGTGATGGCGGAAAGGCCAATTGAGATAGCAAAATCAGCCTTGCAATTAATAGATAAAGAGATTCAATCCAAAAATAACTTTGTTAAGCAGTCTACTTTACAGACTGCTCAACTTTTTGATGATAACTTAAAGCAATTAGACAATATAATTTTAGAACAAAGACTTACGATAGTTATTTTTTCAACTTTTTTCATAGTGGCGATTTTAATCGGCTTTTCTTACCTACAAATACAACGTAAAAAATTAGCTCTAAAAGAACATCACTTGATGGATGAACTGTTAAATAAAAAGAACCAATTATTAGCTGATGTTTCTCATGAGCTTAGCACGCCATTAACAGTACTTAAGTTGCAAGTGGAATCACTCAAAGATAATTTAGAAGATGACGTCAATGCAACTTACGATGCCCTTGATAATAAAATCACTGACATTGAACATCTAATTGATGATATACATCAATTAGCGCAATCGGATGTTGGAGATCTAAACCTCAATATCGATACTTTTGAACTTAATAATACTCTAGATTATTGGCAAGAAGAATTAACTCAAATTATTAATAAAAACAAACTCGATTTTGAAATAAGTAGAGAACTACCTGAAAGTTTATTAGTGAATTTTGATCGTGATAGAATTAAGCAGATTTTCATTAATTTACTCACTAACAGTGTTAAATACACTGATAAGCCAGGAAAAATCAAGTTAACGGCTACAGCTAAAAATAAAACGTTGCTGCTCTCAATTGAAGACAGTGCGCCAGGTGTTTCGAAGAAAGATTTAATTAATATATTTGAACGTTTATATCGCGTAGAAAATTCAAGAAGCAGAGAAACAGGCGGCTCAGGACTTGGGTTAGCTATTTGTAAAAGTTTAATTGAAGCACATCACGGACGAATATATGCTGAGCACTCTATGTTAGGCGGTTTAAAAGTTATTATTGAGCTTCCTCTTAAAACCGAAAATTAAAGACGACATATGTTTTAGTATGTAAGATAAGTGGCTTATCTTTTTGTGGATTTTGTCACTCGTCCTTTGACATTACTAATCTCCATTATCAGGGATAGTTACAATATGCTCACAACAAGTGGTATAACACAAGATAACAGAATACCTAAAGTTACATAACAGAACTAAAAAACGGCTATATTATTGTATATTATGAAAAAAACCAACAACAACGATACACCGAGTTACAGTAAAGACTCCCCCTCTATTCTATGGCACGATTATGAGAACTAGCTATAAATAAAGGAACAAAGCACAGGCGAGTTGCTTTATGTACACTATGATGTACACAATACTTTTAGGCTTACTTTCGTCAATAAAACACAAAAGACCAAGCATATCCTGTGGTTTGATATTTTATTGCTTTCTAAAGTAAAAAAATACAAATCAAAGTAGCACAATCAATTAATTTTAGACTAGTATAGTAATTCACTAAATATATAAAGTTACCTGTAGAGTCGGTAATTAAAATAAAATGTAACTAAGTTTATTAATAATGCCCTATAAAAAACACACTCTTTTAATATTAGTTATCATCATACTTGTTAGCCTTATTTTTAGTCATAACCTATACGGTTATTTAGAAATATCCTTAGATAAATTGTCTTCATTTTCTAAAGAAACCGAAGATTTTAATACGCAATTAAAAACAACGGAAATCGAAAAAAGCTTCAGTTTAAAAACAGCTAAAGAAGTTAACCACTATTCAAAAAAAACTTATAGTCACAAAACACATAGTTCTCAAGTAAAGAAGACCAAAGCAAATACATGTAAGCCCTTATTAACAGACATAACAACAGCCCCTCAAAAATATACGCACGATGACGGATCTATTAGCTATATAAACACAAAGAAATATTATGAGTTAGAAACAAACTTAGGCAAAGGATATGAACCATTTTTAACTGAATTAAAACTAAAACTTAACGCCACATTTCAATATATAGAACGTCAGCTTGGTATAAAACTGATGAAAAAAATAAAGTTAAATTTTGTATTTCAAACTTCAAGAGCAGATTACGAAAATCACTTAAGAGAATTAGGTCATTCACCCGAAGGTAACCAAGGCATTTACCTCAGCTCTAATAATTTATCAATTATAGAATTTAAAAATCATAAGCAAGGTATAAAAACAGCGATACATGAAGCCATTCATACTTTCAATAGAGCCTATTGGGGACGTTCATTTCGATTCTTTAATGAAGGCATGGCTGAATATTTTGAACCAATAAATACTAAAGGCATACTGCCTTCGTTCAACTTTTCATCGTTGAAACACCAACAATACCCGATGCAAATATCAACGTTATTATTTTCAGAAGCTGACTGGCATGGTGATAACAACCATGAACTTTACCAAAACAGTAAAGCACTCTTTCATTTCTTAATGAATAATAAACAAGGTAGAAAAGTAGTTTTGAAAATAATGAAACTCGAAATGAAAAACCACTGCACGAAATTATCTAAAGCAACTATAGAAGACGTATTTTTTAATATATTTCCAAACCATGAACAAGAATTTAATTATTGGTTTAGCGATGAACTATCTAGCTTTCTAGATAGAGGAACAACTCAGTAACCATAGTGCATAGCGATAATATAATAGAAAGGCTTATTATCTATTATACTTAATTAATTCATTATCAATATTGATAACACCTTCCTCAAGAAGCTCTTGAATGTATTTTTGAACTTCAAGCTCGACATTCTTCTTAACTCTCATATATGTTTTTATATGGTTGTATAAAGCATCAAGCTTTTTCGGTCTAGCGGTAATTGGCATATAAGTTATATTATTAATTAAATGAGGGGTTTTCTTCTTTTCACCCTTTATAAGCGTAGCCTTAATTCTCCTTTTATTTTCACTCGCCCAACCAATTTGAATGCACGGTCTGCCATTCAAATTAACATGTTTAATTAAAGGTGCAAAAGCTCTGTCATTACTAATAACTTCAAAACTGACGTGCTGAGGGGCAATATGATTATATTCAGAAAGATAATAAGCTAAATGAAGATCTAGGTTATTTTTATTAACCTCTGTAATTTTAATATACGTGAAGTCTATTGGTTTAGTGTAGATGTCGTCACCAAAGTTAATCATATTTTGTTTAGCGCCAACAAAAATAACTACTCTGTTATAACTGCTTAGGTTGACTCTATTTAAATTACCAACATTTTCATAATCAACAAATGCCCACTTCATTGATACTCCCCTCTTAATAATTTTCTATAAAAACATGAAAATACAACGAATAATTTAAAATTAGGGGAACGTATTATCTTATGCGAATAACATTTTCATATTCTGAAAATAAAAACCATGAATAATTAGATTGTTTATTCAACCTAACCCATTTATTAAGTGAAAATTTATTCTCATATTAATTTTGCTCGCCAACAAATACACAACTACCAAAATCAAGCCCTAAATTTTCTTGTAAAGTTGACTTTAACACCTTTAACTCAACCACTGACAAAGGGACTTTAGCGGTAATAGAGTGATTAACCAATTGCCCATTTTTGCTACATTGATAGGGATATTGGTAATTTACAAGAGACTGACTATCTATCTTTTCATCTAAAGTACTACAAGATGATAAAACTAAAATAATAGTCATATTAAATAAAACGATTAAAGCTGAGTTAATTTTTATAGTAAACATACGATTCAAATATTGAGTTAGTGATTAATAATGTAAAAAATATTTTTTACAGCCCAAAGCTTTTTTGAAGCTTAAGAATTTTTTGAAGCTTCAAGAATTCAGCTTTACCCTCATCTGTTAATTTATCAAAAAATTCATCTGCTCTTGCCTGTTTTTCTTTCTCTTCACTCTCTTTTCTTTTTTTTATTTTTTCTAACTCATTAAGTGCGTACTCAGGAGTAGGGTTTGAGAAAAGTATGCGGATACATTCCTCCATACTCTGCAAATGCGCTATATAAGTATAACGGGCATCCTTGTTATAACTCATAAATCGATCTGAATTAATTTTATCGGTACGCCACCTTATTAAGGTTTTTAGGTCGGCTTTGCCAATAAAAGGATAGATACCACCTAATACATCCTCATCATAAAACCATTCAATTTGTGGTAAGTGTTTGCCGTTTTTATAAAACATAGCCTAATACCTCAATTAATTTAATAAGTTAATGGCGAATCACTTAGTGCTATATTATCAATTACAACTGTTGAATCTACGCTAGGAGCCCAATCACTTGTACTGCCACCATGCCAAATATCGATAAAGAGTTGGTTAATACTATATTGCCCATTTTCACTAAAAACCATGTCTATTTTTTCAAGTACTTTAAAACCATTAACATGAATGGTAACAATGCCATTTTCTTGGTTAGCATCATTAATTTTAACGTATTGCTCAACAAGGTATGCTTTCGTTTTTTGAAATGAAAAGGGTTTGCCATTATGTTGATAACTAATTTCTTCACCACAAGCATATTTACCATCACTTTCCGGTAATTCAAGGTTAGGATTATTTTGATAATAAGCATAAAGAATAGCTACACCATCTTCTTTAAACATGCTTCTTAAACTAAAACCAGCATCTATCTGTTGCCCTTCAGATCTACAGCCCGTTGGTTTTATTTCGTTAGCATCTGACAAATTTAAACCGCCTAGCCCCGGTAATTTACCGCCTTTAGCGAAGTCATAATCACCATTAAAAGTAAGTTCGTATAAAAAATACAGTTCATTAGCTTCTGTTAAATCCTTGCCAGCATGTATACCTACTTTTACTTCATCTTTTAGACTGCTAATCGCTAATTTCATATCACCGTTAACGTCAATTATTTTTGCTACACCATCAATATGTTCTCCACTTTTTCCAATCCATTGCCAATGCAGATCAAAGTCAGCATCAAACAAATCTTCGGTATAATCGATTGCTTGACGGCCATTAAAATCAACAAGTTTAATTATGCTTTCTGCTTGATAATCAACTGTAGGAATTTCATAATGAATTTGTTCATCAATATTTGGGGGCTGAACAATGACTTCAGATTTCTCAGGCGTTCCACCTGAACCACCGCAAGCAAGTAAAAACTGACTGGAAAGTAACGCGAAAATTATTTTTTTCATCAATGCACCGTAAAATAAAGAGAGATAGCGCTAAAAAACATACGCGTGTTTTTTAGCGGATGCAATTTAAAAATGAATAAGATACCAACGATTTATTAGCCATGCTTAAGCTATAGATTTCTCATGTGATTTCTTCGTCTTTGAATGCCGTCTATCAGGTCTTCTTGCTTGTTTCCTTTTAATTCCATAGCTTTGTTATGCTTATTGCCGTAATGCCATAAAAATGCACCAAACAAGGCGGTAATACTAAGGAGAATTTCTGCTGTGAAGCCAAAATTTTGAATTGCCTCAATAACCAAACCTGTTGTACCTAAAATAAAACCGATACCAGCAACTTGATTGCCTTGCCCTGCTAACAATGACAAAGACGAAATCAATAAAATAGAGGTAACAAAAAAAGCTACGACAATGGTATATTTAATAGTAACAGTTAAAATCTCTTGGCTTATATTCGGTATTTTAGCTACAGCTCACTGTGATATATCAGCACTAAACCAATAGCAGCAATAATACTGCTCATAATAAATACTTGAAACAATACCCGTATAAGTTCAACGGTATTATTATGCGCTTTACGTAATAATATATTGATTGCGGTAGCAATGTGTCGAGTGAATACCTCAAACATTACAAGAGGGTAACCAACAACGCTCAGCCAGAACGGTAAACTATTAACATCAATGCCAAGCTTAATTAACGTGATACTCGTTAACTGAGAAATGGCCTCACTAAAAGAAGGGGCTATTATTTGGGGATCAAGAATATACGCCACAACACACCTTATATTGAAACCCTAAATTAGGATCAAAATGAATGAAAAAGAACAATAACGACAAGGATTATATAAAACTTAATGTTGCTATTGAGTATAGAAGCAATTCTCATCTTTTATTAGTAAAAATACTCGATGCCATGGATGATGATGAATTTGATCGTGCGCTTTATGCTGAAATTACCAAAAGGCTTAGTAAAGAGTATCCTAACGAAAAGATCTCGCCTGAAAAGGTAGCCTATAGAGTGTGTAGTAATATTTATAATGTTATACGTCATAAAATATCAACAGATGATACTTATTATCATGATATGGGACGTGTGGAAGCGAGTATTAGCTATCTACTTCATAAAAAATTAAATCACTTTATTGAATATAAGGGACAGCGTTATTTTGTACGTTTACCTATAGCTCCTGAATCAGCAGCTGAAGCAATTATTAAGGCGTTTCTCATTGAGAAATATCCTAATGATGACTTTGACCCTGCTGAAATCGATTATGAATCATGCTTGCCAATAGCGAGATTCGATGACCATGTTATTATGGATAACAAAGGTGATGGTTTTGATTTTGAGTTAACTCAATTTAAAAACTTAATTGAGATAATGATTTACTGTGGTCAGGTAGAAAAAGGTATATTACACCATGGCTTGATTGAAACAATAAAATCAGCAGATGATGAAATTCAAGTTATTTCACAGTTCAAAGCCGCCACATTTCATTTAATTGCTTTCAAAACAAAATATATAGCGCATATTGCTTATGCATTTATTGGTAATGGCTTTATTGAAAATAATGAACCTGTCTTTGGCTGTATGACGAAAAAAGAAGTGAAAAAAATTGCTGACAACTACATGGATGATATTACATATATTAGTTGGTTTGGGGCTCGCTTGAAGGTTGTTTAGTTACAGCAGCTAAATTATTTAAGTCTAATGCTAATACACCTAATGCTTTGTTACTTTATTTAAAAATTTAGCGAGAATTGAATCTTTTTCTGCTTGAAGAGCTTTATCTTTACTAGCAGCTTTTTCAATGTCAGCAAACTTTTCAAAGCGCCTAATTTTTTCATAAGCCATTTCTTCTTCATTGAGTTCGCTAAGCAATACTTGCTTCATCGAGCCAAAACGAGCATCCTCAATTTTATCAAAATCAAATTCAGCATCTAAGTATTCACCGTAAGCTACATTGAATATAACAGCAATCCAGAGCTTTCTTCGGTTTTCATCGCGAGAATCAAACCAATGGGTTTTAGGTACTAAAATATCAGCAGAGTAATAAGTGCCATCATAGAAGAAATCACCGTCAATTTTTAAATAAGCGAGAGACTCACCTTTTTTATTGGCTTGCTCTATCTCAGTAACAAGTAATTCTGCTTCACTTTCAGGGCTGTTGCCAAAGTCTTCTTTGGTTAGCCCAATGTAAGGATTCTTAAATTGTTTGCGTTGTTGCATAGTTTAGTCATCTCTAGCGTTAACAAAACTCTACCTTGTCACTAACCAAACTCGTTGGTTCGACTTTATTTAGTTGAGCTGTTTAATGATGATAAGTCTAAATCACTAGGAACATCTTCAGCTGCTATTTCACGACAGTCAATCAGCCTAATTTGTAACTGCTTTTCCATACGCAATTTACCGAGTAGCAACTCACACTGCTTTTGTTTTGCTGTAGGCGCAAATACAAAGGTATTAACAAAATAGTGCTCTGTGGTTTTGTCTTGGTTAAAACAAAGAAAATGGGTGCGGTAGTCCTTTGCTGGTTCATGAGAAATACTTGAACAGCCTACTAATATTAATAATAGTAGTAGTAGTGAAGAAACTAGTTTATGCACCTGATATGCCCCCCTGATAAATTTGGCACTATATATTTAAAGACTAGTTACTAGGTCTCTTTAACGTATCGAGCCTATCTTTAAGTTTATAATATTCATCCCAATAATGGTCAAAACCAACACCTTTTTTATATTCAAGAGTGTAACTTTTATTATTCGCATAAACTTCTATAGGTTCATTACATTCTAAATTAATGTTACAGGTAGAAAATTCAAAAGATTCTCCAGCGCTTAAAAATATATTATTGGTGGAGCTATCAGCATATTCTCCATATAAGTTAACGGTAATATCATTTAACAAGGGAATTAATGATAGTTCTATAGATCCTGAACCTTGTTGATTTTCAACAATCAAAACATTACCTTTTTCCGAGGTTAGCTTTAAAAGCTCTGTATTTATATCGCTACCACTTTTTATAATTGAAATAAATTCTGGTTTTATTTTTGTGTTGAAATAACCACTAGTAGGGCTTATAAATTCATCATTAATATCTTGAAAATTAACATATCCATCCATGTTAAAGTCATTAAAATCAAAGTTTTTCATAATAAAACTAATACTTTTATCACTATATTGTTGAGATTTAGACATTTCAGTGATAAATGTTGTTGCTGAGTTTAAAATTACTTTTGATCTATTTTGAATTTCATCAATGGAAACAATAGTATAAAGTTTTCCAGTAATAGATGAATCAATATCACCATTACTAATAGAGCCACCCGAAGTAGAAAAAACAAGCCTTGTTTCATTTTCTAATTTCTTGGCAAGATTACTTCCTTTAAATAAAAAGCTACCCGTTGCATCTGTAGAGGTAGTATCAATTTCTACTCCAGCTAGTGTACTGATAGTTACAGATGCATTTGAAATGTCATTTTCCAATAGAGCCCTTCCGGTAATATCTGGAACTGAAAAAACATAGCCTTGCTCTATAGGAGGCTGAATAGTTGGCACTTCTTCAACTTTAGTTGTTGATTTACTATCACTTCCTCCACATCCGACCAGTAACGAACTAAAAAGAGTAATCAATATAATAATTTTCATCTTCTTTCAAAACTCCATAACGTTTATGTTATTTAATTAAATTTATAATTTGTGATAACTCATCTTTAAAATAGTTTTTAGACCAAGCCTTTGGCTCTTGGGTATAAAAAGCACGGTTGACTAAAAATTGATGAATCAATTTATTATCGAATGTCCAATTTCTATTTTTATGTCGAGCTAACCTTAGTAGCGTTGTTGCAATTAAGGCATGTTTGATTGTAGTGCCACGTCTATATTGCTTATCTATCATTAAGGCATATTGAATATTTTTTTTAAATGATGACTCATCATCATTTAAAATATCTATTAAGCAATGAATGGTATTAACAAGCTTTTCTTTTTCCTTTTTAGGAAAAGATTTATTAAGCTCACAATCATTAATTTCATTTTCTATCAACGTTTTATTATCTTTGATAAAACCAATAATAGCCTTACATAAATTACCTTTAGTAAAACGATCATCAGAGCTAAACTTATTACACTCAATTAAACTTGTATAATGGTATAAGTTATCACTCAAAAAAATAATACAGGTTTGTAAGTAATCTTTTCCTCTAGCTAAACTTATTACAGTATAGTTCTCATCATGAAAAAAAGTGTTATTCCAAAGCTTTATCATTTTTGTTATAGCTTTTTCATCTACAAAATTAAAAAGCAATACCCTAGAAAGGTAATCGCAAAGGTACTGAGGTGGTATAGGTTCTTCCAATTTAATAAAGATTTCGTTTAAATTTCTTTCGATTGCATCCATAGTTTTTACATACCAAATATTAAATATATATTCATAACATCAAACAAAGATGCAAATTTTTATCTTTTCTTATTCAATTTTAACTAATTCAAGTACAGGTACTGGTATTTTATCTTTTGAAACATAAAGAACTCCCACGTACTTATTAAAAAGAGACCTTTTTGTTTGAAATAGCTGGAGCATATTTGCTGCTGTAGCTACATTTTCTATATAATCAGGGGGATTTGAACTATCAAAACCTGCAGCACGTTCGAGCACCTCTTTAATCCAATCATCCGTCATTTGTTTAGAAGTTGTATTCGAAGATGCATTTAGCGTAACCCCTTTTTCAGATGGAATAAGACTATTACCATACTGATCAAACCCTTTAGCTTTTGATTCCAAAATATCAACTCTTGTTGGGAACTCTAGAGAGCCATGAACACATAACCCATCTATCCCTTTACCTTTCTTATACGTTATTGGAATTATTATACAATCATAACTTTTACTGAAAATATAGTTCATCGCTTCCTCTCCTAGATCCCCTTTAGCTTTGTCGGAAGTCATTTGGCCAGTAACATACAAGTCGATATCTCCTGCTTTTATTTTATCAGTAGGGACTAGGGTGAATTTAGAAGACCTTCCACCTTTAAATAGATCAACTCCCAAGTTTCCACTATCTGATAATTTATTTGCGATAGAGTCATCGAGTAAAAATACATCAGGCTCTAATTTTTTTACTTTTCTGGTTATAACTCTTCCTAAAGCTACAGGTGTTAATTCTGTCGCTATAGTAAAAGAGGCACCAATTGTTCTTTTAATTGATGGATCTAAACCTTTCCACGCATCGACTCCATTGTTTAAGTTTGAAACAATATTCTCAGCAATTTGATGAGCATTATTTACCCCTCGTTGGGTAAGTTCGAGCTCCAGTATAAAAATAAAAATTTCAGAATTTTTTGTATATTCCCAGTTTTCCTTAGCCATTTCTCTTATTACTTGACCATATAAAGAGTTGGATATTTTTACAGCTAAATAACTTCCAGTTTCTAACGAGTTTTCAATGAGATAAGTTGCTGTTGAAGTAAAAATGCTTGCTGCAGAATCTAGTGCATATGCTTCATTTTGAATAAGTAATTGCACCCAGCCTTGTTGTCCTGTTTTATATAGTTCAAGCCCTTCCAGCATCCATCTATAATTTGAAATTGTTTCATCTGTCCAATTAGGGAATATTTCAATTACTTTGTCGTGAAGATCAACCTGCCGTGCAATAGATAATCCATTCAATATGTTATCCGTATGAGTTAAAGCACTCATATGACATTTAAAGTTATTGTGTTTCAATATTTCAATGCAAAATTGTTTCATGTAGCGCGCTGAGTTTATTTCAGGTACTAAATGAGATCTAAAACCATTAAATGAAGTAAATTTAAAATCACTATTTTCAGATTTTAAATAATTAATCCATGATTGTTCATGTAAAGCCAAATAATTAACAACATCTGAAGGCAAATATTCACTAGTTGCTTTTATTAAATCTTCACTAACTTTATTTCGAGTCACTATATTATAGATATCATTCCTAACTACGAATTTAAGCGCTGATTTTTCTTTGTTAGCATCACTAAAAAACTGACTTTCAAGCATTCTTGATTGAACAGCATTATCTGCAAAGAAAGCTGAAACTATTGTTGTAATAGACTCATCGCATTGAGTTCTGTAAGTTACTCTAAAACCTAAATACTCATCATAATCCACAGCAGAGTATGTACTATCGCCTTCTACCAAAGGACAATTAGCATCAGACCAATTTTGATTAGCCTTAGCTTCTGCATTTTTAACTAACTCTTCAAGTTCTGCTATTTCGTCTGCTTGGTTATTTGATTCAACAACTTCAATTTTTAGGGTTAGCTCTCCAAATCGAATATTCTCATCAGCTAAGAAAACGAAACTTGCATCATGTGTATCTAACTCATCAGGAGACTGTAATGTTGCATAAACATCTACACTTTGACCGACTTCAGTTTGATTTACTGTTACCGTTTCAATTAATTGAACATTTCCCCAATTATAAATTAGTTGGGTATTATCAGACCAAACCACCGAGCCACAGTTTTTTATACGCCACCCTTTTATGAAAGGTGATGACTTTTCTACTTGTGGAATGTTTCCATTGGTATCGTCCAAGGTTAAGTCTTTAACCCATTCAGCACAATATTCATTAGAATTGTTAATCTGAATTATGTTCGTATTTTTACTTGTAATTAAAGCTTCATTGTCATGGGCGATTATTTTAGCGACAATTGTTTGAGAGTTATTTAAACCATAACTTTCAATATCTGATAATGTATAAGCCACAATATGCTTACCATTTTGTATACTTTTTAATGACTTTTTGGAAGAAGTCTTAAAATCATTATTTACGTTACTACCTGAAGATAGAAAAACTTCAACATTAATATTCTCCTCTTCAGGATCAAAAACCTGAAACTCAACAGTTAATTCGCTCGAATTACTAGATTGGGATAGTGCAGCATAATTTATTTCAATAGGTTTGTTTATAAATGGGATAGCGACTGTACTTTCTGGCGTATTCGACGGCGAGGTACCTGACGGACTCTTGATTTCTAATTTATAGTAAACCGTTTGGCCTGCCCAAGCACTCGCATCAAAGCTAAATGTTTTGCTTCCCGTCGATTGCTCAGTACTATACGAGCCAATATCTGCCGACTGACTGTTCGTATAGTTAGCATTATCCGCATAATGAACACGTACATTTTTTACTTTATTTGAGCTATGCGCTACAGAAAAGCTACCATTAACCAGGCCACTATCATTTGATGTAGCAGTTAAACCAGTAACAACGGGTGCCGTATCATTGACTGCGGGGATAGCGACTGTACTTTCTGGCGTACTCGACGGCGAGGTACCTGACGGACTCTTGATTTCTAATTTATAGTAAACCGTTTGGCCTGCCCAAGCACTCGCATCAAAGCTAAATGTTTTGCTTCCCGTCGATTGCTCAGTACTATACGAGCCAATATCTGCCGACTGACTGTTCGTATAGTTAGCATTATCCGCATAATGAACACGTACATTTTTTACTTTATTTGAGCTATGCGCTACAGAAAAGCTACCATTAACCAGGCCACTATCATTTGATGTAGCAGTTAAGCCTGTTACTGTTGGCGCAGTATCTTCAGCAGGGATTGCCACTGTACTTTCTGGCGTATTCGACGGCGAGGTACCTGAAGGGCTTTTGATTTCGACCTTATAGTAAACCGTTTGACCTGCCCAAGCACTCGCATCAAAACTAAAGGTTTCATAACCATCATTCTGCTCAGAATTGTACGTGCCGAGCGTGACAGTCTGGCTGTTATTGTAAGAAGAATTATCAGCATAATGAACTCGAAGATTCTTCACCTTGCCTGAGCTATGGTATGTTGTAAAACTGCCTGATACTGTGCCACTGCTATTTGATGACGCTGTTAAGTCTGTTACTGTTGGCGCAGTATCTTCAGCAGGGATTGCCACTGTACTTTCTGGCGTATTCGACGGCGAGGTACCTGAAGGGCTTTTGATTTCGACCTTATAGTAAACCGTTTGACCTGCCCAAGCACTCGCATCAAAACTAAAGGTTTCATAACCATCATTCTGCTCAGAATTGTACGTGCCGAGCGTGACAGTCTGGCTGTTATTGTAAGAAGAATTATCAGCATAATGAACTCGAAGATTCTTCACCTTGCCTGAGCTATGGTATGTTGTAAAACTGCCTGATACTGTGCCACTGCTATTTGATGACGCTGTTAAGTCTGTTACTGTTGGCGCAGTATCTTCAGCAGGGATTGCCACTGTACTTTCTGGCGTATTCGACGGCGAGGTACCTGAAGGGCTTTTGATTTCGACCTTATAGTAAACCGTTTGACCTGTCCAAGCACTCGCATCAAAACTAAAGGTTTCATAACCATCATTCTGCTCAGAATTGTACGTGCCGAGCGTGACAGTCTGGCTGTTATTGTAAGAAGAATTATCAGCATAATGGACTCGAAGATTCTTCACCTTGCCTGAGCTATGGTATGTTGTAAAACTGCCTGATACTGTGCCACTGCTATTTGATGACGCTGTTAAGCCTGTTACTGTTGGGGCCGTGTCGGCATAAGTAAACGCTGAACAAAAAACAAAAACAAAACTAACTATTTTTAACAAATATTTCACTAGTGACAGTCCATTATCTTGGGATGAGAATATTGTAAAAAATTATGTCACAGCTTGTTTATTAAATATACATCTATTTTGGTGGGTGTTTTTAGTTTAAAGGTAAGATACCAAAGATATTTGCTTTGATAGATGCTTGTTCATTCGTAACAGCATTGAACTTTTTTCTAACGGTACTTAATATATCTGAAACATTTCGTTCATTACAGCTAAAATATTCGGCAACTTGTTTACTATTACCAACAAGTAGATGTTTTAAAAACACTTCTTTTTGGTGTTCTGTTAAGCCAATAAAACTCTCGATATGTTCATTTAAAACAAAGTAATTGAAATCATGTGCTATTTTTAATATTTGATCTGATGATTCAGCCCAAATTTGATCAAAAATATTTTTAGAGAGTATACCTGCGGATAATCCCATTCCTGCTAATAACTCTTCATCTTTCAATGAAATTGTTACGCCTGTAACAAGCTCCAAGTCGATTAACTGTTTATCAACTTCTATTTCTGCATTAGTTGCTTCATGCCAGTTGTCAGGTTCACCCCATATAAAATATGGCTTGTCAGATAAAAAAATCTGTTTAGCGGTTAAATCTTCATCTAGTAATATTTTGTACTTAACATCATCAGCCATTTCATTATACAACGCCAAGGACAGCAAGTCTCGATAGGCTTTTGGATGACTTGTTTTATAAACTACGGTTCTGAGTAAACCAATTTCTTCAATACTTTTTTTAGAGTATGCAATACCATAAAAAATAGTATTAATTTTAAACGACTTAAGTTGGTGGTGTAGTGATTCCCATAACTCTTTAAAATTACTACATGCTGAAAAATCAGTGATATATTCATTTTTTGTTTGTGGCATATATTTCAGATTCCACTTAATTGTTTATTGTTATTTTCCTTCGGTTTAAGTTTAACGGAAAATTCTCTTAAATCTATTTTCATTTTCTCGGAACATATGCAGATATAAATGGAAGTAGAAAAACTTCTACAAATGAACATAAGTACCAGCATAATATCAATTTCATTAAAATAACAACCGAGTTCATCAACCTATCTGAAATAAATAGCAACTAAACGAAGAAAGATCGAATAATTCCTCTTCTTATCGTTTTTCAGTTACCCTGGAACTAATAAAGAACTAAATTAAAAGGACTTACATGAATCAAACGGGTATTTATGAGCAACTAATAACCCAGTTAGTTGAGCAAAACTTAGATCGTGAATCATTTTATGTTGGTGAAAGATCGTTAGAATCTGCCGAAGCTGCAACATGGTTATCCCGTATCTTAACTCGTATATTCGCTTCTATTCAAAGCTTAAATAATCAAATTGATACATTAGACCTAAGTGAAGTGACATTATTCGAATCTCGGAATCATATAAATAATCAATGATTATTAGTTAACCAATAGTAGCTATAGCCTTTTGATAATAAATCACATCTCAACTCGTTCTTTATTTTTTGACTACAACGCATAAATACCGAGCGGAGTTCATTATCATAGTTTTCAGGTTTAAACCCCTGTAGTGGCATAGTTAATTTGGCCACCTAACAAGAGCATAATTAAAGTTATTATATATTTGTACAATAACCATTTAATTCTTTGTTTTACATCATAAAGAGGTAAATATAATCACATATGCTCATCTTCTGATTTATCTTATATATATATTTTATTGATAGTTGAAAAGCTCTATACATCAAACTCCCCCTTCTACGAATCTTTCTATTCATTCAAGACATATAATAGGAGTACTTGTAATGAAGAAATATAGAGTAAGTTTTATTCAGTTCGTTTTAGAGCAATTAACGAATACCTTTCTGTTGTTTGCTAAGATAGGGATTGTTTTTTTAATTGTTGAATTACTGTGGGGATTTCCATCTAGTCTCAAATCAGACGAATTCTCACTTGAGCAGTTAGCCTTAGCAATACTAGTTTCATATTCATTAAACATTTCTTGTTGGGTAATCGTTTTAAAATTAAAGGAAAGAAATAACAGATAAAAGTGATGAATTTATTGGGCACTCTTTGAGTGCCCTTTTTTTTGTTAATGCTATTTCAAAGGTATTTATTTAAAACTATTTTCAATAAATAAACTCTTACTCGAATGTAATCCCCTATCTAAAATCCTTTGTATAAATGAACTTAAAAACAAGGATTATTTATGAAGCAGAATTACTTAAACATTAAATTCATTTCAGCTCTATTAGAAGATATCAAACAAGCGTTTTTAGCACAAAAAGACATGATTCACGATGTTACCTTAACTAAGTGGGGAGTACATGATGACTACATTTACAGTGAGTATCTGCATCGGCATTTTGAAGACGCTCTACCATGTGAAAGAAAGGCTGTTATGCGAATTATCAGAGAAGTGATTAATGCCAGTTCAGAGGGATACTCTGAGTTAATTGATGAAGGCTATTATTGTTATGAAGACTTTGACAACTTTGACTACAGCTTAGAAGAGTTAACAGAAAAATTAAGTTTAAAGCTCAAAGAGGAGGATGATTAAATCTACATGCCCCTAGTTAATAGGGGCATTTTAGTATTTGGTTAAGTTACCATTCATCATGCAATGACGTAAAACTATCATCCACACTACTAAAGCTATCATCTGCGCCCGTATCAAAAGGCGAGTCGAACATGTCAGTTGTAGTACTTGAAAACATATCATCAGTCGAGATGTCTTCTGACGAGCACTGCCCAAACATCTTACCTTCTATGTCAATGTGTGTATCTGACATCATCGGTGTGCCATCGCAATTAGTAGATGGTGTATTCACTGCCGAATCATCTTCATTTATACTTGATTCAAAAATCCAACTAAATAATCCCATACATCCCTCCCAAAAAAGAATAAAACAAAATAATATACAGTTGAATTTTAGCCCAATAAATGATAAAAAAGATGGATTCTTCGTACGCGAACGCGACCTAAAATCCTTCCAACTGCCCTTTTCTTGTTTTATTTATTTTAAAAATTTTGCATAAAAAAGGCATTCACTATCCGTGAACACATGCACCCATTATCGAAGATTGTTTTAAGATTTTTATTGAAAATACAAATAAAAAAAAGGCTTGCAGAGCAAGCAACAAATCGCGTAACTAAGCAATAACGAAGTTATAGTTTAGTGAAGCACTGCCATCAGTAGCGTAGCTTTGATTTAGCCATTTTACGTTTCGCCTGAGCGAAATTTGACGATGTGCTGAAAGCAAAATCGTAAAACCTCAGCATCAAAGATGCAAAATAAATAAGGGTATCTTAGGCGTCCCGCCTCCGTTATTTATTGGCGTAAAGTGGCTAAATCATCGGTTCGATGATGGCAGTAGCCTTGTACTACTAGACACGAAGTGGCTAAGCTAGACCGCGACGAAGTCGTGAATAGTCTAGCGTGTAGAACAATGCTGTAACGAAGTTACGACAACAAAGTTGTATGAGCTAGCAGTATGCTAGGCGCGGCAAAGCCATTAACTAATGCTAGGCATTAGTTTGAGTTTAAAATAAACAAAAGTGAAAACGCAATTAGTTCGTGCTCCCCAATCCTTGTTACTCAAAACACTTACAAGGAAAGGAAGATGAAAGAACTAATACAATTTGAAGAACTCGGTACACAATTCCTTCAAACGATAATCAACTCAAACCCAACACAAAAAGGCTACGCACGAAAAATTTTAGTGTTATACCTTATTGCAAGGTTTGGTTTTTCGAACAAACTAGTTGCACAGTTCGCATTGAAAATACCACGCGAAGCGATAAATAAACTGTTTAGAAAACTAATGGTTGATGGGCTAATTAATGAGCGAAAAAGTTTCGGTAGCATAGAAAAGTCTGTTTACTACTTGAGTGCTAAAGGCAGTCGCTATATCAGCTTTGAAACTGAGATGGAGTTTAATAAAAAAACTGATACATCGGCTCATAATAGCAAAACAGAAATTCATGACTTATCTATCCAAATATGTATCATCGATAAATTACTTACCAGCGCTGAATATTACGCATTTGTTACAGAGAAGGAGTTACGAGAGATAGGCTACGGCACTTGGGGCCCACTAAAAAAAGAAAGAGTAGTAGATGGCTTACTTTACTTTAAAAATAACAGAGGAAGCCAGAAAAACACAAATAATGGAATGAGTGGTCAATGGCACGCCATTGAAATGGAGTGCTCTAATAGTAAGAACAAAAAAACAGCTCAACACAATGTTCGAGAAGATATTCTGAATAAATATTTAATCCAGCTAGAAAATCCCAAAGGCCTATATACTCGTATTTTATTTTTCTCTCATAGAGAGAGATTTTTAAGACAAATAAAAACAAGAATTGACCAAATACGCGATGAAAATAAAGCAAATTATTCTGCTAAACAACAAGAACTGATAAACACTCAGCTAAAATACGTTAATTCATTTTGCCCAACGCTTTATAACTTATTCTGGAATATGGAATTCAAATTAGAGAAAGCGACTCACATAAAAGTCGATATAGAAAAGTTGAACCTATTACTGGGTAATTCAACTAACAATACAGTCTTGTCGAAGCAATTTAAAGATGGATACGAGCAAGCTTTGAATGACCTTGATATAAAGATGGAAAATAACGTGTGACTGTGCCACCCAATTGCATCGACTATGGCCATTCAATTACATACGTGTTGCCACTTAATAAATGACAAATATTCTATAAAGCAGTCATTAACTTGATTATGCGAAAGGGCCGCTTGGAGCCTATTGCGGTCATTGAGCTTCTGTGAAACAAAGAGCATATTTAAGGTGATTTAAACTGAAATACGATGGTTTTTTGTGGGGCTGGTTTAAGCTCATTGAACTAAACCGCTCGCGCGGTAATGGCGTTTTTTGCAAGCCCTGTATCAACTTCTAACTTTTGTATTCTTTTCTACTCTTAGTATTGAGGTATTCCGCCTCAATTTGCTAGGAGTATTTACTATGAA
>Ga0209184_1000849_pt1 | contig 26060 bp, 20 predicted proteins | sample EN8Hudsemesocosm_2_FD_184627 | JGI IMG/M metagenome (GOLD analysis project Ga0209184, IMG submission 184627) | Methane-oxidizing microbial communities from mesocosms in the Hudson Canyon - EN8C Hudson Canyon (SPAdes) (version 2) | ecosystem: Environmental > Aquatic > Marine > Cold seeps | place... | reverse complement strand
ACTTATTACTTTGCAATTGCAACGATTGATAGTGATGGTGTTCAAGGAAGTTATTCGCCTCAAATTCAAAAAATAATGTTGTAGGCTTGGGATGAAAAATTGATGTAAGTGATAAAAGGGTTGAATGTTATCGAATGTATTTTGTTTACATTGTTTTTCATAAAAGCGCTAGTTGGTTACTGCCCGTAACAATAGAGATACTTACTATGTGTAAATGTTATTCATTTACTTAAATTCATATGCTGCGCCAAAAAAATGGCTGAAAAATACGCCAAAATACCTACTGTTCCCGTCTTTTTGAAGAATTCTTTACTACTATTATTGAAACTTTTAAAGCAAATAACGACGGATTTCATCATGTTTAACATTTTAAAGTTTCACATCTTTAGTCGCTTTCTAAAAAATACAAAAATTGTAGTGTTTGTAATGTTGAGCTTACTTATAAGTGCGTGTGGTAGTGGTGGTGAAGGAACTGATCCCGCATCAAGTTCAGCAGGTAGCAGTGTTAATGACGACACATCGGATGTGCCCGAGCAAGTAGCTGCAGTAGTGATTTCATCACAACCTGGTACTCTCGTTGTGAATGAAGGTGATGAAGCTATATTTACGGTTGTAGCAAATGGCGGTGGTGAGCTGACTTATCAGTGGAAAAAAGGGGAGGGTGACATTCCCGGTGCAAATAACGCAAGTTTAACACTATCAAATATTGAGCTATCAAGTGCTGGTGAGTACTCTGTTGTCATCACGAACTCTATGGGGGCGGTTTCATCGTTCGCTGCATTGCTGACTGTGAATGAGGTGTTAGCTTCAGTGCAGCTTAATTGGGATATTCCTGTTTCGCGAGAAGATGGTTCATATTTAGCGCTAGGTGAAATCGATAGTTATGAAATCAATTATGGTACAGATGCTAGTAATCTAAATTTAACAAAGGAAGTTGATGTCAATAGCGCTAAAAGCATTGTGATTGACGATTTAGTTCCAGGGACTTACTATTTCGCAATAGCTACGATTGATAGTGATGGTGTTCACGGTGCTTTTTCAGCTCTACTAGAGCAGGTAGTTTTATAGTAACCGAAAAAATATATTTTATTTAGCCTGTGCTTGAAAATTTCGAAAAGCACAGGCTTTTTTATGTCTCACGTTTAGGTAGCTAATGTTTTGCAACGATCCATTGAAATCACAGTGCTAAGTAGTCATTATAAAGTTATATAAATGATAATGTTTGTGGGGAATGATTTTGTGGATGCGACCTTAGTAGAATTAGTTAAAAATTTGCAGCAAGCGTGCACTTCAAAAGATTGGGAGCAACTAGAGCTGCTAGATAGTCAAATCAAACAAACTCTTCAAGAGTTAATTGCTTCAGTAAATGATGCGCAGGAAAAAGAAAAGCTAGCCTTAGATTTAAAAAGTATTCAAAAGATATATGAATTAGTCATTGATGGCAGTAAAAAGCATCAATTGGAAATCGCCGCAGAATTAAAGAAATTAACAAGAGAAAGTAATGCCGCTGATTCCTACCTTGGCATTTCTCAATTTTGATTTAAAGTGTTTTTACTGCTTTTATCGTGACAAAAAAAGATCTTTTTTTTGATATGACTCTTTTAGTAACTTTTTAACGCCACTTTATTGACTCTTAGGTGAATCCGTACTTTAATTGCAGCGTAGTTAAAGAGGGAATCTTTTACGTATACTACCTCCACTTAAAACAGCTCAAAGTCTAGACCACAAGGAAGGCTATAGAATTTGTCAAAAGCCCTGCTTTTGCAAAATCTTTAAGGTCAATAATAACAAGGTTTATTTTATGGCGCAGGATATGAAAGTTTTGGTTATGCATGATAACCAAGATGTACTTAGAGATATCACTGTTATTTTAAAGTTTCTAGGGGAAGATGTGCTTAGCGCTTCTTTAACTGACTGGAAGCAAGTGCTTGAGTCTGAATCAACCGACTCATCTCAAATTAATGTCGTCTTTTTTGGTTCGGATAGCGTGCCTTTAGAGCCTATTGTAGGTGAACTGCATGATTGGGATGAAGGTATACCAGCGCTTGCGATAGGTGACGTATCATTAGATGGTTTAGATACAGTCCTTAGAAAAAAAGTTATCGCTCAGCTAGATTTTCCACCGAATTATAATAAAACGGTCGATAGCCTCTATCGTGCTCAAGTTTTTCGTGATCAGTATTCGGCTCAAAGTGGGCGCGGTAAACAGCGTCAGGTAGAATTATTTCGAAGTTTGGTTGGCACCAGCAGAAGCGTGCAAGCTGTCAGAGAATTAATGTCTCAAGTTGCAGATAAAGATGTAAGTGTCTTGATTACAGGCCAGTCCGGAACGGGGAAAGAAGTCGTTGCTCGTAATCTACATTACAACTCTCATCGTCGAAGTAAACCTTTTGTGCCCGTGAATTGTGGTGCAATACCTGCAGAACTGCTTGAAAGTGAACTCTTTGGTCATGAGAAAGGTGCTTTTACGGGTGCTATTACCGCCAGAGCAGGGCGTTTTGAGCTTGCTGAGGGTGGAACACTATTTCTAGATGAAATTGGTGACATGCCGCTTAGTATGCAAGTTAAAATATTAAGGGTGCTTCAAGAAAGGACGTATGAGCGGGTAGGGGGGAATAAAACGATAGCTACTGACGTGAGAGTTATTGCCGCAACACATAAAAATCTTGAAGTAATGATTGAAGAGACGACGTTCAGGGAAGATTTATATTATCGACTTAACGTTTTTCCAATTGAAATGCCTGCTTTAAAAGAGCGTGTTGAAGATATTCCACTGTTAATGAATGAGTTAATTTCAAGAATGGAAACTGAGAAACGGGGCTCTATTCGTTTTAATTCTGCTGCAATCTTAAGCTTATGTCGTCATGAATGGCCGGGCAATATTCGTGAGTTAGCAAACTTAGTTGAACGTCTTGGTATTATGCACCCTTATGATGTGATTGGTGTGCATGAGCTTCCTCAGAAATACCGACATGTAGAAGATACTGATGAAGATCTACGTGCTGATGACCAGAATGTACCAATAACTTCAAATTTAGCTAGCTTAGACTCCCCTGCGCTATTGCCTGTAAACGGTATTGACTTGAAAGATTACTTGGGGAGTCTTGAAAAGGCGCTTATTCAGCAGGCGTTGGATGAGTCTTCAGGTGTGGTTGCCAGAGCGGCAGAAAAACTTCGTATACGTCGTACAACGCTTGTAGAGAAGGTTCGAAAGTATGGCCTTAATGATTAACTTTACTACTTAAAGAGTGAAGTCAAAAAAATGTCAAAAGCCGAGTTTATTACTCGGTTTTTTTATTTCTACTGCCAATTAATCGTCTAACCAAAAAGGATTGAAGGTTTTTATATGGTTAAGTTGATGATTTGTAAGTAAAAATAAAAGTTGGATCGTAAACTGCTTTATCAACTATAAGAATGAAAGTGCAATGGTATTTAATTTTGCAGACGAATAGTTGATAGGGTAGGTGAATCCAATGGAACAACAAGAAACCAATGTTTGGAAAGACAACTCAGCTTATAACGCTCTAGCTCAGGGTGTTGTTTCACGTGTTGACTTAGAGGCAAGGCCTAACTCGTCTGTACCCGAGCTAATTTCAAGTGCTTCTAGCCCCCAACAAAATAGTTCGGTACTTGAGTCGATTCAAGTGCAAACACTATTTGATCATGACGTATTTAGTACCACAAAAAAGACAGTACCCGATGAGCAGGCGTTATCTTTATTTGATCAATTGTCTTCTCAATTAACCTCATCATATAGAAACCTTGAAAACAAGGTGACTCAGTTAAAAGATGAGCTGTCAGAAGAAGAAATGCAGCGCAGGGAAGAGCTAAAAGAAAAAGAGCAGCTTGCAAATAGACTATCAACACTTTTAGAAATATTACCTGCAGGGGTTGTTTTGCTTGATGGTAATGGGAACGTGACCGAAACAAACCCAGCAGCATTAGATTTACTAGGTGAGCCGCTAGAAGGGCAAGCTTGGTTAGATGTTATTACGCGTTGTTTTTCACCTAAGCATGATGATGGCCATGAGGTATCTTTAAAAGATGGGCGCCGAGTGAGAATAGAAACGCGTTCGATGTCTTCAGGGCCGGGTCAGTTGATTTTATTAAGTGATTTGACCGAAACACGCTTACTGCAAGAGCAAGTGAGCCGAGCCGAACGACTAAGTTCACTAGGCAAAATGGTGGCAAGTCTTGCGCATCAAATCCGGACGCCCTTATCGACGGCAATGTTATATGCGGGTCATCTATGCCAGCCAGAAATTGAGCCTGAATTACGCCTTGAGTGCGCTGATAAGTTGTTATCAAGATTGACTCACTTAGAGCACCAAATTCGGGATATGCTCATTTTTGCAAAAGGTGAGACACGCTTAGTAGAGCACGTAAATATTTCAGAGTTATTAGCATCGCTTCGCAGTGCGGCAGACCCAATATTAGAAAAGGCGGGTGTAGTTTGTCGTTGGGAAAACAATGTGGTGGATAAGCATATTATGTGCAACAAAGAAACCCTCGTAGGGGCGTGTTTAAACCTAATTAATAATAGCATAGAGGCTGCTGAGCATATTAAAGGGCTTGAAGAGCCTTTGGCGATGCAAGTATCAATCGGAATGTCCGATGCTAAAACTATTAAGCTTCAAATAAAAGATAATGGCCCAGGAATTCCCAGTGAACACCGTAGTAAAGTGTTTGAACCCTTTTATACAACTAAGCCGCAAGGTACGGGTTTAGGTTTGGCTGTTGTACAGGCTGTTGTAAAGGCGCATCAGGGTGAGTTTAAAGTTAGATCATCCAAAAAAGGCGTTTCAGCATCGATCACATTGCCTGTTTTTAACTTAGCTGCAAACAATTAGCGCTAAGTGATTAAAGTCTGTGAATATAAATCAATACTGAAAATATAAGTACGACAAAAGTCAGGAGTAAGGTGTATGGCGCAAGTAACCGTTTTAATCGTTGAAGATGATAGAGCGTTAAGAGAAGCTTTATGTACAACATTGCAGCTGGCCGGTATGAATTATATCGAAGCAGATTGTGGTGAAAATGCGCTCCTGAAACTTGATAAGCATGTTGTGGATATAGTTGTTAGTGACGTAAATATGCCAGGCATAGATGGTCATGAACTCTTGCGCCGTATCAAACTTAAATTACCTGATTTGCCTATGTTATTAATTACTGCGTATGGTCAAATTAAAATGGCTGTTGATGCCATGCAAAGTGGTGCGTCTGATTATTTAGTAAAGCCTTTTGAGCCTAAGGTGTTGATACAGTCGGTAATAAGAATTTTGGGTTATGCGGAAGAAAATAGAGCCAAAGCGAAAACGTCTAACGATCATATGCCTATTGCAGAAGATCCAAGTTCAAAACAGTTTTTTCAAGTCGCTAAAAGAGTTGCTGAATCAGAATCGACCGTCATGATATCGGGTGAAAGTGGAACGGGGAAAGAGGTGTTAGCTAGGTATATACACGATAACTCTTCCCGTAAAAATAAACCTTTTATTGCTTTGAATTGTGCTGCAATCCCTGAGAATATGCTTGAGGCTACCTTGTTTGGGCATGAAAAAGGTGCATTTACCGGTGCAATAGCGAGTTCGCCAGGAAAATTTGAACAAGCGAATGGCGGAACATTGTTACTGGATGAAATTTCAGAAATGGATTTAGGGCTACAGGCTAAGCTATTACGCGTTTTACAGGAAAGAGAGGTTGAGCGTGTAGGGGGTAAAAAGCCAATATCGCTAGATGTCAGGGTGCTGGCGACAACTAACCGTGATTTAAAAGAATATGTGAGTGAGGGTCGCTTCAGAGAAGATTTATATTATCGTTTAAATGTTTTTCCTATGATGTGGAAGCCTTTGCGAGAGCGCCCATTAGATATTTGGCCTTTAGCAGAAAAGTTGTTAGCTGAATATTCTGTCAAAATGAAGCGTGAAACAATGAAGTTTGGTGATGGTGTAAAAGGTTATTTGACCCAATATCAATGGCCTGGAAATGTACGTGAATTAGATAATGCCATTCAGCGCTCCCTTATAATGGCTTTAAATGGTGTTGTTAATGTTCAGGATTTTTGCTTGGATATGTCAGAGTCTGAAAGTTGGGTATTATCTTCAACTGACAGTGCCGCAGCACAAGAGGTTGGTGTGCAAGTAGAGTCTGGGCACATCATTGTTCAGAGTGCTTCTGTTGATGCGGAAGATGATCGTAATGCTTTAGGTAAAGATTTAAAGCTAAGAGAGTATCAGATTATTCTAAATACCTTGCGACAAGAAAATGGCAAAAAGAAAGTTGCAGCCGAAAAGCTTGGTATTAGTCCACGAACACTTCGATACAAGTTAGCTCAAATGCGTGAAAATGGTATTGATGTCAATGCTGAGTTAGCTGCGTAAAAAATTCGTCAATCTGCTGATGATTGTTGAGGGGCTTCGGCCCCTTTTTTTATTTCTTATCTTCAATATTTTCCTTATTTTTCAGTTTAGTAGGTATAAAACTGAAATTATATTATGTCTGCTGGTTAATTGGCCTGATTAATGCTTTATCAACCTGTATAGGGTATTTTTATAGATAAAGTAACAAAATTTTGACGGAGGCGCCTATGTCTGGCATCGGTTCAGTTTCAGGCAGAGCAGATATTAATTCAGTATTAGCAGAGATGAGAAGCTTGCGATCGCAAGTTCAAAAAACAGATTCTCTGCGTCCTGAAATATCACCCAATAAAATTCAAGGTACGCAAGAGACTCAGGCTTTACCTAAATTTGGGGATTTGTTAGCGAATGCAGTTAACTCTGTTAATGATACACAACTTAAGTCGGCTGAACTTTCGACTGCTTTTCAGCTGGGAGACCCAACCGTTAGCTTATCTCAAGTGATGATACAGTCACAAAAAGCAACTGTTTCATTTCAAGCTTTAACGCAAGTTAGAAATAAAGTTGTACAGGCTTATGAAGATGTCATGAAAATGCCTGTATAAAAGTGTAATTTAATTTAGCGACTTTAGATATTAAATAAGAACAAAGAGGAGGTTAAGTTATGGCGAATGTGCCAGCAGAAACAAATGCAAATTTACCTGCTCAAAGGGGTGGGAGTAGCATGGCAGAAACAGATTCAATCGGCGCAGAAGGTGACTTGATGACCGGTATCAACCGCTTGGGTATCTTTCGCCAAGTTGGGTTAATGATCGGTCTTGCAGGGAGTGTTGCATTAGGTCTTGCTCTTGTTCTGTGGCTTCAAGAACCAAACTACCAGCCTTTAATGCAGAATATTAAATCTCAAGATCTAGAAGAAGTAACGCGACTGTTAAGTTTGAATGATGTGAAATTTAAAATAGATCATAGAACAGGGCTGTTATTAGTTGAATCAAGCCGTGTTTATGAAGCGAAGATGAAGTTAGCGGCAACGGGAATTACTGATGAACAGAGTGTTGGTTATGAAATTCTTGATAAAGAGCAAAGCTTGGGAACAAGTCAGTTTATGGAGTCCACCAAGTTCAAGCGAGGCCTTGAAGGTGAATTGTCGCGCTCTATTACCAGTTTTAGAAATGTCAGAAATGCACGGGTACATTTAGCGATTCCAAAAAGAGCTGTATTTGTTCGTGATAGTAGGCAACCTTCCGCTTCAGTTTTAATTGAAACTTCATCTTCTCGGCCTATTTCAAGAGAGCAGGTTGAAGCCATTGTGAATCTTGTTGCGGGCAGTGTGCCTGAAATGAATAAGTCAAAGGTAACGGTTGTCGATCAGCGAGGAAATTTGTTATCAAACAATGATGAAACGGAAGCTGATCGTTTAGTATCAAAAGAGTTTGAATATTCACGTAAGTTAGAAAAAACGATTAATGAAAGAATTAATAATATCCTTAACCCGATCATGGGTGCAGAGCGTTTCAGGTCTGAAGTTTCGGCAGATGTAGATTTTACTCAAATTGAAGAAACAGAAGAAATATTTAATCCTGATATGCAAGTGGTTCGTAGTGAACAAACTCTTGATGAACAACGACAGGTGGGCGCAAATGGAGGGGTGCCAGGCGCATTGGCTAATCAACCACCCGCTGCTGCGAATGCGCCGGAAGTTGCTGGTGCCGGTGTTAATGGGGCTGGTGGCGCGTCAGGTAACATACGTAAGCAAACGACGCGTAATTTTGAAGTAGATCGAACAATAAGCTATACAAAACATCAGCAGGGGAGGCTACAACGATTAACCGTAGCGGTTGCAATTGATGATGTCCGTATTATCAACCCTGAAACGAATGAGGTCAGCTATACGCCTTGGACTGAGAATGAATTAGAGCGACTTACCTTGTTGATCAGAAATACGGTAGGTTACTCTGCTGCAAGAGGTGATAGTGTTAATGTGATCAATACACCATTTGCTCAACAAATCGTTGAACCGTTTGTTGAAGCTGAAATTTGGGAGAATGATTGGTTCTGGGATCTCATTTGGAAAGCACTTGCAGTATTGATGACAGTTATTGTGGTATTTGCAGTGATTCGGCCAACATTTAAAAACCTGGCAATGAGTGGTGCTCAAGCTAAAGAATTTGCTTTAGCGGGTGATGATGATGGTTTAGCTCAAATGAATCAAATGAGTGAAGGCGAAGCTGGAGATCGAGTTACTTTAAGTGCATCTGACGAGTTTCTTTTACCTGGCGCATCGGAAGGGTATGATAGACAGTTAAATGCTCTTAAAGGTCTTGTTGCGGAAGATCCAGCACGGGTAGCTCAAGTAGTTCGACAATGGGTTAATGTAGATGACTGAAGAATCAGGCGAAAAGAAAGCGGTCAAAGTAACTAAAAATGATGCAGCCGCTATGTTACTTCTAAGCCTTGGAGAGGCTGATGCTGCTCAGATTTTAAAGCATATGGGGCCTAAAGAAGTCCAAAGAGTGGGCACAGCAATGGCTCAACTTAAAGACATTACACAAGATCAAGTCGAGGGTGTAATGATCGACTTCCTTGAATCAGTTGGTAAGCAAACTGGTATGGGAATCGGTACGGATGACTATATTAAAAACATGCTAACTGAAGCTTTGGGTAAAGATAAAGCTGACAGTTTAATCGATCGCATACTCGTTGGCGGAAATACATCGGGTTTAGATACCTTGAAGTGGATGGATGGGCGTGCTGTTGCAGAATTAATTCGAAATGAGCACCCACAAATTCAAGCGATTGTTGTTTCTTATTTAGAACCAGATCAAGCTGCAGAAGTTTTAGGTACTTTTGACGAGAAAGTACGCTTAGACGTCATGATGCGTGTAGCTTCGTTGGAATCTATCCAACCCCAAGCGTTACAAGAATTAAATGATATTCTTGAAAAGCAGTTCTCTGGCGGTGCGTCAACGAAAACAACCGCGATTGGAGGTATTAAGTGTGCTGCCGAAATTATGAACTTTATTGATACCAATATTGAAGCAGATTTGATGGATAGTATCAAAGAAATTGATGCCGATATGGGCTCAGATATAGAAGACTTGATGTTTGTGTTTGATAACCTTAAAGATGTTGATGACAAAGGTATTCAAACATTATTACGTGAAGTCTCATCAGATGTTTTGATTATTGCACTTAAAGGTGCAGATACTGATTTACAAGAGAAAATATTCAAGAACATGTCTAAACGAGCAGCAGAGCTATTACGCGATGATCTCGAGGCGAAAGGGCCAGTTAAAGTTAGTGAAGTAGAAACATCACAAAAAGATATTTTAACTATTGCTAGACGCCTTGCAGACTCTGGAGAGATTTCATTAGGTGGCTCTGGTGAGGCGATGATTTAAGCGCTTATGAATAGTATTTCAAGGTTGACCATAAATGTCAGATAAAAAAGAAACCAGGCCTTTAGGTGAACTTTCTGCATATGAGCGTTGGGAATTGCCAACGCTTAATGATCCTAATGCGCCAGTACGACCTCGTTCAGCAGTCGTAAATAAACCAATAAAACCATTAACCGCAGAAGATCTCGAAAAGATACATCGAGAGGCCTACAATGCAGGTTTTGAAGAAGGTAAAGCGGCAGGCTTCGAAGCAGGTCGCCAAGAAGGTTTAAAAGTTGGAAAACAAACCGGTCATCAAGAGGGTCTTCAGCAGGGGATCGCTGCTGGTCAAACACGGATCAACCAACAAACAGAGCAACTCAAAAAACTGATGACTCAACTTGTTGATCCAATCAGTGAGCAACGAAAGCAGGTGGAGCAATCTACTCTGAATGTTGCTTTAGCACTGGCAAGAACTGTTATTCACAGAGAGCTAAAGCTTGACTCCAGCTCAATTGAAGCTGCGTTATCAGATATATACCAAAGTTTACCCAAAATGGATCAAGGGCTTGTACTAACAATTAACCCCGCGGATAGAGCCCATTTGGATCGCGTTCTTGAGTCGATTGAAAACAATATCGAATTAAAACAAGACAAGAGTATAATGGTGGGAGGTTACCTGTTAGAAACTTCAAGCCAATTAATTGACTATACGATCGAAAAGCGATTTCAGAAAATAGTTCACGAAATGCTATTAAATGCGATCGAATCAGAGAGCGATGTAGCCTCACTTGAAACCTCAACAACCATTAAAGAATTAAGTGATTACCCCGTCGACTTATTAGATGAAGCAGACGAATTAGCCGTAGAAATTGCGGATGAGCAGCTAGATCAGAATGTAGTGCAAGGTGACGCTCCTGATCAAGAAGATGTAGTGGTTGCTGATGTTGAAGTAGACGCTGAAGCGCCTGAACAAAATGCTAACCTAGAAAAAAATTCTGATCCTCAGAAGAGTAAAGCGGACGATCACGATGACTGATGTTCACTCAGGCACATTGATATCAGAGCATTTAGATGCATTGGTGAATGCTGTGCCTAAAACAGTTCAGCCTGAAATTAGCGGGCGCTTAACAAGAATGGTTGGCTTAACGCTCGAAGCGGTTGGTTGTCAGAGTATTGTTGGTGATCGTTGCATTATTCATGGGGCGAATGGTCAAGAAATAGAAGCGGAAGTGGTAGGGTTTGATGGAGATCGTACTTTCTTAATGCCACTCACAACGGCTGATGGCCTCAAGCCGGGTGCGCTCGTAACTCCCGCAGATACTGTTAATGAAATACCGGTAGGTTGGGGCTTATTAGGCCGTGTTCTTGGTGGGGCAGGTAACGTATTAGATGGCAAAGGGCCTATCGAGGCTGATACTCATATTCCCTTTAATGGGAGTATTATAAACCCGCTTCAACGAGCCCCTATTCGAGAGCCGTTAGATGTTGGCATTAAAGCGATCAATGGTTTATTAACGGTTGGTGTAGGGCAGCGGATTGGTTTATTTGCCGGCAGTGGTGTTGGTAAAAGTATGCTCTTAGGCATGATGACGCGTTTTACGAATGCAGATATTGTTGTGGTCGGCTTAATTGGTGAGCGTGGTCGAGAAGTAAAAGAATTTATAGAAGATATTCTGGGTGAAGAAGGTTTAGCACGTTCAGTGGTGGTTGCTTCACCTGCGGATGACTCACCCTTAATGCGTTTAAGAGCATCAATGCTGACAACGCGTATTGCCGAACATTTTCGTGACCAGGGTAAGCGAGTACTTTTACTCATGGATTCACTCACACGCTATGCGCAAGCGCAACGAGAGATTGCCTTGTCTGTTGGTGAACCACCGGCAACACGTGGGTATCCACCGTCGGTATTTTCTAAAATCCCTCAACTAGTAGAGCGAGCGGGTAACGGAAAGGTAGGCGCAGGCTCAATTACCGCATTTTATACCGTGCTAACCGAAGGAGATGACCAACAAGATCCGATTGCCGATGCGGCACGTGCGATATTAGATGGTCACATCGTACTTTCAAGAAGTTTAGCTGAAGAAGGGCATTACCCTGCAATTGATGTTGAAGCTTCTATTAGTCGTGTTATGCCTCATGTTATTGATGCGGCACATCTAGCCAGCGCGCAAAAATTTAAACAGATCTATGCGCGTTATCAGCAAGCGCGTGACCTGATTAGTGTGGGTGCGTATGTGCCAGGCTCTGATCCCCAAACAGATTTTGCAATTGAACGAATTGATAGAATGAAGCAATTCCTACACCAAGGTTTAAATGATAAAGCGGGTGTAGAAGTATCGATTTCTCAACTGGCGAATGTAATCGCTTCGGCAAAGAAATAAACAAATTTACACTTTAATATACTTTCCATAAAGAGGGGCTAAGTTTGAAAAAAAAATCAGACCGTTTAAAAATAGTCCTCGAAGTAGCAAAGCGAAATGAACAAAAAGCCTTAGATGCTCTAGCCGCTAAGCGAAGATATCGAGACCAGCAACAAGAACAGTTGGATGGACTTAAATCCTATTATGACCAATATATGGGAACAATGAAGGCAAATATGCAAGAGGGGGCGATGTCAGTACATAGCCTTCAGACCTATCAATCATTTGTTTCACAAATTGACAATGCATCAGAGCATCAAAAAAACACCTTACAAATTGCACAACAAGAATTTGAGTTGGCTTTACAAAATTGGACAAGTTATCACCAAAAGCAAGAAGGTATGGCTGATTTAATTAGCCGCTATAAAGGTGAAGAGGAGGCTGTACGTGATAAAAAAGAGCAGAAGCAGCTTGAAGATGACCTCACAGCTCGGCGATATCAAAACTAATATACTAATTTTCGTGTTTTATAGAAGGAGGCTTCGGAGACTCAAATATAACATTAGTACTACTTAAGCGCTTCCCAGTTTTCAACTTTAACCGTGTCGTAAATCCCAAGAGGCAATGAAATTAACGTACAAGGGCTTGTCATCATTTGTGCATACATTGCATTCTCAGCTGGTAATTCAACTTGAATAGGTAAATTGAGCACGCTATTTTCTAAGCTTGCTTCATTGCTAGTTACCTTTAGTGCATAGCCCGTGTTAGGCCTAGTTCCCATCGCGATTAAGTATATTTGTGATGAGCTAAAATCAATTGAGGAGAGGTCTTTAGGTTTAGAATTTAGTCGATGAGAGTTCGCTTTCTTCAAAATACCTTGTAGGGTCTCTCTATCTTTTATCGCTGTAATGCCTTGCTCATTTATATTACAGACCGCAGCTGAATATAGTTCTGTTACGGCTAACTTTTTTACTTTGGAATCATTCAAAGCCGCGCAAGCGCTCAAGCCAAAAGACGCTGTTATTACCCAAGTTGCTGAGCGTAAAATATTGTTTGTCATTATTCCTTGAATGCTCCACTAATTTTTTTGGATGTAGCCCGCTCGGAATCCAATGCATGTTCGAGTTTAAGGGCCTTAACCGAAGGGTTTGATGCGTTCGTAGCGCCAAAATTAGACAATACGCCAGAAATAAAGTCTAGGCCAGCAATATTACTATCAGTTACTTGTACATCAGACAGTTTATTTAACACAGGAAAACCGCCACAGCTTTCGCCTAATTGGCAAATGACTAAGTCATTGTCGATGTCTGAGCCGCTAAGAATTTGATAAGACCCTGCAGGTACCTGAGTAAATTGATAATTATATTCCCCGTGAATATTTTTGCTTGGTGTGGTTTGATCAATCTGATCACCCGTGAATGGGTCTAGTAATAAAACGAACTGAGTTCCAATATTTCCTTCTGTCAAAACAGCCCCAACAACCATAGAAATTTGTACATCTAGAGTTTTCAACTCTGTTCCGGTATCGATATTAAACGTAATGGTATCCGTATAGGTCGAGTCAGGAAGGTCAGTCCTGTTTATATTTACGTCATAACTTCCTAATCCAGAGACGTTGTCGATGTTATTTATAGTGACACTCAGCCAGCTAGCATTTTTACTAAAATTAGTAATGGCGGGGGTGCCGCCTCCTGAGTTTGAGATAGTCAGTATTCCTGATGAATTAGAACCTAAGGTTAATCTAGAAGGAGAGGCTATGACTAAGGGTGGCAGTTCAGGTGGTACGCCGCCATTTGAAAGCGTTTGTGCTTCTTTGACCGCCTTAAATGCATCAAGGAGGCCATAGCCAAACTGATCATCTCGCCCAGAAGTACCAATATCATTTGTTAGGCTTCCAGCTGCTAGTAATGTATCAACATCATCAGGGCTTAACGCAGGGTAAACAGCACGCATGAGCGCAAGCACACCTGCTACATGAGGGGTAGCCATTGAGGTGCCTTGATAATATACGTAAGAATCTTTTCTAGTGCCGCTAGAGTCATCTACTAAGGTGCTTAGCACACCATCGCTATCACCATCGTTGTTTTGATCATGACTGATATCTCCGCCAGGTGCAGCAATATCTATTGTGCTACCAAAGTTAGAATAGGGGGCGCGGCTACTGTTGAAATCTGTCGCTGCAACGGAGATAACCCCGCTATGCGCTGCAGGGTATGAAGGCTCAGAACTATTCTCATTACCTGCTGCGGCGACTACAATCACGCCAGCGCTTCTCACTCGATCAAAGATATCTTGAGAGTATTGGAGTTGCTCAGAGCTTCCCCCGGGCCCACCTATACTCATATTAATAATATCTGCTTTTTGAGCCGGAAAGGTATTACTGTCATTGTCTAAACCGGCAGCAAATAGGGCTGCTTGTCCGATATCGTAGTCGGTACCGCCTTGTGGGCCAAGAGCACGAAGCGGCATTATCTTTGCTCCCCAAGAGACTCCGGCTACACCAATGCTGTTATTGGTTTCTGCTGCAATCGTACCCGCTACATGAGTGCCATGCCAGCTGCTAGTACCCACTTGGTCGCCATCACCGGGGTCGTCTGGGTTAGCGTCTATACCATCAGTATCTGCTGAGTTAGATGGGTCACTAATAAAATCATAGCCAGGCACTAATTTATCGCTCAAATCTTCATGATCAAGAAAAACTCCAGTATCAATCACTGCGACGATTACATCGCCTGAACTAGGAGTTCCCGTTGTTAAGTCCCATGCCTGAGGCAGGTTAATCGCAGGGTAATGCCATTGCTTAGAATAATGAGCGTCATCAGGAACTTGCTGAATAGTGCGAATATAGTTGGGTTGAGCGTATTCCACATCGTCACGCAAACGCAGGGTTTTGATCGTATTTAACGTTATATAGCGTTCGTAGCTTTCGGGGTTTAATGCTTGTAACTCTGTAAGGAACGCTGATTCTGAAGGCGAGTTTGTTTTGCTAGTGCTAAATGCTTGTGCTTGAGGTGAAGGAAATTTTGCAAGTGCTGCTCGGCGGCTTGAAGTATGAGTCAACTGGAAGGGGAGGTTGTTGAATGTTTTTTGTGCTATTGATGAATTAAGCGATGCATTAACGGATGAGGCACTGACTGAAGACTGGTTAACTAAAGCGTTAGGATCTTTAAATTTAATGATCGCCTCATTCATGACAAATTTAGGGGTAGATATGTTTGATGCCCCGATGTCTGACACAGGGTCAATACTTAAAACATATTTTGAGGTGCCATTAAAAGCTAATACTTGAATGTAGTATAAGTTATCTCCACTATCTTGAGAGGGTACGGCGACTGCCTCAAATTCATCTGTCGATAATGAACGATCCATTAGTTCAAAATTACTATCAAATAGATTTAGGTCAAGATCGCCCTGAAATACTGTATCTTCAGTGCTTTCAAAGTTGACAATTTGTAAACGAATTTTTTGGCCTGCTTGTAAGTTGACTTGGAAAATGTCGTTGTCATCGATAGTGTTTGCAAAACGATCACCAGCACGACCGGTTCTTTCCGCCGTCGCAAAACCATTGACGGTGTAATAGTTTTGCAGTGATTGTGCGGTATTAAAGGTATCGTTACTAATGTTAGCGATGGAGTCGGGATCATTGATATCACTGTCAATGTCAATAAGTGCTGCAGGCCTTATCGTTCCACTTACTGAAAAAACTTCCTCTGGAGGGAGGGGTGTAGCTGAATCACTACTTCCCCCACCCCCACCGCATGCCGTAAGTAATAACGCTAGTGTTAAAATATTTAAATGAAGTATGCTTCGCGGCATTATTTTACTTCCTGTTACCGTCCCAGAAGGGCTTTTTGGTATCTTTTGTTAATGAGAAATATTCACTTATCTAAATAGTATGAAAAATATTGTTAATTTCCAAAGAAACTAATGTAATGACTTGTTATTTTGTGAAACTGTTTCAATCACTTAGCTGTATCGAGAGCCGATGAAATTATACTTATTAACGCATGAACGTGAACTAAATAAAACATCGAATACTGGGCGTTTAGTCAAAAAGTGTTTGAGTGACTCGGTTGAAGTCATTGTTTGGAAGCGCACAGAGCCAGATTTGAATTTAGTTGAATTAATCAACAAGGGTGATGTAGCGATGCTTTATCCTGATCTGCCAGGTCAATGTAGTACAAATTCTAAAGAGCTTGAAGACGAGGTTAACCTTCCAGAGAGCGTTGTTTTAGATGAACTATCCTGTGATAACAAGGCCTGTGATAGCAAGGTTAGTGTAGAAGATTTCGAATCGTTTTTGATTCTAGATTCAACTTGGCAAGAAGCACGCAAAATGTACAATCGCAGTGTTTATCTACAGCAGGCTAAAAAAATCAGCCTTCAAGTGGATCAACCTTCTACATACCGTAAAAGAAGAAATCAGATTGAAGGCGGCTTAAGTACCGCAGAATGCGTGATTGAGCTACTCAAACAAAAAGATAAGCAAAGCTTGGCCTCAGAACTACAAAAAGAGTTCGATGCGTTTAATTTGAACTGATACAACTTTTATTGAGCGTTAGTTCTATTAACGAGGGTGTAACCAACCGGGTAAAAAACTATACGGATCAGTATTTACCTTGTCATCATAAGGTATTTGATGTGATGCCAATTTAGTCATTAAGCTGCCGTCTTTACAGGCATCAAAAAGCTCTGTGCACCCACCAATAAATTCACCCTTAATAAATATTTGAGGGAAGGTATTACAGCTAGTGTGGTCTCTCAGTGCTGCGCGAATTTTACCACCACGGTCGTTGCTCATGTATTCAACTGAATCGAGATCAACTGAACGATACTCGATACCATATTCCTTTAATACCTTACGAACAGACCAGCAGAATTCACACCACTCCAGTGCAAACATCACCACAGGGTTGTCACTATCATGAATAAAGGCTTTTACATCCTTCACGGCATCGGCATCTAATTCACCTACATCTTCTGATACTTTTGCGGGTGTAGGCGAAACATCAAAGCGATAACCCGGCGTTGAGCGGGAGATCATTTTTTCTTCTTCACTCATTTCAGTCGCCACACCGTCAAATAACGGCGTTGTTAAATACCGCTCACCGGTATCTGGCAGCATACATAAAATATTTGAGCCCTCCGGTGCAGTTTCAGCCAATTTTAGCGCGCCCGCTAGCGTGGCACCGGCTGAAATACCTACGAATATTCCTTCCTTTTGTGCAAGATCCTTCGCGCACTGTAATGAAAAATTTCCATCTATGGGTAAGTAGCCATCGATATGATTTTTATTAACGACTTGCTCAGCGAGTTGAGGGATGAAATCGGGCGACCAACCTTGCATGAGGTGCGGTCTAAAATTAGGATGGCTTTCATTGTGAGAACCATCGCTGTTACGTTGCTGTGGAACCCCGCTCGCAAGTATTTGCGCATTGTCAGGCTCACACAACATAATTTTAGTATGAGGGCTTTTAGCTTTTAAAGTTCGGGAAACACCATTGAGTGTGCCGCCTGTACCGAAGCCGCTGACCCAATAATTCAAAGGAATATCAGAAAAATCTTCCAAAATTTCAACTGCGGTGGTGCGTGCATGGGTATCTGCGTTGGCTGGGTTTTCAAATTGTTTAGGTTGCCACCAATCATTTGCTTTCGCTAATTCATCTGCTTTATTTACCATACCTGAGCCTTTTTCAGAAGCCGGTGTCAGCACAACTTTTGCCCCCAGAAAGCGAATCATTTTTCTTCGTTCCACACTAAAATTTTCGGCCATAGTAATCACTAACGGATAACCTCTTTGTGCACACACCATAGCTAAGCCGATGCCTGTATTACCACTCGTCGCCTCGACAATCGTTTGGCCTGGTTTGAGCTCACCACTGTTTTCTGCTGCTTCAATAACGCCCAACGCAAGCCTGTCTTTCACTGAGCCCATAGGGTTAAAGGATTCAATTTTAACAAACAGGTTAACGTGTTTTGGTGCAAGTTTATTGATGCGTACAATTGGCGTATTGCCCACTGTTTCAAGTATGTTGTTGTATCGTTTACCCATGATTTTCTCCTTTGATAACGAGGCATTACTGTGTTAGGTCTTTCTTAACTGATCTAAGCTAAAGGCGTGCTTGCGCACCGAAAACTTGGTATTAAACTTCTTTGGTGCGCGGAGCACACCCTATAAAATAACAGCAAAAATACTAAAAAATTTTATTCATTTTGAGGTTATCAGATCGCCTAATTCAATCACTTCATCAACTAACGTTTGCGCTTGCTTCCAGCTAGTTCTTGCGCCAACAAAACAAGGACGAATTACTAACTTTCCATTTATCAGGGTGGTACTAGGTATGTTACGCCCATTCAGTACCATCTGGCGATGGATTTGACGGTTTAGCTCATTTAAATCAAAACCGTTATCACTCACATAACGGAAGCAACAAATAGATAAAGTAGGCTTCTGAGCGACTTCAAGGTTGGGATGGTTATTCGCCAAGTCAGCAACTTTTCGAGCCATCGCATTATGTCGGCAAACACGTTCTGTAAGTCCTTCTTTACCAATTTCTCTAATAATGGCCCATACCACAGCACCACGTGACGGTGCCGAAAGTTCAAGCCCATAATCGCTGTAAGGCGTACCCATGCTATCCATAGAACTAGTTGTTTTATCATGATTGTAATAGTCGTCATTAGCTTTTATTTCGGTAAATGAACCTTCTAAATAGTGAGCGGAACCTTGCGAAAAAGCACGCTCTAACAGAGAGCGATTTCGTACATAAGCCGCGCCAATTCCTATTGGTGCGCCTAACCATTTATGAGGGTCCACAATCACAGAGTCAGCTAACACCAAACCATCAAACAGGGGGCGCACAGAAGGGTCAAGAATACCTGGTAAACCATAAGCACCATCAATGTGATACCAGATGCCAAATTGGTGTGCCAGCTCTCCAATGACTCTAAGTGGGTCTATTGACCCAGAGTCTGTGGTACCCGCATTAGCAACAATAGCAATGGCGACAAAATTTTTGTTTGAGTCAGCCTCTAATTGTTGTTCTAACGCAATAGGGCATAAGCAACCCTGCTCATCAACCGGAATATCAACAACACTAGACCGACCTAATCCTAAAGCAGCCGCGGCACGATGAATGGTTCTATGCGCGGCAGCACTACAATAAATGCGGCAAGTTTTTTGTACACCGTCTTCGGCAACATCAATACCGATGGTTTCAAAGGCAGCCTGTCTGGCGGCACCTAAGGCAATGAGGTTAGCTGTTGAACCGCCGCTGGTGTAAACACCTTGCATGCCTTGTGGTAATTCAAATAGCTCAGCCATCCATTCAAGGGATAACGCTTCGAGATAATTGAAGGCTGTTAAACCTAAACGCTGTGGTGCAGCCACAGAACCACTTAAGCTAGCCAGCACACCGATAGTGCTAGCACCGGTAGTAATAAAAGAGGTGCAACCGGGCTTGGGGATTTGTGATCCATTTGGAATGAGATACTGTCCCATATCCTTTAGCAGCGCATCAATTCCAAGGCCTGTTTCAGGTAATTCACCCCCCAATACACGCTGCCAACTTAATGCGTGGTTCATTGCGTCTGGGTGCTTGAAGAGCAAATAATCATCCAGATACTCGCCTATTTTCTTGAGATAAGGTGATAGAGCGCCGCATTCTGCTTTTTCATTGTGCATCACGTTGTCCTATTTTGTGGGCGATATTTTTTGGTAGATCTATTTGCTTGTAATGCTAAGCTAGAAGCTTTCCACCACTGGCTAAAAATGCCATGGTTTTGGGTGCACCAGCAATTTCAGCGCCTTCAATTAAGTCTTGTTCGTTAATACCTTTTACTTTAGCGCATACTGGGCAAATCCAAAGTTTACCGCCATTTTTAACAAACTGGTCCATCAGGTTTTTAATCGGCTCAAGTCCTTCGGCTACTAGCCCTTCGGCAGCGCCTTTGACACATAACATGGTGGCGTCAGAAGTAATAAATACGGCAGCTTCACTTGTTTTAGATGCGGTAACTGCAAGAATAAAAGAGATGGTGGCCCGCTCAAGGTGGTTTACACCTTCTTGGCAGTTAATTAAATATTTCTCTGTTTGCTCTGTTTGCTCTGTTTCTTTATGCTCGTTTTGTAATGACATATCAATTTCCTCTTGTGTGGTGTTTGTTCTAAATGAACAAGACCTATGATACGAATTACAAAATATGAAAGCTTAAAGACAATCTGGTTTATTTCTGGAGAAACCCTGAAGATTGATATAATGTTCAGTAAATTCAGCTTATTTATATTTCAGGCCAGCATGATATTTAAATTCAAGGAATTCATACTCGATACCAAACGTTTTGAGTTGAGTAGAAACAATATTGTTCAACATGTTGAGCCTCAAGTCATAGAGCTCTTGGCTTTATTGATCGCAAACCGTGATCGCATGCTTTCTAAAGATGAAATTTACGACACTGTGTGGCGGGGGCGAGTTGTGTCGGAATCCGCTTTAAGCAGTCGGATAAAGTCCGCCAGACAAGTATTGGGTGATGATGGCAAATCTCAGAAAGTCATAAAAACGATTCATAAAAAAGGCTTTCGGTTTATTGCTGAGGTGATGGAAACTGAAGACCAAATCGACAACAAATTAATCCAGCCTAATCAACAGAGCTTATTAACTGACAATAGCACTCACAATAAACCCGCAATCACAATTTTACCGTTTGCAAACCTATCGAAAGAACCGGAGCAAGAGTACTTCGCAGATGGCATTTCATCCGATATTATTACCTTGCTGTCTAAGCACCGTTGGTTGGACGTGACTGCTCGAAATACAAGTTTTGGTTTCAAAGGTAAGGCAGTGAATATCTGTGAAGTCGGTAAATTACTGTCGGTCGACTACGTAGTGGAGGGCAGTGTACAAAAAGCAGGTAAGCGCATACGCGTCAATGCACATTTAGTGGATGCGAAAAGTGGTCACCAAAAGTGGTCAGAACGCTATGACCGTGAACTTGAAGATATATTTTTACTTCAGGATGAAATTACTGAAAAAATAGTCGCGCGACTAGAGCCAGAAATTGGTTTCGCAGAACGTAATAAAATTGTACACGCAAGACCAGCTAACCTAAAAGCTTGGGACCTTTACCATTTAGGAATTTATCACTTTTTTAAGTTCACTGGCCAAGATAACTTAACTGCGCAAAATTTATTGCTACAAAGCCAAGAGTTAGATGTTGGGTTTGGCGAGGCTTATGCTTGGTGGGCGTATGCGGTTACTTTAGGGATGATTTATTGGGATACAAAACCAACCCAAAAACTACTTGATGAGGCATTATCTGCTTGCGATACAGCGCTGTCATTAGACAGCCAAAATGCTAGTTTTTATGCTTTAAGAGCTAGGGTTTTACTTGCTCGAAAAGAATATAGTCGTGCGATTGCAGAAAATAAAATGGCGATTAAATTAAATGCGACTTTTGCTGCTGCACACTGTGGTTTAGGTGATTCACTCGCTTACGAAGGCCGCTATGAAGAGTCTATTCACTGTTTCGATAAAGCAATATCGCTTAGCCCAAATGACCCGCAACTTTGGGCTTTTTATACCTATGGCGCCTTAGTGTTAATATTTAAAGGCGATTATAAAAAAGCCATTGAGTGGGCTGATATTGCGAGTAGTATTCCAAACTGCCAGTACTGGACCACCGCGCATAAAATGGTTGCTTATGCTTATTTAGGTGATGAAGCAGATGTGCAGATAGCACGAAAAAAACTACTTCAGCAGCGACCCGGTTTTTCTCGTGATTTTGCACGAGAAAAACTCTTCTACCTCAAAAAACAAGAGCAAGTAGATCGATACATTAAAGGGCTAGAGCTCGCAGGGATATTATGACATGAATGCCTTCATCATCATTTGCTCTTCTTTAATGATTTTTTCAAAAATTGGTTGCGCCAGTATGCGTTCGATATAAGCGGAAAGTTCAGGCCATTTAGTCGCATCACATTGCACTTGGCTGTGCATCATCGAAACAAACATCCCGCAGACGGCGATATCAGCAAACGTCAGCGTATTCGCCACTAAATAATCGCCCTGTAATTGCTCCGATAAATAGTCAAAGATTACTGGTAGTTCAACATTAATCGCTAAATCGATCTCTTCTTGATTTGAAGGCCGTTTAAATATCACGGGAGCCAAAACTCTTTCAGCAAATAGATGCCCACCAATCACGCTAGTCATATGACTATCGGCATATTCCTCAAACCATTGTGCTCGCGCACAGTTCAAACTGTCTTCTGGTAATAACGCAGGGCTAGGGACTTCTCTTTCTAGGAAGGCACAAATAACAGAAGAATCAGAGATATAATTGTCGCCGACTTTTAATAAAGGAATTTTCCCTAAAGGACTATTTTTAGCGAACTCTTCTGGTTTGTTGGGGGTAAACGGGATGACTTGAACTTGCTTATAGTTCAAACCTTTAAAGGCTAAAACTAAACGAGTTTTACGAACATAGGGTGATAAATGAGCGCCGAACAGCGTTAATTTTTCCATGATGATTCCGTTTTGTTGGTTTATTGACTATTGAGACTAATTCATCTTTAAGTGAATACCAATATACTTGAGGCGAAAATAATGGGAATCTATGTTCCAGTGATTTGTTTAAGCGCTTTTTATAAAATATTAGGTATTACAGAATGACACCAGATACGACAAAGTATGAAGTAGAATCATTAAGAAAGCGCTATGAATTGATTCTTACCTCAATGGGCGAAGGTGTTTATGGTTTAGATAAAAATGGCAATACAACTTTTGTTAACCCCGCCGCAGAATTGATGACTGGCTGGGCTGAGGCTGACATTCTAGGTAAAGTAGTGCATGACTTTCATCACCATTCTCATACTGATGGCAGTGCTTATCCAAAACATGATTGCCCCGTTTATAAAACGGTGAGAGATGGAAAGCTTCGCCAAGTAGATTATGAAGTTTTTTGGCGAAAAGATGGTTCTCAGTTTCCTGTTGAATACATCGCGACGGCAATTCAATTAAATGAAGAAATTGTTGGCGCGGTGATTGTTTTTAAAGATATCTCTGAGCGTAAACGATCCGAAAGCGAACTCAAAGCGGCTTTGCACCAAGTTGAACAATTAAAAGAAAAACTACAAGCTGAAAACAGTTATTTGATCGATGAAATTCAGTCACAGCATAATTTTTCAAAAATTGTGGGTGATGGACCCGCCTTACAACAAGTGATTACCCAAATAGCGCATGTTGCGCCGACTGATACTTCAGTACTCATACAGGGTGAAAGTGGAACCGGTAAGGAACTTATAGCACGCTCAATTCATGGCGCAAGTCGCCGACGAGAACGGCCGTTAGTTAAAGTGAATTGCGGTGCGATTTCAGCGAGCTTGGTTGAAAGTGAATTGTTTGGCCATGAAAAAGGGGCGTTTACGGGTGCTATTCAGCGGCGAATAGGGCGTTTTGAACTAGCACATGGCGGTACAATATTTTTAGATGAAGTTGGTGAATTACCGCTCGATATTCAAGTTAAACTATTACGCGTGCTTCAAGAAGGAGAGTTTGAGCGGCTTGGCAGTAGTGAAACCCAGCACGTTGATGTAAGAATTATTGCCGCAACCAATAGAAATATGAAGGAAATGGTTGATCTAGGTACTTTTAGGAATGACTTATACTATCGACTCAGTGTTTTTCCAATTGAAGCTGCCAGCCTAAGGCAGCGAAAAGAAGATATTCCACTACTTATCGCCCATACCCTCGAAAGCCTAAGTGGCCGCCTAGGTAAAAAGTTTGAGCGTGTTTCAGATACATCTTTAAAGCAACTCATGAAGTATGACTGGCCAGGTAATATAAGAGAATTACAAAATGTATTAGAACGCGCAGCGATTGTTTGCGCTCCGCCCGTTTTAATGGTCAATACCTTATTTGATACTGCAATTGAACCAGAATTAAAATCAGACTTTAACGCTGTCACACTACAAGAAGCAGAGCGTCTACATATATTACAGGCTCTCGCTTCAGTCGATGGTATCATCGCAGGTAAGCAAGGCGCCGCAGCCTTACTTGATCTACCGCCAAGTACGCTTCGCTCTAAAATGAAAAAGCTTGGTATTTAAACTAAGCCATTCTGTTCTCTTCTTAAAATCGTACCTAAACTGTTCTTATTAGGCGCGATATATCACGCCATGACGATATGTCGTGTCTGTATTTCGTTTTCTAATGATTCTTGAACAAAATCACTAAATAATTAATCAATAAAATCAATAGGATAAGTGGTTTTGAGGTGGTGGCATACTGCTTGCTATATTACTAGATTATTAAACCGATGCAGTATTTTATCCGGACCTATTTACCCGATAAAAGCAAAGCTGAGCGGTTTGTCTTAGGTAATCAGCGGTACCCTAATTATGTATCAATACAATGAACGTGATCGTTCAAATTTGTCTGCCCGAAGCGTTATTTTTCAACGACAGTTAGCACGTCACCTTGAAGGTAAAGTAAGTGACGATGATTTTAGACCCGTGCGTCTTCAGCAGGGTTTATATATTCAGAAGCATGCCCCAATGCTACGTATTGCCATTCCGTATGGCATGGTTTCAGCAAAACAATTGCTTGCCTTAGCTGACGTAGCAGATCGTTACGACAAAGACTATTGCCATATCACTACTCGGCAGAATATTCAGTTTAATTGGCTTGCATTGAACGATATACCACAAGTATTAACAAGGCTTGCAGAGGCTGATCTGCATTCGATACAAACCAGTGGTAACTGTATTCGTAATATCACATCAGATCCTTTTGCTGGCGTTGTTGAAGATGAATTGATCGATCCTCGCCCCTATTGTGAGCTAATTAGGCAGTGGTCGCTTGGGCACCCTGAATTTGCTTTCTTACCGCGAAAATTCAAAATTTCAATAACCGGTTCAAAAAAGGATAGGGCGATTATCCAAGCGCATGATATCGGGTTAAGGCTCGTTCTCAATGCTCAAAATGAAACTGGTTTTCAAGTGTTGGTCGGTGGTGGTTTAGGTAGAACGCCTGTCATCGGGTCGGTACTTTCTCTCTTCATTGCAGAGGCTGACATTCTTGATTACCTCACCTCAATACTCAGAGTGTACAACCAATATGGACGACGTGATAACAAATACAAAGCACGTATAAAAATATTAGTTAAAGCGATAGGCGTCGATAAGTTTAGAGCTCAAGTGGAGCAAGAACTAATCAATGTTCAGCGATATAGTAAGCCCTTAACGCCTGACCAAATTAAATCTTATGCTGTGCACTTTAAACAGCCTGAATATGACTGCATTAGTGAACATAAACTGATGCAGTTCAGTTTAGATTTATTACATGAAAGTGTTGAATTTAATAATTGGTATCAGCGTAATACCCAAGCGCATAAAGTGCCAGGGTATCGTTCAGTCACTGTCTCATTGAAAGACCACTCGAATGCACCTGGAGACATCAAGAGCCAACAGCTGCAGACCATGGCAGATTTAAGTGAGGTGTATTCTTTTGGTGTAGCACGAACCACGCATGAGCAAAATATTGTATTGGCCGATGTACGGATTGATCAACTAAATAGTTTATGGCATCAACTCGATGCACTTAATCTTGCATCACCCAATATCGGCACCATCAATGACATGATCTGCTGTCCGGGGCTAGATTTTTGTAGCTTGGCCAATACACAGTCGATCCCTGTCGCAAAAGCAATACAAACTGTATTTTCTGATATGGACTATGTGTTCGATATTGGTGACCTGACACTTAATATTTCAGGGTGCATGAATGCATGTGCGCATCATCATTTAGCCAATATTGGCATTCTGGGGGTCGATAAAAAAGGTCAGCAATTTTTTCAAATTAGCTTAGGTGGTCAAAAAGGAAATAATACCACAATCGGTAAAATTCTTGGTCCAGCATTTAAGGCAGCTGAAGTTCCTGAGGTAATTGAAAAAATAATCCAACTGTATT
>Ga0209184_1000848_pt1 | contig 26069 bp, 18 predicted proteins | sample EN8Hudsemesocosm_2_FD_184627 | JGI IMG/M metagenome (GOLD analysis project Ga0209184, IMG submission 184627) | Methane-oxidizing microbial communities from mesocosms in the Hudson Canyon - EN8C Hudson Canyon (SPAdes) (version 2) | ecosystem: Environmental > Aquatic > Marine > Cold seeps | place... | reverse complement strand
ATAACGTCTAAAGAAAAACGAAATGAGACACCGTCTAATGCCTGCTGCTTAACAGTCGTTTTCCCCGGTGTTAAAAGCCGAGGAATGGTGATTTTAAAACGGCCGATTTGCAAAAAAAACCGAGTACTTTCAAAAACAATCGCATTGTTTTGTTCAAATACTTTCAGATACATACCAAACCCAAATCCTACGACCTCAATTAGCCCAGTATTTTTTCTTATACACTTAGTTGATTTAACTCGATTCACACGTCGATTAGGGTAAAAGTAAAATCGATCCCATGTCATGCCCTTTAATTTTTCATCATAGTAAACATTAACTTCCATTGGAATATTTTTACCCGAATAAAGTGCCAAAGGCGTACCAATAATTCGACACAACTGGGCTAATAACTTACCAAAAAATGATAAATAAATGACTTCCATCACCCCCGTATAGGTAACATCAGAATGTACTGAACTAATCGAAAAACGACGCTGAATATCAGGATGTAATCGACGCCACCCTCTTTCACCGATTAATGAGCGATAACTCAACAATATATTCGAAGGTACCTTGGGTTGGTTGTTTGTCATAGGTCTCCCCTAGTTTGATAAATTCCCCAGCGTTCAGCTACATCAAAAAACTCAGATAAGCTAAAAAGCCCAATACATGGCGTAGCGCCGGGAACCGCTTTACCATTTGCAAGCCGCTTAATGATAAGCTCAGAAGGTATTGTGGGAACATTTATTCCCACACCATTTTCCGCTACAAGTTGCCAGTTAATTTTTTTGGGCTGTCCGTTTTTATCGCTACCATTAAGCTCTACATACATTCCCCCGCTATCCGTTCCAAATTGAATCAACCATTCACTCATTCTGGTTAATATTTTTGTGTAGCGGGCTAAGTTTTTTATCAAACCTGCACGTGAAAACCAAGATAAGAACCAAAGACCAACATGCAGTAAAGTCACTTCAAGCCCCGCCTGAAAGTGAACGGATTTTATGCTGGGGTAAAGAATTGGTAATAGGTCAATATCAGGAATGTCACAATTGCTCATCCATCGTTTGCCAAGAGGAGAACCAAAATCATAACGGTTTAAATTTTGCCAACCATAAATAGCCTGTTTTCGGTTATTAGTCAGGGTATTAAATGATTTACCCGTATATGAAAGAATAGAACCTACAGTCGCTTCGCCACGCTCAGTTTGGTTCCCTGGCGAAATACCATACTTTATGGTCTCTAACTTAGAAAAATTAGGTAAAAACTCATCAATAACAGCGGTTGATAAACCAGGAACAGTACTTGCTCCACTTACAAGCATTACTCCGTTTTCTTTTGCTTCCTTATCCAGTTCGGCAGAGAAATTAGCAACAAATGCTCTATCATCTGCAAAGTCTACATAATGACACTTGGCGGCTATGCAGGCTCTTGCAACAAAATATTTATTTTTTTCTCGTTGTAATTGAAACGGACCAGAAGCATTCACCACAAGCTCGGGGTTTATGCTTACTAAGCGTTCTTTCAAGTTAGGGCTAAGTACATCAAGGTGGATAAAGCTCATTTTTTTTGAATATTTTTTTAATGCGTATTGTATGAAATTTTCTGCTTTGTCCTGAGATCGCCCTGCTACATAAACCTCATAGTCATAGTAAGCAAGCAAACTATCGACAAGGCGCTTACCAAAGTTACCATACCCACCAATCACCAGAATTCGCATACTATCTCCTTTAGAGACTGTGTACTTTCAGTTCTCCACTGTAAGCAATAACAACGCCAATCAAGAACATTTTAACTTCAACCGAGAACCTATACTTGCCTTCAACCTCCTCCTCAGACGCGACCATCTGAGGGCTCAGAAAATTAGGCAAGAAAACACCCATGAATTTTGTTTTTACAAATAGGTAGTGAAGTGCTCCGCCCTTTTCAACCGCCTTAAAATGCAGAGCCAACGGACCTAAAAACTCAATCAGATAATCGCCCTGCCGTTCAAATGATGACGCCATGATCAAACCATCAAAATTTCGTTTCCAAACCATTGATTTGCTTGTGTGCTCACAGTCCACTCTTAGCGTTGACTTAGGGTTTTCTCTGGGAAAGCCAAAAACTGAACAAATTAGACGTGCAATAATATTGCCTCTTTTTACGCATGCGATCCCTTCGAGCTTATTTTTTCCTCTATGTGATTTCTGCAATAACGGTGAAAGTCGGTTAAAGCTTTCTCCCATATGAAGCGCTAATACACTATTTTCTGCTTCCATTATTATTCGCCTCTAATCATGTTAATTTCAATAGTAATCCCCATACCTACTCTTCATCAGTTTATTCTGTAACTTCTGTCAGAAGAGAAATTAGCTGACAAATTTTTAGTCCTTTTGCTTTCCCCGCTTGCCTTTAGGGATGAGTTTAACGACTGTTGCTCCCATTTTCATTAGCGTCACGAGCGTCTTTTTTGGCAAGACCTTTACCTGTTCGTACCAGTTAGTGAGTGTCGTTACAAACGTTAACATCGATTCAATTTTCACTTTAATCTCTTTCGGCGTTTGGTCATCCGCCTCCATTTCTTGTACACATTCACGTAACATATTTAAAGTTGGCTCTATCTCCCGCTGCTTACGTTGTTCAACAATCGTTAACAACATTTCCCAGGTGTCGCCTTTTACGGCGAAAAAATCTCTACGATCGCCAAATACAGGTTCAACATTAACCAAACCCCAACCCTGTAACTCTTTAATACTATTGCTGACATTAGAGCGTGCCACCGATAACGTCACAGAAATTTCTTCTGCAGTTAGTGCTTTAGGGGATAAATAGAGTAAGGCATGGATTTGCGATACAGTGCGGTTCACCCCCCACTTTGTTCCCATCTCCCCCCAATGGAGGATATACTTTTGCATTACTGGTGTAATTTTCATATGTTTCTGTAATTTCTGTTATGAAAGAAACAACAGTAACGCCAAGTGATCTTTTTGTCAAACCTCAATTTATGAGAGGCCTTCTAGAGTAGGTTCAGCATTAAGGGAATACAAAATGTATCGCTTTCAGGACCTTACTCGCGCTTTTTTTGAGAACCTAAGAGGTAACACGTCTTGCTCAAAGCTAGCGTTATAGTCGTAAGTTGAATTGTGGGATTCGGTAAAACTAGCCCATTACTCAGCGACTTAAAATAATGACACTCCTACCTAGAGACATCTTATCTGCTGTGTTTTTACATCTATTTGATCGTGTAATATCTGTAACTGTTAGATATCTATACGCGCAGGCTCGGCAGTGCTTTCTCTATTTTTTTCTTTATATGTGCGTGCATATCAATGCACGCACATATAAAACTGAAGGCCTAATATCGAATAGATAGTACATCTTGGATGTATGATCCCAAGATGCATTCCCATTCAAATTGACTTTAAGTATTCAAGTAAGGCCGCTTTATCAGCGCCAGATAACGACGTACCGTATACGTGTCCATCTTTACCGTTACCACGAATCGTGGTGTCTAGTAAGAAGTCACCGCCACTCTCATAACCTGCACCATTTACATCATACTCAGTTGTGCCTGTGTAAAAAGTAGTAGAGCGATTGTCGGGTTTTTTCAACAACTCTTCCAAGGTTCTGACTGATCCGTTGTGCAGGAATGGACCTGTAAATGCAATGCCGTCCAATGGTTTCGCTTTATAAGACGTAGGCGTTAAAGTATTACGGTCAACCTGACCAGCAGTGTATTCGACCAATAATGCTTCAACAGCATCCGCCGTAGATAGCTCAGGAAAAACTTCTTTAGCTTTAGACTTGAAGCCTAGTGTTTTAGAGTGGTCATCAATAATAACATCTGTCGCTGCGCCTAATAAAACTAATGCATTAAAGGTATCCGGAAATGCCTCACCGAATGGAATCCCGGTTTCTGGATCAACTGAATCTGGAGCAACAAGTGAAATTACAGCGCCCATAATTCCGCTTTTCTCTTTACGTGTACCGTAGTCTTCCGCAAATGCCGGATCAGTACCGACTTCGGTATAGTGTTGACGTGCAACTTTAATAAACTGCTTGCCGATTGAGTTAGGAGCAGTCAGTTCATTGCTGTCAACGCCATCGGAGGTGTTAACATGGCAGCTGGTACAATTTTCTGTGTATACCGCTTTACCTTCGGTAACAATTTTCTGATCAAGAGCAGGAAAACTAGTCGGCCATTTAGGGGGATTCATTCTATCCAATGTCCTCTCCAGTACATACATATTGTCCACCTTGGCAGTCGTATTGAATAAGCTATTCAGACCTAGCTGCTGGCTAATCACTTCAACAGTGTCATCAATATATTTATTTTCATCAACATTAACATAACCAAATACGCCTAATACTTCACCGACGTTACGCGCGAGAGGGTTATTAGAAATACAATTAGTCTGTACGCACTCTAGGTCAGCAACATTCCAAATATAGGGATAACTAACAGGTGCTGTTAATGGCTTAGCATGACTTTCACTCTCATTAGCGTGGGATACATGTAACTGATTTAATATAGACCCGATGGCGTCTAATCGCGCTGGACCATTTACAACTTGTTGGTGATTACGATTGGTAAACCCCCGAACGTAATTGATCGCTTCGTCTAAATATTGTGTTATAAACAGAGTGCTGATGAGTTTTGCACTGTAATCACGATTGGATCGTACATAGCTTTTAAATCGGTCTCGAAAGCGTCTCAGCTTCCAATAATTATTTCTATTTGCTTCAAGTGCATCAGCTAACTCGTTAAGGAATAAGGCGACGTCGGCATTGGCCTGCCCTCCTTCAACGAAGTAATTATTTATTCCATAAGTAATACTCGCTGTATGACAGCCAGCACATGTAAGACCTAAATAGTTACGATTATCAAGCAGCCCCTTATCTTTTACAAAACCCAAAGGAAGGCCATCTTGTGATAAGTCCCGTTCGACTCTCTCTTCATAAGAGCCGTTATAACTATCTTCTTCTAGCGAATATGCATTTAATTCTGGGAATAGAAAACCATACTTAGATAACGAGTTACGCTGAGAAAACAAATCTTGAGATTCAGTCTCCTCTATCGTTTTGAATACTTCCCACATGATTAAATGTGAACCCTGAGGTGTTTTATACCAATCATCACGACAGGTATTTACACCATATTCATAACAATCCTCATCCCAGCTATTCATCCAGTAGGTGCCTTCATCAGCTATTGCTGGCCATGTAAATGCCATTAAGCATAATAGTGGTACATAACTTATTTTTATTTTCGTACTCATGTTGTCTCCTAATATTTAGATATCAGCTATAGCTGAATTTGAATAAACACCATCAACTAAGAAAAATTTAAATCAAAGCCACTTAGAGCGATTAATAAGCTCGTTCTTTGGCCACATATAATTATTTACCCCATTAGAATAATTCAGTACATTTTGTACGAATAGAACATTTATGATTTTTATAGGTGGAATTTGTCGTATATATACGATTTAGCTTCAAAAAGAGTAAAAATATTTAGCAAGCTAAGGCCAATGATTAAGGTTGTGGTCGACCACTAAATTTAATCTCTGCAACTTTAACTTTCTCTAAGGTAGGTTTTTATTACGAAGTTCGGGGGGATTCTGGGTCTGATAGGCTTTTGGGGTGATGCCGGTTTTTTGCTTAAATGTTTTTATAAAGTGGCTACTGTCACTGAAGTGAAGCTGACTACTAATCTCTGCAATGCTATAAACTTGGTCTTTCAAAAATGTCTTGGCCATCCTAACTCGTTCATGTTTTAGAATTTCATTGAAGCTGGTGTTCTCTGTTTTGAGCTGGCGCTGTAGGTTTCGTACGCTAATATTCAAGCAGGTGGCCCATTCTTCTTGCTTAGGAATAAACTCAGGTAACTGATTATTAATATAAGATATTGTGCGTTTTGACAGAGGGATTTGAGTGACACTTTTTAATTGATCTTCCATTATCAATTTAGTAGCGCTGGCTAGCGTTTTGTTCGAAAGAGGATTCTTTAAATTATAGATACGTTTATCGAAGCAAATTTCATTTTGAATGGCATTGAACTCGAGAGGACAGCAGAAGTATTTTTTGAATGCTTCTAAGTTACGGGGTTTTTGCCTTTTTAGCTTAACGACAATAGGCGTTGCTAATGGATCGTCTAATAAATTGCTGAAGAATTTCACAACGTAAACCAATATAAAGTCAATAGTATAGAGTGGGTACTGTTCCTTGTTAACCGATGTTTCAAAAATCAATCGTACATGCGTAGTTTCGTCTAATGTAGCGTAAATTGAATTTGTGTATGTTTCTCCATAACGTTGTGAGGTGAGGTTGAAAAGCATTCTAAGGCTATCGCAATATCCAGCAAGAACCGTTAAAAGATTGCTAGCTGGCGCAGTGTGGTTGATTAACTTAACAGAAAAAGCATCATCTTCAGTTATTCTGACGGACTCGTTTAGAATCGTGTCGATATCTTGTTGCTTTACTCTCACTATTTTAGCGGCAGTATTTTCGTCGACAATGCCTGCTTTATTAAATAGCTGGCGTGTATCAATACCCTGACTTTTTAGGCCTTTCTTGATAACAGTAAGAAAGTGAGAGGAAACTGTATTGCTGTTATTAATATTTCTGATCATTATTCAGCACCACTTTTATTATTTTTTTAATGGATATCAGATTTATATTAATTAGTATGCACTACTCAACAAGTTTTGAATACTTGAAATGGTATTGTCAACTTTACGTATAAGCTCTGTGCGGTCAATATGTTTCAAATTTGGCACGCATTTAATTAATCCTTAGCGAAGCTTGGTAAAGGCTGTTGGGCTTGAGTCATGTATACAGTTTAATAAAAATATGAGTTCAGAATTTGATTAATTTTATCTTCTTCTTTGAGTGATTGAATTGAGGATTTCAACGCGTTGATATATTGTTTATTCTTTGACAGTTTGGAGAATTGAAGCCAAGCAGTATTTGTATGAAGTACATAATACATCCCCAATATGTCTTTCTTTAGCCCTAGTTTTTTAAGTTGATAATACAAGATTTTTTCGGGAGAAATAATTGCATCAACATTTTTATGTAGAAGCTTCAGAATGGCACCATCATAATCACGCGCATAAGTGATTTGTAATTGTTTATCATCGTCAAATTGTGGGTTGTACTGAACGCCAAGGGTTGTCGCTAATTTGATACCATAGAGATCATCGTAACCAGTAATATTTGTACCTTTTCTACCAACTACAATTGTCTTAAGGTCATAAAGAGGAATGATTCTTTTCGTGAATGTATCACCAAGTTTCGAGCGAAAGAAAATAGCAAAGTCAATGCTCCCAGTTTTCAAAGACTCAATCATTCTTTTGTAGGGAAGAAGAACCTGTACAACTCTAATGCCAGATTTATTCTCTATTGCTTTAATAATGTCAGAAGTTGCTCCTGAGATTTCTCCTTTCTGGTTTTTAAATCCAAATGGCTCAACATAAAAGACCGCGGCAACAAGCCTTTCTTCGTTTGACCAAGCTAAAGAAGCTGCTAGAAAGAAAAGGTGAAAAATAAGAAGGTATTTCATGTCAATGCCTACTGTTAGGACGTATAGAAAGTATAGGAGTAAAAATCAGTTGTCACGAATCGTTTCTTATTACGGGACCTAAATCGGACTCAAAGGCTCTTTAAATAGTAAATATTGAATACCAAACAGCAAAGTAATGGCTTATTTGTCTAGCTGCATTTGAAATATACACCAGGTTAGGTCACTGTTTTTTTTAACTGATATTTGTAGCCCAACAGGCGGTCAATAATCCACTGACTGAAAGCAAAATTCAAAGAGTTATTAATAAGAAGCAGTGAAATCATTAACAATTATTGAGGACTTTGATTGCTACCTGAGTTTACTTGTATTTGTCGTGAATCAGATCATAAGTGCCGTCTTTCCTAACCTCGGAAAGTCCTCGATTGAAGTTCAATACCAGCTCTTCCACTCTTTCCCATTTCTTGCTGAAGCAAAGAAATAAAGTCGTGGACTGAATACAAACCAACGAAGTTTTTCCGTAACTCCCAACTGCCGAGCCATATAAGTGATGCCTTCTTGAGGAGTGAGATAAACATCGATAACGCCCACCAAGAGATCCCGCAATGATAAGTCCTCCGTACGGTAGGTTTTGTATTTGATCTTCAGTGAACTCAGATTCTCATTAAATGAATAACCTAACCCTGCTCCAATTTTTTTCCCCGCGCAGCTTCATGCGAGGTCAGAGCTGGTCCTTGATATTCCTTCCGCACGAAAAAGGTCTCTGTAGAGCGACGCAGTGGTTCTGAATAATAGATATACGGGTCTCGTTTCGCTGAACGGGCACAGGTAAGCGGGTTGGAGCCAAACCATGTAAAACTGTTTCTCCCCCTCTCTTCCAGGGTACAAATTTGATTTCAATCGAAATCCGTACTCACCGGAAGCCCTCCTCGACGTCGAACCACGTTAATCCATTAACCGGCTCGGCAAATTCATAGGGCGGATAATCCATAGAGAGAATTTGAATCGGATCACGTTCCTCCCCATGCACGTTTACTGATAGGCCGACCAAAACAATTATTAGCGCGAAAAAAATTTTACGAAGATACCAAAAAGAAAATTGTGTCATATCACCACCCCAGTCCGTTAATTAAAACGCAAAAGATGCTCCAAAGTTTTACCCCGCTATCGCTTAAGTCTTTTTCACAAGTACCAACGATCTTTAATCGTGACATGATAATGAGATTTATGCCAACCAAGTAACATGCCTTATGCCCGCATTTAAGACACTGAGCTATTGAGCCTTTATAGTAAAAAACGCCCCCTCCTAGTTGGCATAACTAACGAAAGGAGTAATTAACACTATATTTTTAGATTGTCAGAAAATCATGATTATGAGCTGGCGATTTCAACCGATCGATGCAACACACTCATTAAAGAAAATTTGTCCAACCTAACTCCCACTATCAGCGTCAATTTATTGCTCGAATAAGGCTCATGTGGTTTTTGGAATAACATACCATTAGTGGCTTGCAAAGTATTTCTAACTATACTAATTAGAATACGATTAAGTCTGAAAATATATGCAAGTCAGAGAGTGAAGAATATGGGTAAATTAATATTTATGGCGCTGATTGTATTATTGAGTTTCGTGACCAATAGCAATGGTCAAGAAATTCAGTTTGTTACCGAAAGCTATGCTCCATTTCAAATTGAGGAGGAGGGAAAACCCTTAACAGGGTTTGCGATAGAGCTTGTAGAATCTATGAAAAAGATAGCAAAAATTAGCTCACCTATAAAAACATATCCCTGGGCAAGAGCTTATATGATGGCCCAGCTTGAACCTAATACTTTTATCTTTACCATTGCAAGAACGAAAGATAGGGAGCACCTATTTCAATGGGTCGGTAATTATTACTCAGGAACCGATGCCTTTTTCGCATTAGCATCACGTCAAGATATAGTCTTAAACTCTATCGAGGATGCTAAAAAATACATAACGGCAGTACCTAGAGGTGATTCTGCAGCAGTACGCTTAGAAAACCTTGGTTTTAATGAGGAGCATCTAAATTATGTAATTAAACAAAAACAAAGTATACAGATGCTTCATATGGGAAGAGTCGATTTAAATTCTAATAATGGTTTAGGTTTCTATACAGAGATCAAAAATCTAGGTCTTCGTCCAAATGATTTCAAAATAGTTTTTGTTATTTCCGAAACAAACTTTGGGATAGCTGCGAGTTTGACGACGTCAGAACATTTAGTTCAAAAAATGCGTCACGCTCTCAATGAAGTGAAAGCCAACGGAACCCATGCCAGACTTGTTAAAAAGTGGTTTTCAGGTCAGGAATGAATAAAAATGTTGAGTTTTTATTATAAATCACTTTTTATATGAGCAAGGACAACCAGGATAGGCCACCCTTTTTATCCCTTCAGTTAATTAAGGCGCGGGGTTAGCCGTCATTTCAACCGAGGTATAGAGATTATCAAATAAAACACTACCGTGAGTCGGTGCGATGGTCGTCACTGCCAAGCCTTTAGTCTCGACAAAGTCAACTAATTGCTGAGCGCGAGTTTGAAGAGTAGGCGCCAAATTTGGTGCGGCTAAAAGTCCTGCAAAGCCTGCGTTATACAAATCAGAAAAGTACAAGGTTTGGTCAACAGGGCGATACAGTACCAGCATGTCCTCTTCTTCAGCATGACCTACTGCCAGGCTGTATATGTGTAAGGTATCATCGCCTTCGCCCAAAATCAGTTCACCGGTAACTGGAATTACTGTAGCAGCGTTATCACGCAGCTCTAGGGGGTTATCCTGTAAGGTATGCGGACGAGTAAGTAGTTCTACATAAAGCTCCTGAGAACCATCACCAACGATCAGATTACCACCTTGTGACAAAGCACCGCGGAAGCCTCCTGCATGATCGAAGTGGTTATGACTCATGATAACACCACCGATAGGCATGCCAGGGAAACGATTTTGTATTTCGGCTAAAACTGCTTGTTGACGCTCATTGTTAAATGATGCGTCGTAGATATAGATACTACCGCCGATGTTGAAGGCATAGTTAAAATGATCTGTGCCCATTACACGCAGAACTTTTTGTTCATTGTCGACAAATCCTGTCTCATCCATACCTCTGTCGGTCCAAGATTCATCGGTATTATCAAACGGGAAGCCGATTGTCTGTGCACGACGATAAAATTGTGATGATAGATAACCTTTTGCTAGCGCTGCCTCATCTTCTAGAGCATCAATTGCGACAGGGATTTCACCGGCAAAATCAAATGGTTCAGTATCGGAGTCACCAAATGAGATATCTGACAAGATTTCTTCACGGATCAAATTACCATCTATGTTATGGCGTCTGCGATGAGGGTACATTTTACCATCCACCAACTGCCAGTCCTGATATTCAACTTTATAGATGACATCACCATACAGGGGGTCTAACTCCAATGTTTCGGCTGACTTGGGTAAGTTTGTCTTTTCATCCAAAATTAAAGTGACTTGATGATCATGAAATTCTGTCACGAGGTCATTGTTATCGCCTAGAATAAGCATCTGCTGAGCGATTGCTAAAGGTGAAGACATAAACCATGTTTTCTGTCTTCCTGCCTGTTTTGTTACATTCATTGGGTCGTTAGGTACACCAAAGCCCCTGAAAAAAGCTGCACCAAAGGTATTGAAGTCAGGGTTATTGGGATCGTCACTTGGAAGCACTACTCCCTCTCCATCAATCATTACTTCGGTAAAGTTGAGGGTAACTTTAGTGCAGATAATGGTTTACCTTTATTACAAGCGGCATCTAATGCCTTAGGCGTCGCGTATGTACCAGACTTTATGGTGAATCGCCCCTTAGATAATAAAGTGGTTGAGGTTCTACCTGACTATTGTTACCTGCAACATGGCATCTATGCCGTTTACCCCTTTAGTCGCCAGGAAAAAATAAAGGTACGTCTATTTATTGATTTTATAGCTAACAAATTTAGTAAGGGCATAGGAAATTCTAGGGAATAAACTTTAACTAAATAGAATGTTTAGAGTTTTTTTATTTCGACAGATACGTAAACAAAATATAAATACTAAATATTTGCTGCAAAGGCCAGACGTACCCTAGCCTTTGCAGCAGCATGGAAACTGAAGCCAAGTTGCCGCTAATTTACTGATTGGGTCTCCATGGATAAGGCCCCATATGGTCATCTAACAGTATCCGCCAGGCATTCAAAGGCAGCCATTCGTCATACATCGCCCAGTCTTTATATTTGGGCAATTTGATAACATTTGGGATTGCCATCGGGGATGTACCTTTAGCAAATTCAGCATGTATAGCTGAACGAAGGTCTTCGGTGTATTGCCATATTTCAGTCACCTCAGACTTTAAGCCCTTTGGCTTACCATGACTAAACAAAGCAATGTCAAAATCCAAGGCTTCGATTTCTTTCAACGTTCGTTGCGTTTCTTTGATATTGAAATCAGGCACAATGTTAAATAACAAACGCTTTGGAGTGACGAGGTCAGCAATATAAACGATTTTTTCCTTAGGCAATCTAAACACCGTCATGCCAAGTCCATGATTCATTCCCAAGTAATGAAGTTCAATTGTCCGTCCACCTAATACAATGTCTTTTCGCTTCCCTGTCCAATCTTCATCTGGAAATGCCATATCACGGTGCGGATTAGCTTTCATCCAATCACGAGCTTCTTGGTGTGCAATAATCATTGCGCCTTCATCGCGAAATACTTGTCCACCGCCAGAATGGTCCCAATGGTTATGGCTGTGCAGCAAATAACGAATAGGCTTATCCGTAATTTGTTTGATCGCAGTTAGAACCCCCTTTGCATGAGGTGTATTGACCGGTTCAACCACAATCACACCGTCATCCGTAACAACAAACATGGAATAGTAACTACCCTTTGGGCTGCCGTAACTATACACACCATCCGCAATTTGAATGGTGTTTTCTGGTAGGTTGTTTGCCAAAGCTTGGCCCATAATGGCAACACACAAAAGCCCTGAGGCTAAAACTGATTTAAATAGTTTGTTCACATTAATTCTCCTGTTTGAATTAATAAGTTCCGCGGATAGGATAGTTGTTGGCAGGGTCCCGAATAAAACCTAAGCCGCCTAGTAGACTTTCTAGTTCTGGGCGTGCAAAAGGAGCATTAGATATATCCGTTACCTGCACTTGACCTTGTTCATTAATAATGAACAAGCCGGGCTCTGCAAAAGGCAGATCCGTTTCCTGAGCCGAACGCGGGTTAGATATATACAGCCCCAGGGTTTTCATTTGTTCAATGGATAAACCATAGGCTACTGGAAGGCCAAGCTCCATTTCCTGATTATGAGCAGATGCCTTGCTTTCAGAGTCTGCTGACACGGCAACTATACTAAGGCCAAGGCCATAAAATTCATTTTTCAACTGCTCAAGTTGTTTGAGATAGCGGGTGCACAGTGGGCAATGTTTACCTCGGTAGACCACTACCATTTGCCAATCTTTACCGCTTAAGGGTTTGCCTAGCTCAATTTCGCCATGGTTTAAGGTATTCAGTCAAATGCTTGGAAATAAAGCACCGGCTATAAATTTTTGACTACTCATTTTAAAAATCCTCTTTCGCTACCAACGAACCTGGTTCATACCGCCATCAGCCTGGATTTCACTGCCAAACAAATAGGATGAATCATCTGAAGCTAAAAATAGCGCGGTTTTAGCCATTTCGGATGGGTTACCGACCCGACCTGCAGGTAACTTCTCCGCAAATGTTTGCCATACCTCGGTAACCTCGTCGTCACTTAGCCCACGATTTGCGTGTATTGGCGTATCTATCGGGCCAGGGCTAAGTACATTCACGCGGGCATCTATTTTCATTAGTTCAGGTGTGAATGATCTCGCTAATGATCTAACCGCAGCTTTGGTTGCGTTATAAACAGATGCGCCTTCCATTCCCATTTCATCCAAACAAGAAGCAACTAAAATCACTGATGCGCCTTTATTTAAGTATGGGGCAGCATATTTAACGGTAAAAAATGAACCCTTGAAGTTAATGTCTGAAATTTTCATAAATTGCGTGTCATCCGCGCTTTCCAACATAGTGGGTTCAAATACACCGGCACTCGCAAAAACAATATCAATTTTACCAAAGTTTTTTGACACACTCTCATACAGATTTTCTAAACTATTTAGATCCGTGACATCACCTATATAGCCTGTTGCATTGGAATTTGGAGCAGTACTATTTATTTCAGAAATAGCCTTGTCCAGCTTTTCTTGACTACGAGCCATTAACACTACTTGGGCACCCTGTCTGGCAAATTCTTTTGCTGTAGCCAGGCCAATACCACTGTTACCACCGGTAATCACGGCAAGCTTATTTTTTAGTCGATTCGTCATTCTCTCTACCTCTTCATTTATAAATCTATCGTTTGTAAATCTATCGCTCATTAACTGGAACCCATTTTTTATCTTGAAATGCGCCATCTAGCTCGGTACCAACAATATGATTGGTGTAATTACTCATGGTTTTGTAAGCTGCAGCCGCTACAATTTCTAAAACGGTTTCCTGGTTGTATCCTGCTAAGTAGAGTGAATTAAGCTGTGCCTGAGAAACGTTTCCTCGTTGTTCAACCAGTTTTTGAGTAAATCCCCGCAATGCTCCAAACTTACAATCGTCGATGGGCTGGTCGTCGCGAATAGCGTAGATGGCATTCATATCGACACCGCTTAATTCTGAAACCTTCGTGTGGCCTGACATACAATAACGGCAATCATGAAAACGATTGATGGTCATTAGCACTACTTGCTGCTCTGTTTTATTTAAAGTACTCGCCGCGAACAATTCGCCTAATGCCTTGTAGGCTTTTAGTAAAACAGGAGATTCAGCCATATAAGCCATTAGGTTTGGTACAAAGCCGAACTGTTTGTTTACCTCAGCTAAAGTATCTACTGAAGATTGCGGCGCATTGTCTTGGTTATATCGTTTAAAATTGCTCATTTTTTTACCTACTCTTTTTCTCTGGTTGGGATGCCTAAAGTATCCGTATTCCTTTATGGAAAATAAATATACAATACAGAATACATATCATTCCATATTGGAATAATGACATTTCCCGAGAGATAACTGATGGACAGATTTTCCGCAATGAAGATATTTGTTCGAATCATTCAACTTGGCAGTTTTACGGCTGTAGCCGTAGAAATGGGGTTGACTCAATCATCTGTTAGCAAAAAGATATCGGCGCTTGAAAGGAACCTAGGTGCGACGCTTTTAACCCGAAGTAATCGTCAAGTTTTGCTGACGGAAGTAGGTACAAACTATTATGAGCATTGCATTTCAATATTGAGTGAGCTTGAAGAAGCGGAAGCCCAAACCAAAGAGTACACCTTAAAACCCAAAGGAAAATTAAGGATTAATGTCCCCGTTTCATATGGTCGAATGCATGTTATCCCTTATCTCCCTGATTTTATGAAAAAATACCCCGAAATCGACATAGAACTCAGCAGCCTTGATCGCAAAGTAGACTTAGTGGGTGATGGGTTTGACCTAGTAATTCGTATCGGTCACCTAGATGATTCAAGCTTAGTAGCGCGTAAATTAGGCGATAGCCCAAGAGTAATAGTGGCCAGTCCAAATTATCTCGATACTTACGGAGCGCCTCATAATCTTGACGAACTAAAAAAACATAATTGTTTTGTATACACACACCTTTCTACGGTTAATATTTGGCATTTCCGGTTTCAAGGAAAAGAAGTTAGTTTACAGGTGAATGGTTCAATGCAGTCTAACTCGGGGGATGCTATCCGTGAATGTGTAATATCTGGGTTGGGAATTGCTATTCTGCCTAATTGGTTGATCCAACCAGATTTGGATAAAGGGTCTCTGGTTTCATTCATGGACGACTATGTGCCTACAGAATTCCCAATCAATGCTGTGTACCCACAAAATAATTATATCCCGCTAAAAGTCAGGTGTTTTGTGAACTTTTTTAAGGGCCTGTATGCAAATAATTTGATCATTAACCCCAAGTTATTACCAATATCTGCTGATTAATAAAACAGCTTTTGATGCGGTACTTTTTAGTCTCTTTACTGCTGGGAACTTGCCATTTTATAACATTGAGTTCCACATAATATAGAGTCGATAATATAAGTAAATTTTGGAAGAATGCTATACTTTTTATCAACTACTATTTAGGTGGAAATTAGTTCGATAGTAAAGTTATCATAACTTTTCATATCAGCTTTGAACGAGTATTTAGCTATGATATCTACAAGCTTTAAAAGTAAGTTTGGTTTGGTAGCGTTGCATTTAGCTTTTAATAAGGCCACAGCTAGTTATATTTTAATCCTTTTATTATGCCTGTTTAGAGCCCAGTATGTGATGGCTCAAGAAACCCTTGTCTTTTCGACGTTTCCTGATGGGGTGCATACCAAACTCTCTGAAATAATTATACGCGAGGCCTATGAGAAAATTGGCTATGATATCGCTGTTGTAAGGCTTCCAGGGAAAAGGTCTCTCCTCGAAGTTTCAAAAGGAAAGGTTGATGGTGAATTACGGCGCTTGAGTGATCTTCACAAAACATACCCCAACCTTATAAAAATCCCGATATCTTTTGAAAATTTAGCCTTAAACGCGTTTACAAAAAACAAGGATATCGTTATCAAGGACATTGATAGCCTCACCCCTTATTACAAAGGAATCATTCGTGGCGGAAGAATGTCAGAAACATTGGTTGGCAATTCAACCAAAGTTTTGCGTGCTAATAATTTTGAGCAACTCTTTAAAATGTTAAACCGTGGTCGTGTAGATTTAGTCATTGCCAATTACTATGTAGGACTGAATCTTATTAATAGTTTAAAGCTAAATAATATTCAGGCGTTGCAACCGCCCTTAGTAAAGGTAGAGCTATACCATTATTTACACAATAAAAATAAACAGCTTGTACCGCTCATAACTCGCTCTCTTAAAGAAATGGTAACGTCGGGGCGTGTTGAAAAAATAACTAAAAAATTTCGTTTAGATGTTATTAATGGAAAATACAACCAAGGGATTACTTTATGTACAAATATTTCCCCACCCTATCAACATGAAGTTAATGGCGAATTAACTGGTAGTGTCGTTGAAGTTACAAATTGCATTTTCAATAAACAGGGTATTAATCACAATTATCGAATTGTTCCTTGGGTCCGTTGTGAACATGAAGTAAAAGAAGGAATTAATGAAGGTTATTTATCTGACATCCCTAGTGCCCTGCTCTCTTCACAGATGACCGCTTCAAACCCCCTTGCTTTAGCTAAATGGTATTGGTATTACACAGACGTGGTTCCAAATGCTGGTCCTAACGCTAACGTTGGTGCTGTAATAGGCTCTATGGAAGAACGTTGGCTCATAAATAACGGTTATGAAGTATCTAACTCTGTGACCAATATAGAACAATTGCCAAAAATGTTATTACATAAACGTATTAATGGCTTTATTTCTGACGAGAATCTACATCTTCACATTGAAGAAGTTGATTTCTCACCTTTTAAAAAACAGTTCATTCGATATCAACCTTTGAGTGTTTATTTTTCTGATAAATACTCTGCACGAAATGAGGGGTTTGTTGATAATTTCAATGCTTACATTCACGGCTGCCAGCAAAGTAAAATAGAGTTAAGTAAAGCCGATGTAAATGCTATTAAAAACACAATCAAAGAAATTAAATTATTTTCCAGCCAGCCCATCATCATTTCTGCAATAAAAGACCAAAACAAAAGGCATAAAGATTTAAATCAGGATGATATTTATAGGCTTGATGATAAATGGATAGATGGTCAGAGCAATAAGTCCAAATTAAATAAAAAGAAAGTGTTGGTAAATAGACTTTCTAAGTATTTGAAAAAAATTGTGAACGAAAGCAATGGACTTTATTCAGAAATTTTTGTAATGGATAGCAAAGGTCTAATTGTTGGGTTGAATGAATTAACTACTGACTATTGGCAAGGTGATGAAGATAAGTTTAAGAAATCATTCGGCTCTGGTTCTAAATCGGTTTTTATTGATGATATTGAATTTGATCAGTCCTCTAAAAAATTTCAATCTCAGGTTAGCATCACCATTCTCGACCCTCAAACACATAATCAGATTGGCGTAATTACAGTAGGTATCGATATTGAAAATGCACATTCACTTAAAAAAGACATCTAAATTTAATACCTTAATTAGCTATAAACGCTTACCAAATAGAAAATAAACTTCTGATAAATTGAACAACTAGCGAACCAAAATTATGCTTTCTGTACTGAGTATTATCAATACTCTAGTAAGTGCTTTCTTTATGAAACACGATTTTTAGTGCGACCAGACCCAGACTTTCTATAATTCAATACAAAAATGTACAAAAACTACCCTTATAGATCAATTTGTATACTTGATAGATATATATACAAGCTGCTTATGCATCGAAAGAAAATAGTACGTTAATATTGATAAGGGCTGGGAACCCCATTTTCATTTAAAAAAAATAACTAATTGAGAATAAATTATGAACAAGAAACATATAGCATGGTCTTGCAGTAAACTCTTTCAAATTAGCGCAGCTGGAATAATTGCACTGTCATTATCATTACCAACGCTAGCAGCAAAAGGTGGAAATGGTGGTGGTGGCGGTGGTGGTGGTGGCCCAAAATCTTCAACACCGAGCAATGTCGCTGCTGTAGGCGATAGCATCACCATGGGATTTGCCGCTGACTGTACTGGAAATGTCTGGTTGTGGGACCTTGCGTGTCTGCTCGGCGGAGATCAGCCAGAACATTCATGGTTTGATGGTTGGTCTTCATCTGTAGACAGCGTACATGATCGATATAAAAGTTTAGACCGAAAGATTTCTGCTAACAAGGATGCTGCTATGTCGGGTGCCGAAATGCGAGGTAATGGAGATTCAGGTAATGAGCCAAATTTTGCAGATCAAGCTGCCAACATCATTTCTCAGTCTCCTGTTCCGGATCATGTAGAGGTGCTGTTAGGGGGGAATGACATATGCAATCGAGACTGCGTAGACCCTACGAACTGCTCTGATCCGCTGTTTACTAATGCACAATGGCGAGAAGCAGTTCAGGCAGGGCTTGATACTTTAATGGCAGGTCTCCCATCAGGATCGACAGTTCAACTAAATGGCATGCCTAGAGTCCAAGATCTTCGTCAGGCAGGCTTAGAAAAACAGTCTGGTAACGCCAATGTAAATTGTGGCTCAATTTGGTCAACTTATGATATTTGTCGAGTTGTTACCGATGGAGGTTCCTTAAATGGCGAGTCATCGGCAACACGTCTTGCAGCTGTCGCTCTAGCACAGCAAAACTATAATGCAATTCTTGCAGAGGAAGCTGCTATTTATAACAGTAACACTAACGGTAAGAACCTTAATGGGATTGAAGTGGTATCTGAATATGTTGATGAGAATACGCCATCAGGTGGTACATTTCAGTTTGGCGGTGAAAATATTGATGGTGGCGATTGTTTCCACCCTAACGTGGCAACTCAGTCTACGATTGCAGACTTTGCTTGGGCTGGAAATAACGACAAATAGTCTTGAAAAATAACTGTAATTGGGTTCCCAGCTCAATCCTAAGTTATTAGTTTATTTTTTACCCCTCTTCTCCCCTTGGTTTTGGTTTTAACCGATCGATGCAACACATGGTTGAAACCTTAGTTTGGTGGGCGCTAACCGCTCGTGATGATTGCTCATTATTAGAATTTAATGACATTTGACAGTTCTCCTGATGTTGAAATAGAGATGGCTTCGGTAACAGGTATGCTCTTTAATCAACTAAAACGCGAACGAGATTTTGATTTAGAATTCAAAAGATTGCGATTTTGTGTGTGTGGGACATAAGATTGACCGCCAATTGCGACTTAAGTATGTCCGCTTTCAAGTGGTCTGAATTGCCACTTAACCGCCTCTTGGAGCTAAGCTCAACATGGCCTAATTATCTTGGTCTATAGCGTAGATTATGTGAAAGCTGTACCTTTTTCAGTGTCGGAATACCTATAACTATGAGGTATTAGCACTAGTTATTAGATCGCTAGAAAATCAAGAGTAAGAACCCGAAAGCGATACCTTTTTAATTAACGGAATTAATATATTTAGGCATCAATTTTGAGCAAAATATTGGAAATCCATACTATCCAAATTGAATATCACGATAACGGAATTGGTATAACTGAATACGATATCAAAAAAATATTTGACCCTTTTTTTACCACCAATATGGGCACAAATACCGGCTTACGCATGAATATTGTCTATAATATTATTACCCAACAATTTGGTGGCTCCATTATGTGTAAAAATAGTCGAGGTAAACGTAGGGAGAATATGGGCGCTCACTTTTATATTGCGCTTCCTCAGATTAATCAAAATGAAAACCACGCACCATGATTCAGCTAGCGGGTTACCAAGTGGAAGACCAGCTTTATCACGGACAGCAGTGCCGTGTTTATCGCGCACGGGATATCACTAGCCAGCAAACTGTCATTATAAAAACCGCCTCTTCAGAGTTGCCCTCTACCGGTGACCTCACAGAACTCAAACATGATTATGATATCGGACAACAATTTAACGATACGCATATCGTTCGTTATTTAGACCTGAAACCTTATGAGCATAATTTAGCCTTGATTCTGGAAGATTTTGGTGCAATTTCTTTAGAGGAGTATCTTGCAAACCATGCTTTGTCCCTCTCTTTATTCTTAGAGATTGCAACTCAACTCGCTGAAAGCTTAATGCTCATCCATGACAAAAATATCATTCATAAAGATATTAAACCGCTCAACATTTTAATAAATCCTAACTCGAACAAAATTAAAATCACTGACTTTGGTTTGGCCTCTAAACTACAGCACGAAACACAACAAGTCGTGAGCCCTGGCCAACTGGAAGGCACTTTGCCCTATATTTCACCAGAACAAACTGGGAGGATGAATCGAGCTATCGACTACCGGACTGATTTTTATTCTTTGGGTATTACTTTTTACAAAATGCTAACAAGAGAACTACCTTTTTCCGCCGATGACGCCATGGAGTTAGTCCATTGTCATATTGCAAAACCCCCCAAACCACCAAAGATGATTAATGCTGATGTTCCTGACACATTGTCAGAGTTAACCCTCGTCTTGCTGGCAAAAAATGCTGAGGAACGGTATCAAAGCGCTAGAGGCATCGTGCTCGATCTCAAAAAAATGCAATCCATGCTACAAGCAAATAGTCGCATAGATTACTTCAAGCTAAGACAACAGGATGTATCAGGCATATTTCATATCCCACAAAAACTCTATGGTAGGGAAAGAGAGCTGGATATCTTGATGGCTAGTTTTGAGCGGGTGTCCAAAGGCCCCGTGGAAATGATACTCGTTTCTGGTTATTCCGGCATTGGCAAATCCTCATTGGTTCAGGAAGTTCACCTGCCTATCGTCGGCAAACGGGGCTACTTTATATCGGGGAAATTTGACCAGTTTAAGCGCAACGAACCCTATTTTGCCCTTATCCTGGCATTTCAGGAACTGATCAAGCATCTGCTAACGGAAACCGAAAATCAATTGGTTTTATGGAAAGAAAAATTATTGAGGACGCTGGGGTTAAACGGACAAGTGATCATTGATGTCATTCCCGAAATGGCGTTAATCATCGGTAATCAACCGTCCGTGGAAGAACTGGATCCTACCGGGACTCATAACCGGTTCAATGCGGTTTTTGGAAATTTTATTCGGGTTCTCGCGTCCAAAGAACACCCGTTAGTAATATTTATTGACGATCTCCAATGGGCGGACTCCCCAAGTCTGGATTTGATTCGAGACATCATGATGAATCAAGAGTTGCGGCATCTCCTTTTTCTGGGAGCATACCGAGATAACGAGGTCGACCAGTCCCACCCGCTAATCGCAACCCTGAAGGAAATCGAGAATATTAAAGGCGAGATCCTATCCCTTACGTTGTCTCCCTTACGACCTGAACACTTAGATCAGCTGATCGCTGAGACACTGCAGCAAGAAGAAGCAGATGTGGTGGATCTTTCGAAACTTGTCATGGGAAAAACAAGCGGTAACCCCTTCTTTGTCAATGAGTTTCTTAATAATCTCCACTGGGAAAGTCTAATTTGTTTCGATTCCGAGAACCTATCATGGACCTGGGACGTGAAAGAAATTGAATCTAAGGACATTACCGGGAACGTTGTGGATTTGATGATTAAAAAAATCGAAAAACTCCCAGAGGACACTCGTCAAGCCTTAACTTTGGGAGCATGCATAGGGGCGCGATTTGATCTTTTGACGCTGGCCCTGTTGACGGAAGGCTCCGTCTTGGATGTTGGTAAATCCCTATGGCCCGCAGTGGAAAGTGGAATCATCATCCCTGATGGAAACGAACACAAATTGATTGCAGAAATGAGGGCGATGGATAAGGCCACAGAGAAGCTAAATCCCATAGACCGTTTTCGTCATGACAGAGTTCAACAGGCCGCTTATGCACTCATTCCCCAAGAGGAGCGCATGCCTATCCACCTGAAAATCGGGCGATTGCTATTGGAAAAATACTCAAAAGAGGAGCTGGATGAAAAGCTTTTTTATGTCACTGAGCAATTTAATCAAAGCCTCTCGCTGATTACAGAACCCCAAGAGACTATTAGTCTAGTGGAACTTAATATACGGGCTGCCATTCGGGCCAAAGAGTCAGCCGCGTACGGCCCTGCATACGGTTATGTGACGATTGCTCGTGACCTACTGCCAACACGTTCATGGAAGGAGCAGTACCAATTAGTTCTTTCCATTTATACAGAGTCCATGGAACTGAGCTTTTTGACCGGTAAATTCGATGAAATGGATCAATTGTTCGAGGTCATTCTCAAAAATGCCACAGACGTTCTAGATCAGGTCAAGGCCTACGGGACTAAAATCCATTATCACGTTTCACAAAACCAGATGAGAGAAGGCGTGGAGGCTGGGCTTGAAATCTTGGAAAAGCTAGGCGTCAAAATTTCAATAGGTAGCGGGACAGCAGCGATGATGATGGGCGTTCTGAAGGTCAAGATGGCGGAACGAAACCGAGATGTAGAGGGCTTTGTTAATTTACCCAAATTGGAAAACCCTCGATTGTTGGCTACCGTCAGGGTATTAGTCATGATCGTGCCTCCTGCCTACTTCACCAATACTAATGTGATGGCTCTAGCTGCGTGTGAGGGCGTGTATTTAGCCATTAAACAAGGACTTTGTGCCGAAGCCCAGTACCATTTTTCGATCTACAGCTTTTTTATTACTGCAGGTTTAGGATGGGTAGAATATGGTTACTCTTATGGAAAGCTGACCTTAGCAGTGATGGACAGATTTAATGAGAAAAAGAACTCCGTTCTGGCCATTCCGACGCATTACCACTTTATGATGCCTTGGAAAGAACCCTATCGTGACGGCATTGCTATGCTGGAACAAGGCGCATTATGGAGTTACGACGTAGGGAACTTCGAATACGTTGCATGGGACGCATGGATGGGAACAAACCTGATGATTATGGAAGGTCGCCCCATCCCCGACCTTTTGGAGTCTTACGAAAAGTACGATCATCTTCTGACCAAATTAAGACAAGAACACGGACGTATTTTACTGCGCGTAAATTACCAAATGCTGTTGAATCTTGCGGGAAAGAATGAGAACCCCCTGATGTTGATTGGCGAGAAATTTGACGAACGAGGAACCATCGACGAACTGATTGCCAATCAACAATACTTACATGCATTCTGCATACATTTCAGCATCGCTATGCTTGGTCAAATAATGAGGCGGCTTGATCATGCGTTAGAATCGTTCGAGTATTTAGAAAAAAATATCGACGTAGCCCTTGCTATGCCCTTCGTGCCATTATTTTACCTCTATCGAGCCCTCATCTACTGTAATGCAATGCCCAAGGCAAAACCTGCCGAGAAAAAAATCTACCTTCGTCGGATCAAAGATAGCCTACGAAAACTTAAAAAGTTTGCCCGCCACAACCCAAATAACTTCGCCAATAAACGGGATCTGTTATTAGCTGAATGGAGTCGTGTTAGAGGATATAACCAGGAGGCGATGGAATATTACGAGAGATCCATACAGGCCGCACGAGACGAGGGATTTCTTCACGAGGAAGCCTTGGCCAACGAACTCTACGGACGATTTTGGTTATCCCAAAAGCGGGAACGCATCGCCAAGGCGTTTCTGACCGACGCCCATTACTTATATGGACGCTGGGGAGCGGTAGCAAAATGCGCGGCCTTGGTAGAGGAGTTTGAGGGCTTTATTGAGGTAAGGAAAATCACGCCAATACCGATTCATGGGGATACGCAGCCAAGTAGCATGTCGATAACCATTACTCAAGATAGACAAACCCCCATTACCCTGGATTTGACGACGGTACTGAAAGCTTCACAAACGATATCCAGTGAAATTGATTTAGGAAACCTGCTGGGGCGTTTAATAACGATCATTATAGAAAATGCCGGTGCACGCTTTGGACACCTCCTTCTAGAGCATGAAGGTCATTTTCTAATTGAGGCGTCGGCAAAGTCGGGGAGTGAGAATATAGAGGTTCTTCAATCTACCTCCTTAGCTGAAAGTAACACGATAGCGGAGGATATTATTCGTTATGTAATGCGTTCTGGTGAAGACGTCATACTCAAAAACGCCTGCACAGATGGGATGTTTAACACAGCCCTCTATATAAACCAAAATAAATCAAAATCGATTCTTTGTATCCCTATTAGGCATCATAATAAACTACAAGGACTACTCTATTTGGAAAATGACGAGATAGAGGGTGTTTTTACCAAAGAACGCGTCGAACTCTTAAGAGTGTTACTCTCTCAGGCCGCGATCTCCATCGTCAATGCTCGTCTCTATGCCAACTTGGAAGACAAGGTGCAAGAACGCACCGCCGAGCTTCAGGTTGCCAACGAAGAACTCAAAGCCTTTTCCTATAGTGTGTCCCATGATTTACGTGTGCCCTTACGAAAAATCAAAGGCTTTAGTGAAATTCTGTTAGAAGACTACCTACCGAGTCTCGAAGTCGAAGCACAGAGAATGCTCAAAAAAGTCATCGCCGGTGCCCGTAGCATGGAAGAGTTAATCTACGGTTTACTGGAACTGTCTCGCATGCAGCAAAAAGAGGTTGAACGACAAACGGTAGATATGAGCGCCATGGCCAATGAAGTTATGCAGGATATTCGCCTCAACGACTCGAATCGACAAGTAAAAGTAGAAATTCAAGCCGACATGCAAGTACAAGCCGACCCGCGCATGCTTCAATCGGTGGTTCAAAATCTACTCAATAACGCCTGGAAATACAGTTCAAAGACTGAAGACGCAAAAGTAAGCTTTACTTCTGAAGAGCAAAATAACCAAACCGTTTATGCTGTAAAAGACAACGGTGCAGGTTTTGATATGAAAGATATCGACAAACTCTTCGGCACCTTTAAACGCTTACACTCAGAAAAAGAATTCATCGGCACAGGAGTAGGTTTATCCACCGTTAAAAGAGTCATCGACAAACATGAAGGAAAAATATGGGCTGAAGCTGAGAAAGGTAAAGGCGCGAAGTTTTATTTTACTCTGAACTAGATTGTGACAGTTGAAACCACTAATACACAAAGCATTTGTCTAATGTTTTACGTCTTCTTTCACCTGTGAGTTCAACCGCTCAATGCAACACGCTGGTTAAATCGCTTTTGCTGGCGGTTAACGGTCTTTGGAAGTCTAGAAAGGTATCGCTTTGGCTGATGGTTTCAACTGGTCGACGCAACACACTCATTCTATGAGAAAGAGAAGTCATAATAATTAGGCCATGTTGCCCCTAGTCTTCAGTGACTGAAAAGTGGCAGATCAAGTCACTTGGTCCATTGATCAAACAGTATCAAATTAGTACAACTTGCCTCTCTTGTGCCAACTGCGGTCTTCAGGGGCTTAAGGGTATCACTTATAAATTTCCGAATTAGACGTCGTTAATTGGTTGTTTTACGATGATTGCATTATTACGTAAAGCGGTCATAAAAACTTGTCTACTAGATCGTGGCTAACCCATAAAATTAGAACAATGGTTAAGATATTTAATTCACCCGTAGACGAGGTTTCCCCCTTTATCACTATCTTCATAAAAACATACATGACTTATCATATTGATCACAAAGTTTTTAAGTCGACTTGTCTTAAAAAAAGAAAGTTTTAAAATAATAAGCTGTTTTGATAACGAGCTATTCATCGATTATAACAATATGTAAAAAAATGGTTGATCTTCAAATTCATAATATATATCTACCGTTACGGAGAAAAAACTGAGAGATCTAGATAAAAAATTGAAAGGTAATCGATGGATAAGCATTTAAAGCGCTAGGACGCTTGGTCCCAGCCACTTATGCTATCATTCAAGCATAATAAATTTCTTTTAAATATACTGCTAATGCTTCTATGTTCTGTCGTTCTTCTTCACATGTTGGTACGCAAATTTCAATATCCATGATTCCATCCATCGGTCATTATAGTTAGTTTGTTCCCAGAAGAGACAATGCCAGATTTGAGCAATTTCCATTTGATAACTTCAGTCCCAGAACCTAGGACCTA